>Ga0210050_1003347_pt1 | contig 14331 bp, 12 predicted proteins | sample CryGey132114_all_FD_185463 | JGI IMG/M metagenome (GOLD analysis project Ga0210050, IMG submission 185463) | Groundwater microbial communities from aquifer - Crystal Geyser CG22_combo_CG10-13_8/21/14_all (SPAdes) (version 2) | ecosystem: Environmental > Aquatic > Deep subsurface > Groundwater ...
GGAAAAGTATCGACATTGAGGCAAAAGAGATTGTACTTGTAGGCAATGATGCCCTAAAAGCAGAGCATGTAAAATCAATGGCAATAAGAACGCCGGTGTATAGGGGCGCCCCAACATCAATGGATGATTATTTAGATTTGATACGACATGCACTTGATCATATAATAAACTCCAAAGATGCCCTCTCAGTCCATTACTCTGATCTTGTAATTATGGCAGGCATTCCATACAATGCAAAAGAACATGTGGGAAAAATTAAAGAAGCAGTCATTGAATCATTTGGACCCAGGTTCTTTGGCGTAATGTTTCAGGCAAAAGCCACACTTGACCACATGGCATTGCAAGACGGCATCGTTTGCCACATTGGTCACGGCACCACTGAGATAATGGCAGTATCGCACGGAAAGATTGCATATGGACAGACATTAATGCACGGTGTCGGCGATATCACAAATGCGATATGCATCTCAAAGACCCAGTATGTGGATAATGAGATATTTTTAAAAAACACCCCGGAACTTGCAAATAGCAGAAAGATACTGGCTGCCAACATATCTGACTCACTTGAAAAAGTCGTAATTGACTATCCGTACTTGAAGATTGTTTTTGCAGGTGGCGGCGCATTGGTGCCAAGACTTGTATCGGAGATAAAAAACGGCATAATCAAGGATGCCATCATTGCAGAGAATCCAGTATTTTCAAATGCGCTTGGGATGCTAAAAAGGGCAGAAAAATGTATCTGACAGACAGGGAGAAAAGGACGATTGTCACACCCAACTCCATGTCAGGCCAGCAACTATGGAATGCAAAATTTCATGCAAGATCAAAGATTCTTCAGATATTGCAAGACATGCAGTTTATCACAGAACACAAAGACATGATATTGCAGGAATTTGGAATTGACGTATATGAGATGCTAGGGCTGGACAAAAAGATCACCGTAACAAATACAACTGATGATTCGGATCTTTTGTGAATGTTCTGTCTGGTTCTCAAGACCCACAAATTCGAGATAACCTGAACCATCACTGTATGGTTACAACTTTTACCAGCGGCTTTTGCATTCCTTGCGAGTCTGTTGCCACAAACGTAATTATTGCATCATCACCTGGCACTACGCCCAGGTCGATTGCTTTGATTGATGAGAATATGTAGCCTGTATCAGTTCTTGGATAGAGTGGAAATGATACGGGGCTTGCCATGTTTATACCTTGTATGTCTGCTGTGACAGATACAATATCAGTGTCCCCCGTATTGTAAATGGTGTATTGTATTATGACGTAACTGTCAACTATTACGGCAGATACTCCGGCACTAAAATCCATATTTGTGACCTGCTGGCTGGAAAGAAAGATAGTAGATGCAATTGTAGCAACTATTCCGGTAAATAGGAATATCTTGAGGTATTCTTGTGTGAGGATCATATTTTTGGAACCACGTATTTTTCCAGCATCTTTGCTATGGGGATTATCTCGTCAATTGTCTTTGAGCTTGCAGTGATTTTATCTGCAAACACCTGAAGACTTGCATTTGGGAACTGCAGGTGTGCCGAATTAAACCCGCGTATCATTTTTTTGAATTCCGGGAGTGTTTTGATTTTTGCAATGTCTATTTTTCCGTCAAGCAAAATTTTAAAGACAATCACAGATGTCACCGGTTTTGATATTATGATTATGTCCATTCCCAATTTTCTTAGCTGTTTTATGAAGATATCAATTGATTCTATGGCCCAGTCTACGTATGAGGCACCCTTTGATGTTATTTTGCCAGAATCAAAAAGAGATATCTGGGCATTTTTGCCTAGTGGGACGCATATGCCAGGAAAATCATTTGGTCGGAATTCTGCAAGAAACATATTTTTGAGGATTTTGTTTTGATCAAATCCTGAGATCTTTGCACTGACTACGACATTTGTTGTGATTATGTACATTTTTCCTCCTTGTATTTTGAGATTGAATGATTAGTTATCGCCATGCAAACATGGCCTGTTCCAATTACATACGACATTACTGTGTCACCTATTGCCAGAAATGATGTAATGTTGATGAGTATCCCTACAAGAAATATTACAAAAAACGACTGCTGGGGGCTGAATCTTCTTTGGAGTATGGCAAACAGGGGGTTTGTCTCTTTTGAGTTGTAATCTTTGATTTTGATGGTGGAATGATAATCGGCTAAAAATAAGACGACATAAAACGCAATGGCAGGCAAAGCACCAAAGTCATTTAAAAGCGCGTTTATGATGATTCCAAGTAGCGTGGAAAAAATCGAGATTATTCCAACTGAGAAAAAATTTGGACGGGCCATCACTTTGATACCCTTAGCGTGACGCCGATCATTATGCCACCTGCAATGATTGCAATGTATGCGGCCCATCGGATGTAAAAGATCACCTCGCCAATAAAGTCTGTAAAAAAACTGCCAAAAATTGGTTTTGTGTCCGGCGCATCTACGGTGCCAGGTGCAAAATTTTCTGCGACTGCAATAGCTGCTGCAATTACAATTATCGCAAGGGCAAATACTCCGACTGGTCCGCGTATTGCTTCAGTTAGGTCTTGTTCGTTCTTTTTTGCAAGCATTAACCATTTAATAAAAAATTGGATATAAAGTCAAAAATGCGATTCTGAGATCTAGGATTAATTTATCCATGGAATGGCAAGAGGATGCCATAAAGTTATCAATTGATCATAAATAGAATTTACGAGTAATCAACCGTAGATTTGACAGAACCATCTCTCAATATGTTTAATTTTATCCTAAGCAATGTATGACATGAGTCTGTTTGACATCTTTGGTGAGAAGGATTTTTGACTACAGCTACTGATCCATTTTAAAGTATTTGAAACACAATGATTGAACTTCAAAAAAATGACCAAGCCTATTGTTGAATGGCAAAATAAAATGAATGAGGTAATGAAACCCTATCTGACATTAGCAACTGCGATTGAAAAACAATTTAACACCTGCAAAGTCTGGTTTGAATAACAAAAATTCTCTTATTCAGTTTAGATTTTCCAATGAGAATAGGTCATAAAAAATTCTCGAATAATTTTTTCACAAGTTCTAACTCACTTGTTATCACTTTGTACACCTAAAATGCAGTCCAGGTGTTATTTCAGAGCCTTACGTAATATCTCATTTAGTATTTTTGAGTAACTTACTGAAGTTTGTGTTTGCTGTATGGTTTTTGCTTGACGTAATCGCAGTTTTTTGTCTATGTCATCGTCAATCATTATTGTAACACGCTTGCTCATGTATGGTGATGTGTGGAAATGAGATATAAACCAACAGAGAATATTGTAATTTTTGAAAAAAGGTGCGAATCATAATGATTCCGTACAGTCCGAATCCCACTAGACCCGCTTTATTTTTGACATTTAACTAGGACACTCTTCTTTACTATTTCATTGGCAATCAGATTAAACAAAAAAGATGTCATGCAAACTACAGAGTATGCGCTGACTCTGTTTAGAAATGGAATAAGATCAAAGGCAACCAGAGCAACATACGAAAAACGACTAAAAGAATTTCTCTGCGGAACGCTAGAAAATTATCTTGATGGCAATAAAATTCAAAGAGAAAGGCAGCGCAAGCAAAGACTCGCAGATGGCAATAAAAAAATATTGCATCAATCCTTGATGCTTACTTTTCTGAGAGGGCAAGCGAGATTGTCAAAAAGGCAAAGATCAGAGAATCATTAAAAGATGGAAAGCGAAACTATGAGGTTCCAATAATGAATGGGTTTAGGAGATACTTTAACAAGATAAACAAGGAGGTATTATCCAAAGATTCTCCTCTTGCAGCACTGATCAAAAAAGAGATGATGCTAAGCCATACTGGTCTGATTAAACTCGACAAGAATTATTTCAAGACACAGTGGAAGGAATTGGTAGAAGAGTACATCGAAGCTGTTCCAGCTCTTACCATATCGTCTGAAGAGAGAGTAAAGGCAGAAAACAAGACACTGCGAAAGGAAAATTCCGAGCTTGGAGTCACAAGACAGGAACTAGAAGACATGCAAAAAGAGATCAGACTGCTAAAGAAATACTGCAAAAGAGAAAAGACCAAAAAAGACTAGTTCGAATCAAATAGATTGTACTATAATTCTAACCAATATGGAATACAATTATTTAATTTCAGCATTAAAAATCTCCAAAACAAGTTGAATTGGCATCATGTCATAAAATGCATTATTCAGGCAGAACAAATTATCAAATAATTTGGTGATTGTAAACCTATTACCACCAACTATTGATGATGAAACATCATGCATTAATTCTATAAGTTCTTGTTATGCAGAAGAATATGAATAACGAAATACATGTATGTGTAGATAACAGTATATTTTACGCGTGATTTTATGATCAAACTGTACAACTTTGTGTATCTGCACAAATACATCCTGAGATACAACAACAAAGATTGGATAATATTTCCATCATTGATAGATTATGTGTTGGTGGTAAATAATTGATAATCACCAATAATTTTATTAAGTTAGGAATTTGCTAGCAATCAGTGGAAAAAGACATAGACTATGATGAAGATTTTCACAAAATCAAAGTGTTTTCGTCTGAAGATGAGAAACTACAGATGCTTGGAGAATTACTGAGTAGCAAATCCAGTAGAGACATCATCAAACTGTTAATCGAAAAAGAAATGTATGCAAACGAGATTTCAAGTAGACTTGGGATTAAGTTCAACCTCATAGCATACCATCTCAAAAAAATGGAAAATATCAGACTAGTGTCCATAACAGAAAAACAGATAGTTAAAAAAGGCAAGATGCACAAGTTCTATAAAATAAATTCAGGCATTTTCCTACTTCCAAGCCACAAAGAAGAAGTCCGAGATAACGGGTTTTTGAAAAAAGTATTCAGAGAAGGAATAAAATTCACTGCAGTTGGCATTGCAGCAATTTCAACATGGGTAGGCACCCAAAAAACACAAGTAACAGAAATCATAAAAGTAGAAGACCATAGTAGTAACATTCCAGATTCAACAATAGTTGATCAAACTCAAATTATAATGGAGCCTGTTTCATCAATATATCAGATTGTTTTTACTATTATTGTAGTATGTGCAGGTCTGTTTTTGATATGGTATTCAAAAAAATAAAAAAAGGTGTTAGTAAACACTCAGACTTGGCTGAATGTTTGACCAAGGACTGAATGCTATTCGGGGTTCACCAGTATTAGGATCCGTTCCTGCATCGCCTTTTAGGATACCGTGGAATTGTGTTCCTGTAGACTGAATTATCGGAGCTCCGCTATCACCATTTTGAGAATTCATACCGTTTACGATAGTCATTCCAGTCGTGATCACTCCGTCTTGATTCTGCACAGTTTGTTCTGTCAAAACCACTGTTCCTGTATCAGTTCCACTTGTTGTAGCCCAAGATACCAAAACAACATCGTTAACAGAAGCATCTCCTTTGCTTGTGATATCCCTATACGTATTGGACGATAACCAAACTTTTGAACCCGATGATCTGGTGGTGGTTTTTTCAATCCATTCACAATCACAATCACCATTATGTACAAAGTCTTGCTTGGCGACATCACCAATATCGTTATTTCCGGCGGGTTGATCAACTCCTACTGATCCAAGTGGGAAGCAGTGTCCAGCAGTCAACCATCCAGGATCTGCCCAAGACCACCAGCCGTCTTTGACTTCCAATGCCAGCGTACACAACAGATTGCCCCATTCTGCCTCAATACCTGCTACAACTGGATCACATACAACTCCTGTTTGAGCAGTACATGTGGTATCTTTGATGTAATCACCTGATAGAACGGTAATTGGGACATCAAAAGAAGCAAACTCTTGAATCTGGGTCTTGTAGGAATCTAATGACTCTGCGTCAGATTTGATTTCTACTCTGACGGATTTTGTATTTACATCAACACCTACCATAGTCCAAGGAATAGAACTATCAATTATCTCTTGAACTACATATTCCATTTGTAATTTTTGTTTTTCTGGGATGTGTGTTGCAATCAAGGATGCTTGTTTGTGTTCATGCATTCGTTCAAGAATCACGGTCATTTCATCTTCAAGATTCTGTTTTGTTACAAGTTCAGAAGAGGATAGATTGTCTTTGGATGTGAGATCATAATGCCTTTTCTCCAACTCAAGGAATTTTGGTATGATGGTATCTCTCTCTGTCGGGGTCAACATTTTTGGTTGTTTTTTGCTTTCAGAAACAATTTGTTCAGAAATTATATCTGCGTTGTCTGCAAGAGCATTAGTCATGCCGCCAAATGGGACAAGTAATGTTGTTGCCAACATTGCAAACATAATTGTTTTGAAGTTATTTTTCATCATTAACCAACACTACAAAACATATTATTATAAGAAAATCTCCAATCAGGATTGATACTATTTTCCAAACATAAGAAGAACATGGCTCTGTAGAAACCATCGATTTTTGACCATATTGTAGATCACATGATATCATCAGATCCATTTGATGTCCCTATTTCATCATTTCATGAAATCAAGATACATCAGGATGGTTCGTTCCATGATGCAGATAATCAAAAGAGCAAGGATACCGCCATACCTTCACAAGCGTTCCAACCATGTGTACACGGTATGGCAGCACCTCATCTTGCTTGCACTGCGTCAATACGAGTCCAAGAGTTACAGTCAACTCATCCTAAAACCCTGCAATACATCAGAAATGATGCAGTGTGAATCAATCCCAAATAATTTTCTGCATTTCTATCATATCTGATTCTAGTTCTATGAAATCCATTTTTCAACCAAGCATAGAATCTCTTAAATCAGTTTCCACATAGGAATCAATTCTGTATTATGCGAGTTTACAATGAGGGTATCTTGGAGAGGAAGAAATTTCCCAGTCTTGACTTTATCATGTAACCTCTTCTCTGCAATTCTGTTTTGATCTCTTCTTTCTGGTAAATGTCGCACTCTTGCCAAATATAAAAAAGCGCCTGCTCTGTCAAGTCGGCATAATTATTTTTTTTCTGTATCTTTGTGGCAGATGCAGTCTCTGAATTTGTTTCTGGCAATACCACAACTGGTAGCAGCGTATGCGGCATGTCAGTCATTTGTGGGACTTGCAACTTTGTTTCTTCTCCATCCTGCTTTAGAATGGACCATGTTGTGTTTGCAGAGGTTGCATCCGGGTTTGTCCTGTAAATGTTGTGTGTTTTTTGCAAGTGCTCCAGTCCGCCAAGTACTTCTTGCTGCTCAAAGCGCCACAATTCCTCGATAATGTTTTTCTGTGTAGTGACACCTTTGTAGTCAATTAGTGTCTTTATTATTATTGATTCAATCTCTGAATATCTTTTGATTTGTGCAGAATTATTAGTCAGACAGGCTTTGTCAATTATTTGTATAGAGTAATTGTTTTTTGCCACACCGTGTCTTTCCAGTTCTGCAATGATTCCGTCTTTGATTGATTTATCATACACGATAAACCACACGTTGTGTCCTTTTTTTGCAGATTTTTCCCAGTTTTTGTATGCCTGCTCCCAGTGTTTGCCCGGCTCTGTTTCCACTTCTACGGCAATGACATTCTCTGACCATTCAGACGGATGATATCGTGTGTTCTGATATGCATCTGAAATTTTCTGGGGCGAGTGTATCAAAAGATCTGCTTTTTGCACGGAATTTTTTCCAAGATCAGGCACGCAGTAATTTCCCATGTTTGTCTGCACGTCCATCACCATAAAGATGGTAGACAGGTGCAAATCCCCGCCTGCACGCCGACCTGCTGCTGCCTTTGAGAAAATCCGGTCAATGGCAGTCTTGGTTATGACATATCTTGACTCAAATGTATCATCACCGTCATCAGAGATTGTATCTTTTTTTGCAACAAAAGCGTTTGCTGCAATCAGAGTATCCTGTAAAGCAGAAGAGATCATCCTGGGATGAGATGCATATCTTTTTTCAATGTAGGATGTGATCTCTTGCTTTGTCATGTCCCTGTTTTGTACCCTCAAAAGATTCAGTATTCCAAATTCAAGCGGTGTGAGTATCACGTCTGCATCGCCTCCTTTTTGCGTATAGTATTTGTCAAGGGATACATAGATGCCAAGATTATTCACACTTGCCTGCGCTGCAGTCTCTGACCTGTCAATAACTTGCACATGGCGTGTCTTTGCAACGGCCCTAACTGGTTTGTCCCCTGCGCTGTAAAAAGAGAAATGGTGAAATGATAATTGTTGCTGCTGCTCAGGCTTTATTGGCAGGACTGATTTTAAATGTGCAGCAGTGACTGCATCGCATCTAAAACACGCGACTGATCTGCACAGAGTCGTTATCTCATCTGCAAGGTCCCTATCTAGTGCCGATGCAGACTGGGTGGCAATTGTGGCTTTGATGCCGTACTTTCTCACGGTGTTTAATAGCTCGCGAATCATCGCGGCTGAAAACATTTGTACCTCGTCAAGATAAAGATTAAACGTGTCGTATTTACCGTCACTGTTTTTTGCCCTTTTTTTGTACTGGGTGTAAAAAAGATGCAAAAATATATTTCCCAAAAACATCACCATGTCATTTGGCAGTCCTCCGAAATCCAAAACCACATACATTGCATCATTTATTATTTTTTCAAATGTGACTGACGACTTTTCAGTGTTAAACATTGCATCCATCTCGGGAATTGTCAGCATTTTGTTTAGCTTGTTAAAGATCACGCCACCTGCCTCTTTTGGATACTGGTTATCGTACACGTTTACAAAAAAATCCTTTGCCTGCCTGTTTGTTATTTGCGGAACAAATGACTGCCTGAATTCCTTGTCTGTCAAAAGTTTGAGCATCGTCCCCAAAGTGTTTGACTGTGTCCCAATGACTGACAGTGCGCCATTTCTTGCACAGGTCTCAACTCGTGCACCCCATGAATCTGCAAATGCGGCGGCAAGTGATTCGGTAAAATTTAATGCAATCATTCCGGCATCATGCGGATCTTTTATCTCAAGAGGATTGAATCTGAGAGTTTTTTCGTACTTTCTAATGGAGCCAAGATTGACATAGACTAGCTTGTCATACTGGTCAGGCGGAATCATCGAGAGTATCTCGCATGAGAGCTCTGAGTGGTTTTCGGCAAGCAGGAATCCTCTTTTGTTTTTGATATCCTGCATTATCAGTAATCGGAGTATGCTTGATTTTCCAGAACCTATCTCGCCTAAAACCAGCATGTTTTGGCGCGTGGTGTTTTGCATTGCAATTACCTTCTCATCATCAAGGTATCCAATTAGCGAGTAATCTGCAGGATTCATCTGGGGCGAAATAATTCAAGCTGCTCTTTGTCAGGCAAAATGTTTACTGGCACCATATGATTGCCGTATTTTATCAGTGCCTGTCCTATTGCAAGTTTCATCAAAAAAGAGACTGCAAAATCAGACAGTACGAAATGTTCTTTTAATGCCGATACCGTAGCTTCGCTTTGTCGCAGAAATATTACAGTGTCGCTGTTTACAAGCACATTTTTGGCAGCGACATTTCCTGTCATGTCTTCAATGTTTTGAGTAGCCATCATCAGATTGATGTTGTATTTTCTGCCACGCCTTGACAGGTTTTGTATATAGTTTCCAAGCGATTGGTGTTGGAGCAGCATCCACACTTCGTCAAGCATTATCATCTTTGGGATTATCTTTGGCATTAGCAGGGCTTTTCCCATCGCGTAAGACAGTGCTATCTGTGTGATTAGCCTGTGCACCATGCCTCCGGCACTGCCGATGTTTTTTAGCGAGAGTATTATCTTATTTGATGACGGCGGCTGTCCCTCAAAGAAATCAGAGTATGGAGGACTGCTCAGCATTTCAAAATATTGCAGCATGTCAAAATATTTAGAATATCCAGGCCCATCAAAAGAGGGCGGCTGCAGGTCTTGTAGTATCTGGTAGAATTTTTTAAAACTTCTCTGAGATATCTCCATTTTTGCAAGAACAGCTGCTGCCTTGTTTGCGTGCAGTCTGCTTGCATCGTCAATGTTTAGTGCGTTGCACAATGTCTCAGATGCTGCAAATGTGTCTGGCACCATTTTAAACAGATCCAGCCCCATCTTTTTTCCAAAGGAATAGTCAATGTATGTAAAACCCATGTTCTGACCCAGTGCCACATACTCGTTTTCAGGATCAACTCCGAATATGAAACTCTGAGGATACATCTTTTCAAAACTTTGAATTATCATCATTGCAAGCGTTGTCTTTCCAGAGCCGGATGTTGCAGCCAGTACCGTGTTTCTGTTCATTCTGTTGTTGATGTTCCACCGGACAGGATTTCCAGTGATCATGTTTTCACCTAACAGTATGCCGCCTTCCTCATAGATCTCCGATGTGGAAAATGGAACCAGTGCCGCAAATGCACTTGTAGATACAAGTATTTTCTGTCCTACAATTCCCTGCAAAAGTTTTGCCTGGACGTGTTTGGCAGTCTGGATGCCCGGAGTGTTTTTTGTAGTTTGCAAAAATTCCTGCTCTCTTTTTTTTAACTCGTCAGGATTTTTTGCAAGAATGGACATCATTATTTTTATAAAGAATAATTTTTCGGTTCTTTTATTTAACACCAGTTCTTTTATTATTCCAATGTTTGCAGTTGCATCCATTTTTGATGCACTAGATAGGGTCATCTGGGCTGTTCTGTGGTTTGCAATTACTGGCCTTGTTTTTTCCTCAGGTACTGGCTGCACGTACACCTTTACTGCATCTGATGATTGGTACAAGTCATAGAGCCATCCGGGACGCAGGTCATCAAGCAGGCTTGTCAGGGCAAATGTTTTGCAACACATGCCGTCTTGCAAGGTGACATAATTTGGATACTCGTCTAATATTTGCCAGTTTCGTGTGTCTGTTTTTTCGTATCGTATTCCTGCAAGATTTAGCACGGTTTGGGGGTGCGAGTCTGCCGTGTTTAGTATTACTTTGTCAAAGATACAGTTTCTCACAGTCTTGTAAAATAACAGATCCTCATAGTCTCGCACCATCTCAAAATAGAACGGGCCCTCAAAGCCGTCAAAGAGTCTCAGAAATTGCGATATCAGAATGTCTCTTTCAGAGACTCCGGCTATCCGTGTGGAATCTGAGGAAAATTCCAGGTTAAATGGGTGCAGCAAAAAAGATTGGACTGGCAAGTTTGCTATTTGTTTCATAATATGACAAAAGAATTTTGTATTTAAGTGGGGGATTTTTTGGTCTTGTGTGATTATTCCCCGGAGTATCTGGCTTCAAAAATGTAGACAGTTACAAAAATACGTACAAATCAATATTTTCAAAAATGAATCAAATTTTTTGATGATGATTAATTTTCTTTAAGACCTCAATATCCATTATAATATCCATTATAATATCCATTATAATTTCCATCTTCATCAAATGATGGACATCTAAATATTAAGCAGTGCTGATTTTTCTTTAAGTTTAGATTTACAGAATTTTGCAAATTCTTTTTCATCATAAGCAATCTCTTTTAAAATATTATCAAAACTTGAAATTTTAGGATATTCATCATAAATTCTTCCATTGATAATTCTTCCACCAGATTTTGGTCTTATACCTCCCCACTGTTTAAAGAAAACTGCAACATTTTGTTTTTTACATTGTTTGATAATTTCAAGAATCCATTCTTTCTTTACTTCTCTATAATTATATCCACTTTCTCCACCAATTATTACCCAATCAATTTTTTGCAAATTTAGCTTCCCAACTGAACCAATTAATGGTTCAATACTAAGAAAACGAGTATGACATTTTGTATCCCTTAAATCATCAATACGATATTTGTAATTTTCATTTTCAACACTTACACCCATCCATATGTGTGGAGGAATTATATCTCCAAAGAAATTTTCAAATAAATCTGAAAATTGTTTCATTTTTTCAGAACGTTTTGTAAGTACTTGATATTGGTGACGTTCTACATCAAGCATAACATGAAAACAACTTGCAATGTATTCCATACGTGATTCTTCGTGAAATAAATCAGACATACTATTTACGAATATTCGTTTTGATTTTTTCCAAGAATAAGGCAATGTTAAATCATTAGGTTGTTCAGTAAATTCAAAATTATTTCGATATTTTTTTACACCCATAGATTTTAGACGTTTTGAGAGTCTTTCAGCATAGCAATTTTTACAACCAGGAGAAATTTTAGTACATCCAGTAGTTGGATTCCATGTAGCCTCAGTCCATTCAATTTGAGAGCCTACTGCCATTTGATGTATAATCTACGACGATCTAATAAAAGGGTTAATCGGTACAGTGTAGTTTGACAACAGGTTAACAATTTCAATTGTTGCAATGTTTTTGTATTTTAATATAACAAATATGACGATTATTTATGCAAAAAGATCCTTATGATTGGGCTAAAGAGAGAATAGGATATCTAATTGAAAAAATTGATTTGATAAAAAATGATAGTCAAATTGTATCACCTGGAAGAATTTGGTCAATTAAGAAGCTTCTAGCACTTGATTATTACATAGCATCTACTCATGCAATTTTCAAAAAGAATTTTGATGATTGGTATTATGTTGATACACATTGCGGTTCTGGTGTTATTGGATTTGAGGATAATAAATTACTAAAAATGGAGAGGTTTCCTGGTTCTCCATTAATTGCTGCTTTAAGAAATACTCGTAATCCGTTTTCAGATTATTTTCTTTCAGATATTTCCGCAGAGTCTATTTCTGTATTAAATGAAAGACTAAGACGCCTTAAAATTCATGTAGGTAACCGAAATTATAATCCAGTAGTTAGGAGTTTTTCAGATACTGTACAAGAAATCAAAAATAGAGAATCACGTGGGAAAATATTTCTGGTATTTATTGATCCTATGGGATATACTGAATTACAATGGAAAGACGTAAGTAAATTATTATCGATTAAAAAAGCTGATGTTTTCATAACATTCATGAGTTATGGTGTTGCACTAAATAGACCTCATGCGCTTCCCGGTACTAAGGATGAAAAAACTTTTGATAATGTATTTGGAACTTCAGAATGGAGAAAATGTTCTAATCAAACAGAATTGTTGGATGTATATCTTAAACAAATTAAAACTCTGAAAGAGTTTGTCGAAGTGATTCCAATATTCAGAACAGGTGAAAATAAATTATATGATTTGATTTTTGCTTCAAGTAATCCTAGTGGAGCTGGAAGTGTTATGACATACATTAAAGGGATTATGGATAATGTAACAACAGAATTAATAGAAGATGCACTAAAGGTATCAACAAAGAAAACCACTGACCTAGATAAGTGGATGTGAAAAACTAAATTATGTGAGCCTTGGGCATAATTCATTTCAAAAAAACTGATTGCTTCTGAATCTAATTGCACAGCATACGCTTTACAATTCTTGGATTTTCCATACCAGTTACACAATTGTAATACACCATTAATTGATACACCAGAACACAAATCAACACAAATGATTTCACATTTTCAAATCCTCTTAAAACATTTTGATCCAGCAACTATCTCTACCATTGGATAACCAACTAAATCTCAGAATGTCGTTAATCTCTCTCCATATTACAGGTCGGGACAACCAGAGTATTATTTTATAAAATTTTGATATGGTCTGAGTATGACGTTTTTTGCCATTGGCTTTTTTGCAATATCAGAAGATATGGGGGCCCGTGTATCAAAGGATATGCAGATCTCAATGTGTGCCAGCGCCCTTCTCACTCTTTCACCAAGAGAAATATCTGCCAGTCCGAATTTGTCGCAATAAAGTTTTAGCATCTTTGGTGTGAGTCGTATGGCTTCTCCATCAGGGGCCACGACATGTGTCATTTCAGTTGCATCAAAAGTAAGTAAACCGCGCTTGTCAACAATCTCTTCTGTGACATCTTTTTCTTCCAGTATTGGCAATAGAAAATATATCACGCTATAATACATGTCAAGTATTTCGTGTCCTGTGGTTCTATCAAATGCAACATGTACTAATTTATCTGCATCACGTTTACATTTCATCTTGATTGCAGGCAGTCCGCAAAACATCTCCACCTGATCTTCTGCAAATCCCCACACCCTTCTTCCTATGGTGCTCTGCGAGTGATCAGGATCAGAGTCTGCCCTGTTTTGCAGTCTCTGATCAAGTGAGTCGTTTTGCACGTACCACATTTTGTGTGCTGTGTCATGCCAGCAGTTATTGTACACACTCTCAGATGAAATATTTTCAGGTGCTGCAAAGTTTGCAAGTGTGGTTCTGCTTCTGTCTCTTTCTTTTAGCGCTTCTTGCAATTCATCATACGTTACAGAATTCTTGAAGATGGGGTCATGTCCCTGTTTTGTGTTTGTCTTTTCAAGCAGATAGCGAATCCATGCATCATCGTACTCGTCTGTGAAATTC
>Ga0210050_1003353_pt1 | contig 14329 bp, 10 predicted proteins | sample CryGey132114_all_FD_185463 | JGI IMG/M metagenome (GOLD analysis project Ga0210050, IMG submission 185463) | Groundwater microbial communities from aquifer - Crystal Geyser CG22_combo_CG10-13_8/21/14_all (SPAdes) (version 2) | ecosystem: Environmental > Aquatic > Deep subsurface > Groundwater ...
CACCTGAAAGGGAAACCGGAAGACCTTTTTCTGGATAATAATGGTTTACAGGTTTTAAGCTCAGAGCGCTTATCGGAGTCGGACCCTCATGGAACAGGCTGTGTTTTTTCATCGGCGATTACCGCAGGCCTGGCTTCCGGGTTACAGACCTTGCCTGCAGTCCAGGAAGCCAAGGCCTTTATTGGACGGGCTATTCTTGGCGAAGTGATTTCCGGGAATGGAAAGCCCAGTGTCGACCCATTATCCTCACTGTACAGGGAAAGTGAAAAAGCCCAGGTTATGGACGGATTGAATCGGGCGCTCCGGTTATTTCGAAAAGAAAGAATTGGTTCATTGGTTCCCGAGGTCCAAACGAATATCGGGTTGGCATTGAAAAATGCTAAAAATCATGAGGATGTCCTCGCCATTCCAGGGCGCATTGTCAAAAACGGGGATGATATTTTCACCGGTGCTGAGCCTGAGTTTGGCGGTTCCCGCCATGTCGCAAATATTGTTTTAACGGTCATGCGTTATGACCCTGGAAAGCGCGCCGTCATGAATATCAAATATACGGACACATTGTTGAAAATATGTCAACGTCTCCGGTTCCGTATCGCTTCTTTTGACAGGGCAGATGAACCCAGGAATGTAAGGGTTCGTGAGGGATCTTCCCTGGAATGGGGTACTCAAAAAGCAATTATGGATTATGGCTCGGTGCCGGATATCATTTACGATCTGGGGGGAATAAGAAAGGAAGAAATGATTCGGGTCATTGCTGAGGATATTGAATCATTGACCCATAAAATTCTCAAAATTCACAACCTGTACCAAAAAACACTCTGAACTCAAAGTTAAACTTGTTTATCGGGTTGTAAAGAATTTTTGTAGACTGGAATCATAACAAGGTTTTGTCGATCAAGATTTCTGCCCGGCCTTTCAGGTTTTCTACCCACTCCTGAAATATTTGGCGGTTTTTTTCCTGTTTGATCCGTTTGATAATTTTTTGAGATTGTTCTTTGTCGGGTTCGCCAGCGGCTTCTTTTCCCACTCGTTTAAACAGGTAGAAACGGTTTTTCACTTTTGCGGAAGAGGTATCGCCCACATTCATAGCGAAAGTTTTTTCCTTAATTTCTTTGATATTTCCAATCCCCGGAATAGAGTCTTCCATGCTGAAGAATGGGGTATGGCGGACATTCAAATCCATCCCCTTAATGATTTTTTCCAGGTCCTTTTCCTTTGCAAGCTTTTGTTCCAGTTCCTTGAACCTGGATGAGGTTAGTTCCTCATTTACGCGTGCAACCAGAGTTTCTTCCACACGTTTTCTGACTTCGGCCAATTCTGGAATATAGGCCTCTTTTTTTCCAGCCAGTTTTAAAATGAAAGATGCTTCCTGGGTATGAATAGGTTGGCTGACCCTGTTTTCCTCCAGGCTGAAGGCCGTGTTAAAGAATTGCGGTTGGTCTCCAATTTCTGGAAGATTGTGGTTTTCTCTTGAGAAAAAACCGGTGATGGTGGTCTGAACCTGGTTTTTTTCAGCGGCTGATTTCAGGTTGCCATCTTTTTCCGCCTCCTGATTAATTCGTTTTGCTGTCCTTCTGGCTCTTTGTTGTGCTTTGATTTGTTTCAGCGATTGAATGACTTCTTCCCGCACCTCCGCAAGGGGTTTAATCCGTTCCTCTTTGCTGTCTTCCAGTTTGATGATGTGGTAACCGAAAGGAGTTAAAACGGGTTCACTGATTTCACCAACCTTCAACTTGTCCAAGGCGGACTCAAAAGCAGAGACCATGGTTCCTTTTGGGAACTCTCCCAGGCTCCCTCCCTGGGCACCAGAGCCGGGATCATCGGAATGTTTTTTTGCAACTTCCCCGAAGTCAGCTCCTGCCCTTATTTTTTTCAGAAGTTCTGTGGCACGGGTTTTTGCTTTTTCTTCAGCCTGTTTCTGCTTTTCTTCGGCAGAAGCATCTCCTTCAATTTCAGATGATTTTATGTGCGCAAGTATATGGCTGGCACGATACATTTTTTTAACGCGAAAATCCACGATTTTGGTCTGGTAATAGTCTTCTATATCTTCATCCCTGGGCTCAATTTCGGCAAGGTAGGTCTTGGGCTCAATTTTTATATATTCGACCCGGATTTGCGGCGATATCTCAAATTGCTTTTTGTTGGCTTGAAAAAAATCATTCACTTCTTGTTCCGTAAAAGTTTTTTCAACCTGGAAGTGGTCGCTGTTAAATCTCACGTAATCCAGCTTGGCTTTCTCTTCTTCGTTTTTAAAGGCATCAAGGATTTCACTTTGTGAAACTTTAGAACTGGTTTCAAACAATTTTTCCAACTTGTTTAAAATCAGATTCTCGCGCTGATTGTCTTCAAACTCCCCAGGAGTGACTCTTTGAAACTGAAGATAATCCCGATAGGCTTTTTCGCTGAACTTTTTGTCACTTTGAAATACCTGCAAGTTCTGGATATGGGAAATTAGTTCCGCATCACTTATTCTCAAATTCTGTTTTGCGGCTTCTTGCAGTAATAATTTTTTCTGGATTAAAGCATCCAGGGCCTGTGTTTTCAAATCGAGTTTTTTGATCATCTCGTCTGAAAACTGGTTTTTGAATTGTTGCCGGTAAAATTCCACAAGATTATTAAAGGTGCGCTCATACTCGCCCTGGAAAATTTTTTCTCCTTGTACGGTTGCAATGACTCCTCCTCCCGAACTGGAAGCACCTCCCATGCCCCATGAATAGAAAATAGTTCCCACAAAGGCCAGAATGATCAGCCACAGAATGGCTTTAATCATCCAGGAGTCAGCATGTTCTCGAATCGTACTCAGCATAGATGTTTCTCTCGGTTCTTGGTTAAAGAAGGCACCTATACTATAAAACGCCCACGAGAATCGCAAGGCATTATTAATGAGTGGGTAACGAATCCTAGCGAAGCCCTCTGATTAACATGCCCCATTGCGTTTAACTGGCCAGGATGAGGTGATCGTGTACCGGGATTTATCTTGCATTTTATACAGCCCCTTGTTATAAAGAAACTTGAAGAAAAACAAGAGGTTACGTAATTTATGGAATCCGTGAGAGGGGATATGAGTGTTTAATTTTTTCTGGGATTTATTCTCCAACGATTTGGCGATAGACTTGGGAACGGCAAATACTCTGGTACACGTGAAGGGCCAGGGAATTGTTTTGCGTGAACCCTCAGTGGTGGCGATAAACAGCAACACCAAAGAGGTGATGGCGGTTGGGGAAGAGGCTAAACAAATGTTGGGTCGCGCTCCCGGTAGCATTACAGCGATTCGTCCGATGAAGGATGGGGTGATCGCTCACTTTGAAGTTACTGAAAAGATGATCAGCAATTTCATCCGCAAGGTTCATAATAATCGCAAAACATTGGTGCGTCCCCGGGTTGTCATTGCCGTTCCCTCTGGCATCACCCAGGTAGAAAAACGGGCTGTGCGGGATTCCGCAGAATCGGCCGGCGCACGCGAAGTATTCCTGATAGAGGAGCCCATGGCGGCCGCTATTGGGGTGGACCTCCCGGTACAGGAACCCACGGGTAACATGATCATTGATATTGGAGGTGGGACTACCGAGGTGGCGATTATTTCCATGTCTGGTATTGTCTATAGCAAATCGGTTCGAATTGCCGGGGATGAAATGGATGAAGCCATCGTTAATTATGTCAAAAAGAAATATAATCTTTTGATTGGTGAGCGGACCGCCGAAGAGGTTAAAATTCAAATTGGGTCTGCGTATCCCTTGAAAAAAAGAATGACCATGGAGGTTAAAGGGAGAGATCTTGTTGCGGGAATTCCTAAAACCCTGATCATCTCGGATGAAGAAGTCCGTGAGGCATTAACAGAAACCTTCGGAACTATTGTCGAAGCGGTAAAGATTGCTCTGGAACGCACACCTCCTGAACTCGCCGCTGATATCGTGGACAAGGGGGTAGTGGTGGCTGGCGGAGGTTCGCTTATCAAAGGATTGGACATCCTTCTTAAAGAAGCAACTGGTCTGCCGATAACCCTTGCTGTTGACCCTCTTTCCGCTGTTGCATTGGGAGCCGGAAAAGTTCTGAGCGATCCGAAACTGCTGAGAAAGGTTGCCCTCTAGCGGTGCCCAAAAAGGGAAATAAAAAAAATATTGTACTAGTCTCTGCTATTCTGCTGTTTTCCTTGTCGTTGATGACTTTGAACGTCAAGCAGGAAAAGGGCGCCACTTTTCTTGACTCCATAGCGGGGGTCATCCTTTCTCCATTCCAAAGTTTTTTTACTCAAGCCATTCAGTCTGTTTCCGATAGCATCACCCATTATTTTTTTCTGGTCGATGTGGCAAGGGAAAATGATCGGCTAAAGTTGGAGATCCAGCGGCTTATAAGTGAAAAAAACCAACTCACGGAACATCTCTCCAGCCAAAAGCGTCTGGCCATACTCATGGCCCATCAGGACGATTGGGAGAAAAATGTTGTGGTAGCGTCGGTCATTGGCAGAACTGCCACCCAATGGTCAAAGGTGGTGATTATTAACAAGGGGACGCAAAGTGGACTACGGGATCACTTGGCGGTGATAACTGCCGCCGGTGTGATCGGGCAGGTTATTAATGTGGGTCTCAACACTTCTAAGGTGCTTTTGATTGTTGATGGTCGTAGCGCGGTGGATGCCCTGTTTCAGAACAGCAGAGTGTCTGGAGTTGTTGTTGGCATGGGAGAAGATGAATGCCAAATGAAATTTGTTCCCAATACCGCGGATGTCAAGGTAGGAGACTCTGTACTTTCTTCAGGGCTTGGGGGGATTTTTCCGAAGGGGCTGGTTATAGGTAAAGTCTCCCAGGTGTCCAGAAAAAAACAAGGGTTGTTTCAGGAAATTACTTTAACTCCCAGCGCGGATTTGTCGCGCCTGGAAGAGGTGCTTGTTCTTTTACCCTAGGTTTTTTATGTTTTATTTTTCCCAGGTATTGATTGCCGTTTTTTTATTTTCCGCCCAGACTACCTGGCTGGAACTTTTTTCATTTGGCGGTGTCACCCCTGATCTGATTCTGGTATGGGTGGTCTATTGTGGAATTCGATATTCCCGGACGGGAGGCATTGGGACGGGGATTGCTCTGGGGCTTGTCCAGGATAGTCTTTCGGGGGGATTGCTGGGAGTGAACACGCTCTCAAAGGGCCTGATTGCTTATGTCTTTTCTACGCTTAAGGGTAAGTTTTATGTTGAAGGTGTGGTACCTATAGGGATATTTCTAATTTGTTCCTCTATTTTTGATGGTCTGGTATTCTATTTCTCCATGGAAATTGTCTTAAAAGGAGAGGTCGCTCCCAGTTTTTTATACCAGTCGTTACCGGTTTACAGTATTTACAACGCATTAACAGGACCCTTCATGTTTGTGGTATTGGATAAAATTGATGGTTGGTTGCAACTGAAAATGTCCAATCCTCATATGGGAATGAGAAGATGACCTTGTTTCGTCATGGCACCGAAACCAATGATGTGATTAAAAAGAAGATACGTATCTTCGCCATCCTTGCTGTGATTTCATTTCTGTGTCTCTGGATGCGTGTCTGGTATTTGCAGATTTTAAAATGGCAGTACCTGACAGGGCTTTCAGAAAACAACCGGGTTCGAATGGTGACGCTTCCGGCAAACCGCGGGATGATTAAGGACCGGAATGGGGAAACATTAGTTAGTATTCGGCCTTCATTCAATTTGTACTTAACTCCTGAAGATGTGGACGACCTGGATTCCTCCCTGGATAAACTGTCTCAAAAAATTTCCTTTGACCGTGAAAAGTTGAAAAAGGAAATGGCTCGGAGCAAATCCTTCACGGAAGTTTTGATTAAAGGGGATATTTTGCGGGAAGAGGTCGCTTTTGTAGAAGAGAATAATATGAGCCTTCCCGGAATACACATTAAGGCTGAACCCTTAAGGAATTATGTGTTCAATAACCTGGCATCCCACACGCTGGGCTATTTGGGAGAGATTTCCAAGGCAAGCCTGGAAAGCCAGAACGACCCCAGTTATAAACAAGGAGATTTTGTTGGAAAAAATGGCTTGGAAAATATATATGAACCTGTTTTGCGGGGAGAAAAAGGTTACAAGGAGGTTGAGGTGGATGTTTCCGGCAGAGAGCTTAAAGCACTGCGTAAACTACCTCCCGAAAGCGGAAATAATCTGATTCTTACTTTGGACGTTAGGATTCAGCAAGAATTGGAAAAAATCATGGCTGGCAAAATGGATCAGAATATGACTGGTTCCGTGGTGTTGATGAAGGTGCAGACCGGAGAGATCATCGCAATGACCAGCAGTCCGTCCTACGACCCCAATAAGTTTGCGGCGGGCATCACTCCAGGGAGTTGGAATACATTGGTGGCTGATGAGTGGCACCCGTTACAGAACAGAGCTATTCATGGCCAGTATCCTCCGGGTTCTACTTACAAAATCATAACAGCGCTTGCAGGCCTTGAAGAGGGAGTGATTAAGCCGGATACATCCATCTTTTGCCCAGGACATTTCAAATTAGGACGAGGTTTTTACAGGTGCTGGAAAAAAAACGGCCACGGTTTGGTGAATTTGCACGACGCGCTGGTGGAGTCCTGTGATGTTTATTTTTATACCATTGGTCATCGGCTGGGCATAGATACGATTGCGAAATACGCAAAACGTTTTGGGTTGGGCAGTCCCACCCATTTAGGTTTGGATCAAGAGAAAAGAGGGTTAGTTCCCACCACTCAGTGGAAACTTTTGAATAAGAAGGAACCCTGGCTACTGGGTGAAACCATTTCTGCGTCTATTGGTCAGGGCTATAACCTGGTGACTCCAATACAACAAGTAAGCATGATGGCGGCCGTGGCCAATGGTGGTATTCTGCTCAAACCTTATCTTGTGAAACGTATTGAGGAGCCTGGAGGAAGGATCCAGAAAGAGTTTTTTCCGAATATCGTCAATCAGGTGCGAATAGACCCGGATAACCTTGAACAGGTTCGAAAAGCTTTGCGTGATGTTGTCAATGGCCCGAGGGGGACAGGAAAAGGATCCCGGTTGAAAAATATAATTGTTTCTGGAAAAACCGGAACGGCCCAGGTTGTACGAATGAAATCCAATGAAGAATTGGAGAAAGAGGAGGACATCCCTGTAAAATATCGAGATCATGCCTGGTTTGTTGCTTTTGCTCCTTATGAAAAGCCTGAAATTGCCGTGGCCATTATTATTGAGCATGGCGGGCATGGTGGGTCCATAGCCGCACCCATTGCCAGGAAAGTCTTCAAGAAATATTTCGAACTCTATCCACATTCACCCGCGTCCTCTGGTCAGTCATCATAACCAATGAGAAACCGGACCATGGAGCCTGTGCCTGAGACAGGCGTGTTTTTTTTCTTGAATATGCGGTTGTTTAGTTTGTGTTTTTTCCGATAAGGAAAGGGTTGAAATAATCGGGTTTTGGCAGGTTATAATTCATTAGAGGTTGTTCAATTAAATGGCTATAAAAACAGATGAAATCCCTTTTGTTATGGGACAAAAAGTGACCGCCACCATTCGCGGCGAGGTTTTTACCGTTTGCATCAGGGGGTGGTTGAAGGGGCAATATGTGATTACTGATTTGCCCAGGATTGGGGCAGAAGCCTACCGGGTTGCTCCCCAAACCGGGGTGAAAATCCATTTCATCAAGGACGGATTGTTTGTCAACTTCAAGTCATCTGCCAGTTATGCTCTGGCTCAGGCAATTTCTCTTTTGGTCATTGAATATCCTCGCACTTTTGATCTGCACAACCTCAGGAAGTTTGAACGATTTCATACGAATATTCCGGTCACATTTTTTTTTGAGGAGGGGGATAAAAAGTTTGAGGACTCTGGGATTATAAGAGATATCAGTTCCGGGGGGGCATTGCTCAGTCATCGCAAGCAGGTAAGTAAACAAAACCTGTTAAATGTTATGGCGGAACTTCCTGGCGGCGGTAGCCTTAACCTGCAAAAGGCAACTGTAAGAAATTTGAGAAAGAACCCTAAAAGCAGTTCGGCCCCCTTTGTGACTGGCATTAAATGGCAGGACCTTCTCCCCGAGTCAGAAGGGTCGATATCCAAATTCATCACCCTAAGATCTATGGAACACAGGGAATTACCAAGATAAATATTTTATAAAATAATATTCAGGTCCTTTTCCCGCAGGTGTTTGATCCGGTCGCGGAGTTCAGCCGCTTTTTCAAACTTCATATCCTTTGCTAAAGAGAACATCCTTTTTTCCAGTTCCGCAATCAACTCCAGAACCGGTTTTCCCGACTCGTAGGTTTCCTCTTCTTCCATCACCTCGAGCGCAAACTCTGGAGTTTTTGAATATTCCATGGAGGCTTCAATAGCTCTTTGAATGGAGCGAGGGGTGATGTTGTGCTCACGGTTATAGGCAAGCTGGATTTCCCTTCTACGGCTCATTTCATCAATGGCGGCTTGCATGGATCGGGTGATGTGGTCCGCGTAAAAGATAACTTTCCCGGAAATATTTCTAGCGGCTCTTCCGGCGGTCTGGATCAGGGATGTGGTGGAGCGCAGAAAACCTTCTTTGTCCGCATCCAGTATAGCCACCAGGGAAACCTCGGGAATATCAAGTCCCTCCCGTAGTAAATTGATACCTATTAATGCATCGAATTCTCCCAGCCGGAGTTCTCGAATTATCTGGGTTCGCTCCAGAGTCACGATGTCGGAATGCAGGTATTTGACCTTCAAGCCGAGTTCGGAATAATGTTCGGCCAAATCCTCAGAAAATCTTTTGGTCAGAGTTGTGATCAAACAGCGTTGATTTTTTTTCGCTCGGGAACGAATTTGGTCATATAAATCGTCGACCTGACTGGCCACGGGTTTGATCTCAATTTCCGGGTCGACCAGTCCCGTTGGCCTCACGATCAACTCCACAGGGCGGTTTGATGATTTTTCCAATTCATAAGGGCAGGGGGTGGCGGAAACATAAATGATGTTGCGCACATGCTGTTCAAACTCCTCAAACTTAAGAGGCCGGTTGTCAAAGGCGGAGGGCAGGCGGAAACCATATCGAATCAGGGTCTCTTTGCGGGAACGGTCTCCCTTGTACATGCCCTGTAATTGCGGCAGGGTGACGTGGCTCTCATCAATAATGAAAAGCGAATCTTCGGGGAAATAATCCAGTAAAGTTGGCGGCGGTTCGCCTGCTGGCCTGGCCATGAGGTGGCGAGAATAATTTTCGATGCCTTGGCAGTAACCGACTTCCTTAATCATCTCCAGGTCAAACAGGGTCCTCTGGTCAATTCTCTGCGCTTCGATAAGAAGATTCTGACTTTCAAAATAGGCCACCCGTTCAATCAGTTCCTGCCGGATGTTTTCCATGGCTTTTTCCAGGTGTGCCTTCGGTGTTACATAATGGCTTGCCGGATAGATGGCGATGCGGTCCAACTCCCGGATGGTTTGGCGGGTGAGGGGATCAAAAGCCGAAATCCGGTCTATTTCGTCACCGAAAAATTCGACCCGAAGGGCTTCATTTCTTTCGTAGACCGGCAGGATTTCCAGAACATCGCCACGTACACGGAATGTGCCCCGTTGAAAATCCACATCGTTTCTTTTATATTGGATTTCCACGAGTTTCTGCAGGGCCTGATCCCTCTCCAGGGTTTTACCTCTTTCCAAAAATAGAAGCATGCCATGGTAGGCTTCCGGTGAGCCCAGGCCATAAATGCAGGAAACGCTGGCGACTATGATTACATCCCGGCGCTCAAACAGGGCGTGGGTGGCCGAATGCCGCATTTTATCAATCTCGTCATTGATGGAGGCATCTTTTTCAATGTAAGTATCGGTTTGCGCCAGATAGGCTTCGGGTTGGTAATAATCGTAATAGCTGACAAAATATCCTACGGCGTTATCTGGAAAAAACGTTTTAAACTCATTGTAAAGTTGAGCCGCAAGGGTTTTATTGTGAGCAAGCACCAGAGTTGGTTTTTGCACCCGTTCGATGACATTGGCAATGGTGTAGGTTTTTCCAGACCCCGTTACTCCGAGAAGAGTCTGTGTGCTGGGGTTGGAATTCAGGCCCTGCACCAGATTTTCTATGGCAGAGGGCTGGTCTCCGGCAGGTTCGTAGTCGGATGTAAGTTTAAAAGGTTGCATGGAAAAGACCGATTCAATACTAAGGGGGTTTATGTTAAATTATGAGTCTCATGACTCAATAGGGTAATCCTGTCCGCCGATACGGTCTCCCTCATTTTAACTCAATTAAAATTTTACTGCATGCATGTGTCCAGCGATTTGTTTTTGTAAGCTCTCTGCTATTCAGGAAGGGATACTGTGGAAAAGCAAGAAGATGTTATAAAAGTCCTTCACCTCGGTTCTGCGGAAGTAACTTTGATGGGGACGGCGCATGTCTCCCAGTTAAGTGTGGATATGGTCGAGGAGCATATTCAGAATGGTGGTTACGACTGTGTCGCGGTGGAATTGTGTCCTCCGCGCCTGGAAAATCTCACCAACCAGACTTGGTGGAAGAATCTCGACATCTACGAGGTTTTCCGCAAAAAGAAAGCCGGGCTCCTGCTGATCAACCTCGCCTTGACCGCCTATCAAAAACGTCTGGCCCAGCGAATTGGTGTGGAGGCAGGTCAGGAAATGATTCGGGCCGTTGAACTCGCGCACGCCAATAATATCCGGCTGGAGGTTATTGACCGTAATATATCCACCACCCTGCACCGGTTAGTTACCGAAGTATCGTTCTGGCAAAAATTAAAAATTGTAGGGGGACTTATTGCCGGAGTGTTTGTCGGCGAAGAGATAAGCGAACAGCAGATTGAAGACCTCAAGGAGGGAGATTTATTGCATTCGGTGGTGAGCGAATTTGGCGAGGAGTTGCCGGAGATCAAAAGAGTGCTGATTGATGAGAGAGATCAATACATGGTGGGGCGTTTGGCGCAGATTGCCCATGAACCGGGTGGCCCTAAAAAAATCCTGGCACTGGTTGGGGCCGGACATTTGATTGGCATGCTCCCGACCATGGCATCTCCTCCAGACTCAGCGCAGTTGGAAATGTTGGATCAAAAGCCGCCTCCAGGCCGGGTTGGTTATTTTATCGGTTGGGGTATTTGCGTATTTATTCTGGCAATGTTTGGAGTTGGTTACTACCAGTCTCCCGAGTTGGGGCAACAGTTGGTAATGACCTGGATTTTGTTCAACGGGGGGTTCTGCGCGCTGGGAACCCTGATTGCTTTTGGACACCCTGTCTCTATTATCACCGGGTTTTTCGCCGCCCCTTTGACATCATTGAATCCCACTATTGGAGCAGGAATGGTCGTGGGCCTGGTGGAGTCCTACATGCGCAAACCTAAAGTAAGTGACTTTGAAACCTTGCGCGAAGATATTGCCGTTTATTCCATGTGGTGGAAAAACCGCGTTGCCCGGTTGTTTTTGATTTTCTTTTTTTCCAGTCTGGGCTCCGCAATTGGCACCTATACCGCTGGTGCTTCGATTGTGACCCAGATTTTGGGCTGAACGATGGACGCACCAAAGGTAGCTGTCACCCCTCCAGCCTTTTGTAAAACATCTTCACTGAGGGTCGAGTTATCGCAGTACTTCCCCAATGCGATTTTCAACGATCAAGACAGATACCTTTCGGTACCCGAGTTGGTTGATTTTCTGGCGGATGCTGACGCCGCATTGATAGGGAGGGACCAAATCAATGCCGAGTTGATCTGTTCCCTGCCTAAATTAAGAATGATCTCGAAATATGGCGTGGGGATGGACAACGTGGACCAGGAGGCCCTGCGCCGTGCTGGCATCGACTTGCGAGTGACCTTTGGCACGAACAGGAGGTCTGTGGCCGAACTTACATTGGGATTTATGATCGGACTCTGCCACAATATGTTATCGGAAAAATTAAAAAGTGGGTTTTGGCAACGCGATGGCGGACAGGAACTCAGTGGCAAAACCGTAGGAATCATTGGATGCGGCAATGTGGGGCAGGAACTGGTACGGCTGTTACAGCCGTTTCAATGCCAGATCCGTGTGAGGGATATTGTAGACCGCGGCGGATTCTGTCGCCAGTTCGGTGCAGTGGAAACGGGGTTTGATGAACTCATTAAGGAGTCTGACATCGTTACGCTTCATGTGCCCTTGACCGAAGATACCAAAAGCTTTATCGACAAAGCGGTGCTTGCAAAAATGAAATCTTCGGCGTTTCTGGTCAATACCAGTAGAGGCGGAGTGGTTCATCAGGGGGACTTGCACCGGGCGTTGGTGTCAGGAGAAATTGCGGGTGCGGGACTGGATGTGTTTTATGAAGAGCCCCCAACAGATATCGGCTTTCTTCAGCTTCCAAATTTGATGGTGACTCCTCATATAGGCGGCAATACCCGGGAGGCGGTTGAGGCGATGGGTAAGGCGGCTATTCAAAACCTTGTTGAATATTTTTCTGTTTGATGAATCAAGATGAATACAGCCGGGAAGACTGGCAAGGGCATTATGAATCTAATGACTTGGGCTGGGACCTGGGAGAGGTGGCCCCCCCTTTCGTCAAGTTATGGCAGGAAGAGAAATTTCCTGTTGGCAAAGTGCTGGTGCCTGGATGCGGAAGAGGGCATGAAGTGGTTTTCCTGGCAGAAAACGGGTTTGAGGTGACGGCAGTTGATTTTTCTGAGGGGGCGGTCAGTTTTTTAAAAAAATCTCTTAAAAAGAGAAACTTGAAAGGCCGGATTTTGTATCAGGATTTTTTCAGTCTGGATGATTCCCACAACGGTATTTATGACATGGTGCTCGAACAGACTTTTTTTTGTGCCATTTCTCCCCGGCAAAGGCAGGATTATGTTCTGAACGTGTCTCGAATGTTGAAGCCCGCGGGAATGCTGATCGGTTTGTTTTATCACACGGAAAAGAAAGGTGGGCCTCCTTACAACACCACAAGGGAAGACATTGAATCGCATTTCTCAAAAAAATTTGTAATCCAGCAACTTGCTAAAACCTCTTTGTCTGCCGAGCAGAGAAAAGGCAAGGAGTGGTTGGGTATTTTAAAAAAGAAAATCTAGGCGGTTAAAAGGCCTCGGAGCGCATCAAGGCTGGAGTCGGGAGCCAGCCAGATTTTATATTGCTCAGGGGATCATGAATGGGTTGGGTCGTATCCACGCTTATAGTACTATTGTACTTTGTAAATATTAAACAGGATTTAGAAAATAAAATTTATGAAGTCTTTAAAAAAAGTTTATACCGGAATTTTCCGGGATGGGGGAGCAGGAGCTTTTTCCAAGCGGCGGTTTCGTGATAGAAGAAAAAAACTGATGGAAAGGGAAGGCCAACTCATGGCCATTACCGGGGTTCCTTATGGTCCGGGTGGAAAGACGACCTGGTCCTATGCTTATTGTCCCACATATCAGGAGCCGGCAATGATGTACCTGACCGGCATCAATCAGAATAATGTAATCCTGTTGCTGGACCCAAACTCAAAAGTATCGGATGAAATTTTATTTGTGGATAGCAAGGACCGAATCCTTGAGTTTTGGGAAGGAGTCCGTTTTGGTGTCGGGGACGATCAAAGCTTGAGGGAAGTGAGATCGGTTACGGGAATTCATGACGTGCGCGATATCCGTGAGTTCAAGGATGTCTTGAAAGAACGGTTTATGAAGCAAAAGAAAAAAACGATGGGAACGCTCTGGCTGGAAGGAATTCGAAAGGGTAAAGTCACCAGCATCACGACTGACCATAATTTTGATTTCAAAAAGAAACTTGAGGGCTGGTTGAGGGTCTGGAAAGCCCCGAAAAAGGCCTTGAAGAACATCATGGCGAATCACTTTGAACTACGCCTGCCGCTGGATAAATATGATATTGCCAATGCCAGAAAGGCACAGGATATTACTAACGGCGGATTTAAGGCTCTGCTGAAAAATTTTAGAAACTTTAAAAATGAGTGCCAGGTGCAAGGGTTTCTCGAAGGCCAAATGCTGATGAATACGCCGTTTGGTCTCAGCTACCCTTCCATTGTTGCTTCTGGAGTCAACGCAACCACTCTCCACTACACAAAAAACGATGATGATTTTTCAAATAACGAAATGGTGCTGATTGATTTCGGCGTTCGCTGGATGACCATGCATGCAGATATCACCAGGACGTTTCCCGTGTCGGGAAAGTTTAATCCCATGCAGAAAATTCTTTACGAAATTGTTCTGAAAGCCCAGATTGCTGTGGAGAAAAAGGCCAAGGCCGGACTGACGATGGAGGAATTGAATACGGTGTGTTGGGGTAAGGTTAATCAGGGGCTTGAACGGGACTTCAAGGCGATAGGGGGGAAGTTTAAATTGCAATACAAAGAAAGGCCGCATGGGGTGGGCCACTTGATGGGTGAGCAGGAACATGATGGGGACCCCTTCCGCAACT
>Ga0210050_1003360_pt1 | contig 14308 bp, 11 predicted proteins | sample CryGey132114_all_FD_185463 | JGI IMG/M metagenome (GOLD analysis project Ga0210050, IMG submission 185463) | Groundwater microbial communities from aquifer - Crystal Geyser CG22_combo_CG10-13_8/21/14_all (SPAdes) (version 2) | ecosystem: Environmental > Aquatic > Deep subsurface > Groundwater ...
AATTCTTGCACAGATATGTCTGAATACCTCTCTTGTTTCCTTTCTTAACAACATCAGGCAAACCACATTGTGGACATTTTTTGTGTTTTTTTAATCATGGTGTTTAAAAAATACCCAAAGTATGGCTTAACTGCAAGTTAGATTGTGTGTTTTAGGAGTACGTTTATGTACCTTATGCCCAATTTTTGCCCTTTTAACGGATGAGCCCTTCCTGTTTCTTAGAACCTATCTCCAATCTCATCGTATGAGCAAAATTATATGCGTTCAAGAAAATAAGGAGCTCTAAGCGACTATATTTTCGGAGTCCCGTATGGGAAACAAGACACGGAGTGTATCTTCTATCCTATCGTGGTGAGACTGGAGATAGGTTCTTAGCATCATATGCGTTGAGACTTTAGGCAGTTTCTTATACAATTTAAACAATGAGAGAAGATCCCGAAAAAATTACTTATTTTGCACAGACTGATTCACGCAATCGCAAAGTGCCTTTTGGCATAAAGGCAAAAGACCGGTCAAGACATACATACGTTATTGGTAAGACCGGGATGGGTAAATCAACCTTGCTCGAGAATATGGCGATTCAAGATATTCAATCCGGAAACGGTTTGGCTTTTATCGACCCTCACGGTAAGACTGCAGAAATGCTTCTCGATTATGTGCCAGAACACCGTATCAAAGATGTTTTTTATTTCGCTCCTTTTGATATGGAGCATCCGATTTCTTTCAACGTACTTGAAGATGTCGATCCCGACAAACGCCATCTTGTTGCCAACGGTCTTATGTCTACTTTTGAAAAAATATGGGTCGATGCCTGGTCCGCCCGTATGGCTTATATCCTAAACAACACCATCTTAGCTCTTCTCGAATATCCCGACGCCTCACTTCTTGGTATAAACAGGATGCTTGCCGACAAAGATTATCGAAAAAGAGTTGTCGAAAATGTCAAAGATCCCGGAGTCAGATCTTTTTGGGTTGATGAATTTGCCAAATACTCCGACCGATATGCCGCCGATGCTACTCCAGCAATCCAAAACAAAGTCGGTCAGTTTACATCGAATCCTCTTATTCGAAACATCGTCGGTCAGCCAAAATCATCTTTCAATATGCGTAAGATGATGGATGAAAAGAAAATCGTAATCATTAACCTCTCAAAAGGCCTCGTAGGTGAAGGCAATGCCAATCTTCTCGGATCAATGCTTATCACCAAAATTTACCTCTCGGCAATGAGTCGAGCCGATACAAGAGAGGTAGATTTACTTTTGCCCAATTTCTACCTCTATGTCGATGAATTTCAGTCATTTGCCAACAAATCATTTGCCGACATTTTATCGGAAGCTCGAAAATACAAACTGAACCTCACCATAGCTCACCAATATATAGAACAAATGGAAGAAGAAGTCCGCTCTGCCGTTTTTGGCAACGTCGGCACCATGATTACATTTCGAGTTGGTGCTTACGATGCTGAAGTCCTTGAAAAAGAATTTGCACCAGAATTTATAGCAGAAGACTTAGTAAACTTGGGCTTTGTCCAAATTTATCTCAAGCTTATGATTGATGGTATAAGTTCAAAACCTTTCTCGGCCGTCACCTTACCTCCAATAGAAAAGCCATCCAAAACATTTACAGATATAATTTTAGAATCTTCCCGCTCAACGTTCGGCAGACCCCGTAGTGAAGTCGAGAGTGAGATAAGAAATTGGCATAGAGAAGGCAAAAGTATTTTGCCGGATAAGTTAAAAGATAGAAATGAAGATAAGTCCAAAGACAACAAAGACAGGAAAACCCAAAATCAAGAACCTCATCTTTCTCCAGATTCAAAACATAAACCTTTTGCCGCGGTCTTTTCAAAGACGATAGGTCAAAATCAAGATTTCCAAAAATCTGAACCAAGCCGAGTACCAAACCAAAGCCACAATCATAGCCATAATCAAAATCACAACAACAACCATAACCATAATCATAACCATAACCAAAATCACCACCAGAGCCACAGCCAAAATGATAAGCACGCTATCTCACCTGTCCGGCCTGATAATGCGAATAAGGTTAAGGATTTCGATAAGAAGCCGGTGTCTCTAAACTATCTTCGAGGAAATACCGAGAAACAATCCCACGCCAAAGAACCACGCAAAGAGCATCTAAATGATTTACGCAAGGCCTTGTCTAATGTCTTGAAAGATAATAATCAAAGCGGTAATGTAGAGAAAAAAGATAATTCTAAGCAAGTACAAAAAAATACATCAGAATCAGAAGAGAGAAACACAAATGTCGATAATAAGCGGATAGAGCATGCCGGAAATTCAAACCATAACGAAAAAGAAAATCGACAAGAAAAAAGAACCGAGAGGAAAGAAGAACCAAAAGACCGTCCTAAAGAGATACCCGAAGATGTTTTGAGGAATACTCTATCTATTGATAAGTAGTGGGAGATAAATGGAATATCTAAAAAATTTCCAAAACCTATACAAAATATTTAAAAATGGATTTTTACTTATCTTATTTGCGATTTTGTTTTTGCCGATTTTTGCCCATGCTCAAATCTTTATAAATGAAATAGCTTGGATGGGTACAGAAAATTCCGCTTCCGATGAATGGATAGAGTTATATAATTCTGGTAGCACTTCGATTGATCTCACTGGTTGGAGTATAAAAGACGTGCAAGATAAGTTAAGCATAAGTCTTGAAGGGGAGATAGAGGCAGGCGGATATTTTTTGCTTGAACGTACCGATGACAGTTCTGTACCTAATGTACCGGCAGATTATATTTACACCGGAGCGCTTTCAAATTCTGGAGCGACATTAATTCTCTTTGACTCAGCCGGGTCAGAAATAGATAAGGTCGTAGGCGGAGAAAATTGGGAGATTATCGGGGGAGACAACAGTACAAAAGAAACAGCAGGGCGTTCAGGTTCTTCTTGGATTACCGCTTTGTCCTCACCTCGGTCTCAAAACATACAACAAGAGAATTCCTCAAATTCTGAAAATCAAAATACAGATACCGGGTCGAGCAGTAGTCAAGAAACATATGCTGACAATTACACCCCACCTTCGTATCAAAATATCAAAATAGAGCCCCAACTTTTCCCATCAATCTCTGCACCTTCGGTAATGATAGCTGGAGTCTCTGACGATTTTTCTGGCAGTGTACTCGGCAAGGAAAAGAAACCGATAGAAAATGCCAGGTTTATTTGGAATTTTGGTGACGGTTCAACAGTAAGCGGTAAAAAGGTGAGTCATAGCTATCTTTACCCCGGAGATTATATAGTTTTTATGGACGCGGCAAGTGGTGAATATTCAAATTCGGCTCGAGTTGTGGTAAAGGTGGTTGCTCCGGAAATTTTTATAAGCTTAGTAAAAGAGGGAAGTGATGGTGCTATAAGCGTATCAAACGATTCAAAGTATGAAATCGCACTCGATTTTTGGCAGATTCAAGTCGGGCAAAACTTTTTTGTGATACCAAAAAACACCTACATTCTGCCTTACGGCACAGCAACGTTTCCAAATGCGGTTACCGGACTCTCGATTGAAAATAAATCAGATGTAATGCTCCTATTTCCCAACAGGCAAGTTGCTGCAAGTTTTGACCCGGAAAGTAGCGAATCGTCACAAATCTCACAACCCCAAACTAATATTGAATCGTCAAATGATTTTCCATCTCAAAATACAAACCCAAGCTCTGAGATAAGCTCGGAACTTTCTGTCTCAACTGCCGAAAGTAACCAGAATACAGAAGTCGCCGCCTACGGCGGCGACAGCACAACCAATACAGATAATAAGAGCGTCGGAGAATCTAAGACCTTATCTGAAATGATAGAAAATGCCAACAAATCACTCGCCAATGTATCCTCAAACGATTCAAATTTTCTTAAATCTTGGGGAACGATAGTTGTAATTATCGCACTTGCTCTCATATCGATAGTAGTGTCGGTTATTATGCGGTTTAAAGGAAAGATGGAGGATGGCTCTGACATTGTAGAAGACAGTGAAGACAAAGACGAACTTAAAGAGTCCGACGAAGAAGCCGATCAGTATTTTATCGAAGAAGAACTGGACCAAGACGATATAGAAAACACCAAAACATAGATAATAAAGTTCTGATAGTCAGACTATCATATATTATATTTTTTAATTTTTAAAGAATTTTTAATTCCCGAATTCACAAACAAAGGCACTCAGACACCCGTTTCTCTTAAAGTCACCTATTCAAATTTCTATTGTTTAAAAATTGTAAATTGAAACATTATTTACAAAAATTCAAAAATTACAAAATTAAAAATTGTCTTCTACTAAAAGCTATCCAGCGATTTTCCCCGGCAGTCTGACTACCTCCGCGGCGGAGGTAGTCAGACTGCCTTCAACTTCTCCTCTTTTTTTTCTTTCTCCCAACTTTCTACTTACCAACTTCTAACTTACTTGCTAACTAACCACTCAATTCATCCTAACAGCTATCACCAAAAACCTAACACCTAAAAGCTAACACCTATTCCCCTATACAACTCCCCCTTTTTATTTTATTATAGGTACCACTATGAAAAAGGTCATTATCTTCTCAACCAACTATCTGCCAAACATCGGCGGAGCCGAAGTTGCTGTAAAAGAAATCACCGACAGAATACTACAATCTGATTTTTCATTCGTATTGATTACTCCAAGATACAGACCAGACCTTCTTAATTATGAAAAAATCGGATCGCGCGAAGTCTATCGTGTGGGCTTTGGTACCAGTTTAGACAAATGGTTTTTTCTTTTAAGTGGTTTTTTTCTCGCCACCAAATTAAACAAAAAACATAATTTTTCAATCGCTTGGTCTATAATGGCAAGTCAGGCATCAATCTCGGCATCTCTATTTAAAATATTTCATAAATCAATCCCACTTGTCCTTACATTACAAGAAGGCGATGAAGAGGATCATCTAAAGAGGTATGTGCTGGACAACGAAAAACTTTATAATATATTCATCAAACCTTTCCACCATCTTGTTTTCAAAAAAGCCGACTGTATAACAGCTATTTCCAAGCATCTTATGGATAAGGCAAAATCAGTAGTCCCGAAGACAAAGCGTGTCTTAGTCTCCAATGGAGTATCAGTAAAATCTTTCAGTAAAAGAATTAATCCACAAAAGAAGAAAACACTCGAAGGCAAACTCGGCAAACGGCAAGGCGACATCTTTATAGTCACAGTATCTCGTTTGGTGAAAAAAAATGCCGTCGGCGATATTATCCAAGCTCTCACATATCTACCTACATCATTTAAATTTTTGATTGTTGGCGAAGGTCAGGAATACAATTCTCTCGTGTCTTTGTCTGAAGTTTACGCTGTAAGAGATAGAGTGATTTTTGCAGGCAAAGTCTCTCCGGATGAAATTCCTCTCTATCTTTCAGTCTCCGATGTTTTCGTAAGACCCTCACTTTCCGAAGGATTTGGTAATTCTTTTATAGAAGCTTTCGCCGCTCGTGTACCGGTTGTAGGGACGGCAGTTGGAGGTATTGTCGATTTTTTGGTTCACAAAGAAAACGGTATGGTCGTACCGGTGAAGAGTCCGAGAGATATAGCCGAAGCTGTAAAGGAAATAAACGAAAATCGCACCTTAAGAAACAAAATAGTTAAAAATGCTTACTCACTCGCTTCGGAAAAATACGATTGGGACAATATCGCTGATTCAATGAGACAGGTCTTTGATCAGGTAAATATAAAGTAAGTATGCGTATTTTAATTACAACAGGTATATACCCTCCCGCAATCGGCGGTCCTGCGCAGTATGCAAAAAATCTTTCTGAGGCTTTTGAAAGGGGAGGGCATACTGTAAGTATCCGGTCTTTTTCTATTGAGAAGAATCTTCCGACGGGTTTGAGGCACTTGTTGTTTTTATTTCGCATAATACCGTCGGTAATTACTTCGGATATTGTTGTGGCATTCGATACTTTCAGTGTGGGGTTACCTTCTGTTGTTGTAGCCAAGTTGCTTGGAAAAAAAATAGTAATTAGAACCGGTGGGGATTTTTTGTGGGAGGGTTATGTGGAAAGGACAGGAGAAAAGGTTCTCCTTAGGGATTTCTACAATAAAAGCGTGTCCAAATTTTCTGCGAAAGAAAGAGTAATCTTCAGATTAACCCATTGGACACTTAGAAACTCCGATAAAATAATCTTCAGTACGGATTGGCAGAGACAAATATGGAGAGGTCCATACAATTTAGATATGCAAAATACCTCTATTGTTGAAAACTATTATGGCCCTAAAGAGAGTTCTAAGTCTCCCCGGGATAAGGTCTTCATTGGAGGAACAAGAAAGATAAAGTGGAAGAATATCGATATGTTGTACAGGGCTTTCAATAAAGCTAAAGAAACAGATCCTGAGTTAAAGTTAGACGTGGAGAATTCACCATACGATGAGTTCGTAGAAAAGATAAGACAATCGTACGCTGTGATCTTGGTCTCACTGGGAGATATAAGTCCGAATATGATATTGGACTCCATTCGTCTCAACAAACCTTTTGTTGTTACAAAGGAGGTTGGGATTTATGAGAGGATAAAGAATATAGGGATTTTCGTGGATCCTAAGGATGAAGAAGATATCCGGAATGCAATAATAAGTTTGTCTGACTCTAAAATATATCACGAGCAGAAGGAAAAAATAGAACAGTTTAATTTTGTTCACACATACGATGAAATTGCTCGTGAATTTTTAGACATTTTTGAAGACAAGACATCTTTTCATAATTCAAAATAAACATATGCAGGACAATATAAAGATTTTAATGATCGGGTCGGACAGGAAGATGTTTCAGTCTAGTAGTGTCGTTCGGCAACGTCTTTTGGATCAAGCCAAACATTTTGATGAGATTCATGTGGTTGTGTTTTCGCGAAAAAAAGTGAAAGCTGAAAGTCTGCAGATATCAGACAATTGCTGGCTTCATTCTACAAATTCTTTTAGCCGTTGGTCCTATATTTCAAATGCTATAGACATAGGTAGTCAAATAATTAAAAATGATAGCCAAAGCCGATGGGTCATAACTTGTCAGGATCCTTTTGAAGCTGGTCTTGTGGGGCTGAAGATATCGAAAAATACAGGAACGAAACTTCATATTCAGATTCACACAGATTTTCTGAGTCCCTTCTTTTATAAAGGCGGTTTTCTAAACAGGATAAGAATTCATATAGCAAACCGAGTTATTACTAAAGCAGATGGCATACGAGCTGTTTCAAAAAAGATAAAGGATTCCTTGTTGTCTAAGTATTCTAACATACCAATATCCAAAGTATCCATTCTTCCTATCTATTTAGATTCCTTTATGGAGAAATCTACAGAAGAGGATTACTTGCATAAAAAATATCCTCAATTTTCTTTTATTATTTTGATGATGTCGAGATTAACAAAAGAAAAGAACATAAGGTGCGCTATCAAGTCTCTGAAACATGTCGTGGAGAGATACCCTAGAGTTGGACTTGTGATAGTTGGCTCTGGCTCCGAACTGACTAACTTAAAGCTAAAGACTTCCGGTTTGAAACTGACTGGCAATGTTGTTTTTGAGGATTGGACAGACGACCCTTATTCTTACTATAATTCGGCAAATGCGTTTCTTCAGACTTCTTGGTATGAAGGTTTCGGAGTTTCCTTGGTACAATCTTTAAGAAGCGGTTTACCTGCTATTTCAACTGATGTAGGGATAGCTCGAGATATTTTAGTCACAGACAAGGTTTCTTTTGTCTGTCCTCCAAACGATGACAAATGTATAGCGGAAAAGATTGTGCTTCTTATAGATGATAACCAGTTGAGGGCTATGGTGGTTAATGATCAAAGCTCAATGCTTACAGATTTTGTTGTAGATAATAAGGATGAGTATTTTAAGGTCTATGCTGAAGATATTAAAAGAGTTATCAAGTAGTCCGATTATCGTAAAAACAAAGCAATATAAAAATATGAAAAAAAATATAGTTGTTGCAGTAAGCGGTGGTTTCGACCCTATACATATCGGTCATACCAGACTATTCAGATCTGCCAAGAAATTAGGAAGCGAACTCGTAGTAATTTTAAACAATGACAACTGGTTAAAAAATAAAAAAGGTTTTTCCTTTATGCCTGAGAAAGAACGCAGAGAGGTTTTGGAGGCAATAAAGTATGTCGATCGGGTTATTATCTCTCGACACGGCAAAAATCCGAAAGATGTAAGTGTTTGTAAAGAACTCGCTAAACTAAAGCCTGACATATTTGCTAATGGAGGAGACAGAAAATCCAGCAATATTCCTGAGTACGAGATCTGTTCTAAATTGGGTATCAAAATGATATTTGGGGTAGGGAAAGGAGGTAAGATTCAATCTAGCTCAAGCCTGATTAAAAAAGCTAAAAAATAGGAAAATCCTTTTTTACAAATTCACCTCCGTCCCTTTTCTTCCTATCAGCTATTTTTACCTTCTGTAAACGGGTCTATTCTCCATTTCCCCCTCTCTCGTCATCCTCCCTTTATCAAAGGGAGGGGACCGCTTGCGGTGAGGGATTTTCACCGGCAGTCTGACTACCTCCGCTCCCCCTTCTCTCGTCTTTATGTTTTATGCTTTGTGTTACACGCTAAATGATTTGGAGGTAGTCAGACTGCCTTCAACCTCTCCTATAAACTTTCCACTTTACAAACTTACCAACTTTCGGCACTTTCCTTTTATCCTGTTTAAAAATTATTTACTTTTCTCAACTTTCCCCTTATCAACTTCTAACCTACAACAAACAACCATCAACAAAAATACGACGAACCGTCCTCCTTCTTCCATTATTTGAAATTTTGTTAGGTGAATTAGAAATTAGATCAATTAGGTGAATTATTTCCCCCTCTTCCCCTCTCTCATTTTCCCTCGTTTAAAAATTAGAAATTATTTAAAAATTGTAAAAATTCAAAAATTGTCCTCTCTCAAACTCCCTCCGTTTCCTCTCTACCTCATTTCTTGTATAATACCAACCATATGAAAATAGGCTTTATAGGTCAGGGTTACATCGGCAAAAACTATGCCGATGATTTTGAAAAAAGGGGTTATGAAGTAATTCGCTACGCTTTAGAGCCAGAATACGAAGGGAACAAAGAAAAGATAAAAGACTGCGATATCGTATTTATTGCAGTCCCAACCCCGACAACTCCGGAGGGCTTCAGTGACAAGATTGTAAGATCAGTGATTCCTCTTGTAGGTCCAGGTAAGATTGCTGTTATAAAATCGACTATTCTTCCTGGTACCACAAAATCCATCCAAGCAGAAAATCCAAGTATTATAGTATTGAATTCTCCGGAATTTTTAAGCGAGACAACCGCAGCCAAAGACGCTGCAAACCCTTTTTCAAACATAGTGGGCACTCCCGAAGACTCGCCAAAATACAAAGAAGCCACCGAAAAAGTCTTGAGTGTGCTTCCCAAAGCTCCTTATTCACTTGTCTGCAATAGTAAAGAAGCCGAGATCATAAAGTACGCTCACAACGGCAGTGCTTTTGTACAGATTGTGTTTTTTAATCTGATGTATGATCTGGCTTCTTCTATGGAGGCAGATTGGGAATCAATTGAAGAGGCCATATTAGCTGATCCATACATATCAAATCGCTATGCGCGACCTGTACATAAGACAGGCAGAGGTGCAGGTGGTAATTGCTTTATAAAAGACTTCGCTGCTTTGGTGAATAAATATAAAGAAGTTTTACCTGGTGATGTTAACGGACACACTTTGTTTAAGGCGTTAGTCGATAAAAATTGTGACCTGCTTATGTCTACCGAGAAAGATATTGAATTACTGAAAGGGGTATATGGAAGAGAGCAATAGTAAATAACTATGGAGCAGAAATTATTGATTTGTACACAAAAAATAGATAAAACTGATCCAGTTCTAGGTTTTTTTCATGAATGGGTTGCCGAATTCTCAAAACACTGCGAATCAATCACGGTTATTTGTCTTGAAAAAGGGGAGTATAGCTTGCCACAAAATGTCCGAGTTCTTTCGCTTGGCAAAGAATTAAAAAATTCAAGCATTGAAAATTCACTGAAAATTGTAAATTGGAAATTGAAAATTTCATACGTTTTTCGTTTCTACAAATATATTTGGATGGAACGCAAAAACTATGACTCCGTCTTCGTCCATATGAATCCTGAGTACATTATTTTGGCGGGCATATTGTGGAGATTTGCGGGAAAAAAAATCGTTCTCTGGTATAACCATAACATTGGAACCTGGAAGACAAAAATAGCTATCATTCTTTCTAATTTTGTGTGTCATACTTCTCCTTTCGCATACACTGCAAATACAAAAAAATCCATAAAAATGCCAGCTGGTATTAATACAGAAATATTTACAATGGGAAAAATTGTTGAAGAAGATAAAATTCTTTACCTTGGGAGGATTGCTCCTATAAAAAAAATCCATATCTTAATCGAAGCAGCTCATATTCTCAGTAAAAAACAGTTAAAATTTAAGCTTAATATTTATGGAGATTCGTTACTTAGAGATAGAGATTACAATCAGAAAGTTAAAAGACAGGCCGAAACTCTCATTGATTTAGGTATTGTAAATTTTTTCCCAGGTTTGCCTAATATGCAGACTCCTGAAATATACAGATCACATAAATACTTTGTCAATCTGACTCCGAAAGGTAATTATGACAAAACTGTTTTAGAGGCCGCTTCTTGTGGTTGTATTCCTGTGGCATCCAGCCCTGCGTTCCTTGATTTTTTAGGACCAGAGTTGAGGTTTACAGAAGATGAACCAGAGAGTCTATCTAAATGTTTGGAGAATCTTTTGTTAAATAAAGTAAAGGAAAGAGATGGTTATAGATTTAAGTTAAGGGAATACGTAGTTAATAATCACAATACAAGTCTTTTAGTCAAACGAGTCTTCGATTTATATGAATGAAACAGAGGTAAAAAAAATATATTATGTTGCAAATATGAGGGCTCCGACAGAAAGGGCTCACGGTATTCAAACGGCAAAAATGTGCGAAGCATTCAAAGAAGCCGGTTTTTCTCTTGAACTTATTGTACCCAGTACAAAGAGTACTCAGAATGACTTTAGTAAGTTTTATAATCTTCGTTGTGATATTCCTATAAAGCAAGTATTCTCTATCAATCTCTTTCCTAAGACAAGAATCGGATTTAATCTTAGGGCTCTTGTCTTCGGCATCTCATCTTTTCTTTATTTACGAAGTAAGCTTAAAAAAGAAAAAGGAGTGGTCTATGTTATAGACCATGACCAATTCTCGTTTAGTTTTTTAGTCTTTTTAAATACTTCAGTTTTTGCAGAGATTCATGGTCCTAAAATAAATATTTTGCCTAACATGCTTTTCTTTAAGAGGGTATCTGGTATCATCGCAGTAAGTAGAGGAGTTTCCGAAGGATTAATTGAGGATTTCAGTGTTTCTCCAGATAGAATTATCGTTTGTCCTAACGGTATTGATATATCATCATTTGATTTGTCCTTAGAAAAAGAAGAAGCCAGAAAACAACTTAAAATAGCTAAAGAGGGTCTATATGCTATTTATGTAGGAAAATTCTATGATTGGAAAGGCTTGGAGATTTTTCCTTACGTAGCATCAAAAATCCCCGATATAAAATTTTTTATGATTGGGGGGAGTGCTGAGGAATTTGGGGAAGTTTCTGGTGTGACTGATTATCCAAGCAATCTGATTTTCGGTGGTTCTAAACCTCATTCTGAAATTCCTGTATGGCTGAAAGCATCAGATATTCTCTTGGTTTCTGGAACAAAAAAAAACCAGTACTCATATAGAGAGACATCACCAATGAAAATTTTTGAATATATGGTTTCAATGAGACCAATAGTTGCGGCAGATACTCCGGCTATAAGGTCAATTGTTACAGAAAAAGAGGTTTTTCTGTATAAGCCGGATGATCACCAAGATTTAGAGAAAGTTATTAAAAATGCAGTAGAAGATTTGGAGACTGCTAAGATTAAAATGTGTAATTCATATAAGCTTGCAAAAGATTACTCGTGGAGTAATAGGGTTAATACGATTGTAAAATTTTTTAAAAAATGAAGATCGGGATAATAATGCATCCATATGGTGAAAAGAAGCCTGGGGGATTACCAAGGATTATTTTCGGTTGGGCAAGAGCTTTAATGTCTGCTGATAAAAAAAATGAGTATATAATTTTCTTTAAAAAAACTCCCGAGAAGAAACCAGAATTACCGGGGAAATGGAAAATCGAAGTCTTAGGTGAGGGAAGATTTTGGTTAGATAGACTATCTAAAAAGGAGTCCTGTGATATTTATATTTTCAATACTCCGGTACTACCTTTTTTTTGGAAACCAAAGAGATCTCTAACCATAACATTGGACTATCCATATAAATATCTTTCTGCAAAAAATTGGAGAGAAAGATTTTTTAGAATTTTTTTGGGATGGTATCATGGTCGCTCAATGAAAAGATCAAGTCATATTCTTGCTGTCTCTAATTCCACTAAGCAAGATACTAAAAAATTTTTTGGAATACCTGAAGAAAAGATCAGTGTTATTTATCACGGTTATACAGATATCTGTAAAGTATCCGAAACATCTTTAGATCTTCCAGACAATTTCTTCTTTTTTGCCGGCACTATAAAAGAGAGGAAAAATGTTTTTAACATAATTAGAGCTTTTGAAGTTTTTATCAGGAAAGATAGTGATTATAAATTTGTCGTCGGGGGTAAAAATGAAGGTGTGTATTATGAGAAAATATTAAATTACACTAAAAGCAAAAAAATAGAAGACAAGATAATCTTTCTCGGACATTTGAACGAGTCCGAGCTTTCGTTTGTGTATAAGAAGGCTAAGGCTCTTATCTTCCCAAGCATAGTAGAAGGCACGGGATTTCCTATACTTGAAGCTATGAGTTGTGGATTGCCAGTTATAACTTCTAATATTTTTGGACCAGCTGAACTGGGTGCAAATGGAGGGGCCGTTTTGGTAGATCCCTATGATCCTGAGGCTATTTTTGAGGCGATGAAAAAAATAGCTTATGATAAAGAATATGTAAGGGTCTTAAAGGAAAAGGGGATTGAACAGGCAAGCAGGTTTTCATGGATTAACACGGGTAAGGAGACCTTGGATCTGATAGAAAAAATATGCAAAAAATGAAAATTTGTTTTCTAACACATAACGTCAAAAGTGATAATGGGGCAGGTGTTTTTTCACAGAAGATTATTTCTTTTGCAAAGAGGGAGTTGAATGTTGAAGTCGAAATATTCGTAACGGATTCAGATGATTCAGATAATAAGCAGATTTTTAATAGACAAATAGGGAGATTAAAGAGTCTTTTAAACATAAGAAGGGCATTTAAGACTTGTGATATCGTTCACGCTTTAGATACTTATCCATACGGAGTTTTGGCAGCAATTCTTCTTTTGGGAATAAAAAGACCTCTAATAATAACCGCCGTTGGAACAGGTGCTATCGGGCATCTTTATCGGAAGAAATATTTCTGGCTGATGAAATATGCATATAGAAAAGCAGACAAAGTAGTAGCTATAAGTAATTTTACAAAAAGAGAAATTTTAAAAAAGGTAAAAGAAATAAATATAGATGTCATAAATCACGGCGTAGATAAAAAGTTATTAAAACCTGTTACAGATGATGGTTCTCTAAATGTAGCAAAAGATTTTAAACCATATATTTTAAGTGTAGGATCTTTAAGGTACAGGAAGGGGTACAGATTGAGTATTCCAGTATTTAAGATGGTTAACGATAGATTTCCTGACCTAAATTATGTAATAGTGGGTAAAATATATGCGGAAAGTGAAATCAAAAGATTAAAGAACCTTGCTAAGGAATTAGGGGTAGAAGATAAAGTGTTTTTTTTAACTGAAGTTAATTCTCCGACAATCTTACAGTCTTTATATCAAAATGCTGAATTGTTTATATTGATGTCTCAAAATACAGGGCATGATGTTGAGGGGTTTGGACTTGTTTTTCTTGAAGCGGCGGCAAATAAATTGCCTGTTGTCGGGACAAAAGACTGCGGTATAGAAGACGCAACACTTGATGGTCAGAATGGTTATTTGGTTGAAGAAAATGACGTCGAAGGCACAGCTAACCGGGTTATTGAGATACTTTCTGATCAGAATTTGCGAGATACTATGTCTCTATCCTCTAAAAAATTAGCAGAAAAAATGACGTGGGATAATATGCTTGTGCAATATAAAAAAATATATGAGAAATTGGTGAGTTAGCACGTAATAGATAATAAATAAATGATACCCAAATATTTCTGAATTTTTGGCGAATTTTGACTAAAATTCTGTGGTTCCGTATTTCTTTTGAGTATCATAGAGAATTTTCTTTAAGCGGTCAATTTCTTT
>Ga0210050_1003373_pt1 | contig 14272 bp, 12 predicted proteins | sample CryGey132114_all_FD_185463 | JGI IMG/M metagenome (GOLD analysis project Ga0210050, IMG submission 185463) | Groundwater microbial communities from aquifer - Crystal Geyser CG22_combo_CG10-13_8/21/14_all (SPAdes) (version 2) | ecosystem: Environmental > Aquatic > Deep subsurface > Groundwater ...
AAAGCATATTGCCAAGGTAGAAAAACAAAAACCTGACTAGGTCAGGTTTTTGTGGAAAGTTATCCCGAATTGACCTCGGGCAGGTATGAAAGGAGTATAACATTCACCACCCTCAAAATCAAGAGTTATCCACAGATCAAAAATATGAGTAAATTATTGGAACAAATAAATAAAAGCCGAGAGTTAGAAAAAGATATTGAGAAAAATCTCAAAGAATTAGAATTTTGAATTTATGACAAAAAAACTTAAACCACAATTTCAAGAACATTATCGTCTTTACATAGACGAACTGGGGACAGCAAGTCCAAAGGATACTACTTCTGAAATGTATATCTTGTCTGGGTGTTCGGTCAATAAAAAAGATTGTGAGGATTTAAAAATCCGTGCCGATCAAATTAAATTTAAATATTGGGGTAGAACGGATATTGTCTTTCATTCTCGTGAAATTGGAAGAAAGGAAAATGACTTTGCCATTTTTAAGGATGCTAAAATTTTCAAAGAGTTTACTTCTGACTTAAATACTTTTCTTTTTCATTCAAAAATTAAAAAGTTCTTTATTATTGTAGATAAGGCAAAAGCTCGCGCGGCTGGCTGGGACGATATTAAGGTGCACAAAGATACAACCGCATTCTTGATAAGGAATTTTCTGCTTATCCTTCTCACTGGTGATTCAAGGGGTGAAATAGTAGTTGAATCATCTTCTGTCTCAAAAGATGTTCATCTTTTAGATTCATTAAATTTTTTCCTTGCAGATGGAATTCCCAAATTAGGAGTAGATCACAATAAGGTTCAAGATACACTTACATCAGTTTCGTTTGTAACTAAAAGGAATCACGATATTGAGGAACAAATCGCTAATCTTTTTGCGTATGCCGCAAAAATGAAGTATCAATTGGATACTAATAAGAAGAAACCAAGCAATGATTATGAAAAAATGATGCTTGGTCTTTTAAGTAAAAAGCTTTTTAGTGTGCCAACGGGCGTAGGTTCGACGAAAGCCAAGTTGTTTAAGGAAGTAGAGCCCTTTTTGGTTCTGCTATAAAAGAGAAAAGCCGGCTCGCTGCTTTCGCTCGCTCCCCGGCTCCTCGTATATACATACTAGCAAAAAGAGAACAAAAGTCAATAGTTATCCACACCATAGAATATGAGCAAATTACTGGAACAAATAAATAGTACAAAAACAGCCAAAAGATTAGGTGATTTGGTTTTTATAAACCAGTCATCCATTATGAATGGTTTTCCCTATAATGAGATTGAATATATTGACACGGCATCAGTAACAAAAAATAACTTTAAAAAACCGCAAATTCTAAATACTGTTGAAGCTCCAAGTAGAGCTAAAAGATTGCTCAAGGATAGAGATACTCTTCTCTCGACTGTGAGACCGAGTTTGTGTCACTACGGTTTCATAAAAAATCCAAAACCTAACACTGTAGCGTCTACTGGCTTTGTAGTTTTAACTCCCAAAAACATTGATCCATTTTATTTGTATTCATATCTAACCCAAGATTCAATAACAGCTACATTGAGTTCTATCGCAGAAGCAACTACAACAACTTTCCCAGCATTTAGACCAGAAGTTCTTACAGAAATGGAAATTGATATTCCAGACCTACCAACCCAAAAGAAAATTGCGGAGATTTTGAGTGCTTATGATGCAAAGATTGAAAATAATAATAAAATAATCAAGAATCTTGAAGCGACGGCTCAAGCTATTTTCAATGAGTGGTTTATAAATTTCCGTTTTCCGGGATATAAAAAAGTGAAGATGGTTGAGGGCGAGATAGGAGAGATTCCGGAAGGGTGGAAGGTTTTTAAACTCAAAGATATTTTTACATTTGTTAAAGGTAAGAAGCCAAATGAAGTATCAGAGATTCAAAAAGAAAATTTCTTGCAACAAATTCTTATTGATAGTTTTGAAAATGGTAAAAAACTTTATGCTGATAAGGATGGTATGGTAATTGCGAGTGAGGATGATTTACTAATGGTTGTGGACGGAGCAAGTTCTGGACGTGTTGAATTTGGAATAACTGGAATTGTCGGCTCTACTATGTCGAAATTACAGTTACATAAACCAGTTAGATCTGTACTCTATTTTTACTTGAAATCTAAAGAGCAGGATATAAAAAATAATACAAGCGGGTCTGCAATCCCTCACACCGATAAGGAAAAAGTATATGGTTATGAAATTGCACTACCAAAAAACACTGATTATATTGAAAAAATACTTCTTAGTTTTATTAAAGGAGTAGAAAAACTTAACCATGAAAATATCTCTTTAAAACAGTCGAGAGATCAATTATTAGCTAAATTAATATAAATTTATGTTAATCGCAAAGAAAAATCCGGCAATTGAACAAAAAATACCATTCGTGTTTATGGACGAATCTGGGAAAAAAGAATCCGACAGATTTTTCGTTTGCGGATTTTTACAAATTGATAACAACATTGCTTTTTCGCGAGCATTGCAAAGAGTTTCAGATCAAATTAAAAATCTCTCTATTCGCAATAAACAAGAGCGGGTCACGCGACTTCATAAGGAGAACAACATTGAGGAATTATCAAAACTTGCTCAATCTTTTAGCGAGTTTGAAATGAAACATTATCGAATTACAAATGAAAATCAAAAATTATATTGTGATCTCATAAAAGCATTGTGGGCAAAAACAAAGTTTCGTTTTACGGTAATTGCTGTTGATAGAAATGACCCAAAATATATCAGAGATAAAAATGAGCATAACGCTTTATATTTACGAGCTTTAAAACTTTTTGCAAAACATTGCGCTCCAGAAATTCAATACGTGTATGTACCTGATAATTTTGATATTTATTTTGACTGGAATATGAATTCAGGTAGATTGCCAATTGCTGTATTACCACTTGATTCAAAATCGTGCTTACAACTTCAAGTGGTTGATGTGCTTACCGGTCTGATTGCTCAAGGATTGAGAGCTAATTCTAATGAAACTAAAACAGTGAGAGATGCTATTCGACAACCAGTGCTTGAAACACTAGAATCATTAACGGGTAGAAAAATCCGAGGGAATATGACAATAAAAACTCCTCAATATTTTTCTGTTTGGGTCGTAGACTTTAGTAAAACGAAAGAGTCGGGGCATGGACAAGAAATCCAACCCCGACTCTAATGCACTTTCATTATACCAAGCGCTTGGTATAAAGCAAGCAAATGTGGATAAGTCAAAAAACATAACAAAAACAACATGAACCCCATTAACGAAAATAATTTAACAGAACAATCACTCATTGACTGGCTTAAAGGCGAGGGATATGAACATGTCTATGGACCGGATATAAACCCCGGACAGGCTTGCGCGGAGCGCGAGGATTTTCGAGGTGTCGTTTTGAAAGATAGGCTTCTTGGAGCCATTCGGAGAATAAATCCAACACTTCCTGCCGAGCAAGCGGAAATTATTGTAAAAGAAATTGCGGATTATTCTCATAATGATCTCGTCCTTGGAAATAAAGAAGTGTATTCATGGATTACAAATGGTAAAAAGATTTCGTGGAGAGAAAGCGGAGATGAGAAAACTGATTTGGTTAAACTCATAGATTTTACCGAGCCATTATCAAATGAATTTCTGGTCGTAAATCAATTTACAGTTCAAGGTATAGACAATGTATGCCGACTTGATGCTGTTATCTTTGTGAATGGATTACCACTCGGAGTATTTGAATTAAAAAGTGGTGTCCGCACAGAAGCGACAATCGGTGAAGCATACCGAGATATTGAGTATTACAAAAAGGAAATTCCGAAACTATTTTTATATAACCAAGTCGTTGGGCTATCGGATTTGTTTAATGCACGACACGGCACTATTTCCTCATCATGGGAGCGATATGGAACATGGAAAGGTATCAATGTTGAAAATAATTTTTCGAAAGGGGCGGAAGAATTGGAGGTATTGGCGAAAGGGCTTTTCAATAAAGAGCGATTTTTGGATGTGCTACAACACTTCACAATTTTTGAAGCTGATAGTGATGGTGATGTAGTAACTTATACAAAAAAGATGTGTTTTTACCATCAATATTATGGAGTGAACAAAACAATTGATAGTACTATACGCACAATTCTAGGGGAACAAGATAGAAAAATTGGAGTATTTTGGCACACACAAGGTTCGGGTAAATCTATCTCAATGGTTTTCTATGTGAATAAAACAAAAAATATTCCGGAATTAAAAAGTCCTGCGTATGTCTTTTTGACAGACCGAGAAGATTTAGACGATCAGTTGTTCAAAACTTTCAGTCGTACAGGATACGGAACACTTGCAAAAAAAGCATCAAGTATAAAAGATTTACGAACTAGATTGTCGCATTTAGGCAGTGAGCTTATTTTCACTACCATTCAGAAATTTCAAGAAGATCCTGACGCGCAAAATGCTTTAACCCAGCGAGATAATATTATCGTTCTTGCTGACGAGGCTCATCGTACACAATACAGTAATTTGGCTGGTAATGTGCGTCTAGCATTGCCAAACGCAAGCTTTTTGGGTGTAACTGGAACGCCTATCTCAAAAAATGATAAAGATACAGTTAGGGTTTTCGGAAATGTGGTCAGTTCGTATAAGATCAGCCAATCGGTAAAAGATAAGTCCACAGTACCAATTTACTACGAGGGACGGCTTGTGCCACTTCATCTTGCCGATAAGTTTATTGATTCTAAATTTGACGCCGTGTTAGGCGAGGTTATTTCTGATGATAACGCTCGAATGAGAAAAGAGTGGGCTGTACTTGAAGAAGTCGTCGGAGCACCAAGTCGCATAAATAAAATTGCAGAAGATATTGTAAAACATTTCAACAATAGACCGATTGAGGGTAAAGCGATGATTGTAACAATGAGCCGCCGGATTGCGGTTTTGATGTATGAAGCGATCAAAAAAATCGATGGCGCTCCAGAATGTGCGGTGGTTATTTCAAATAGTGATGAATATGCTTCTGTTATACAAACAGAAAAGGATGTAAAGAAACTTGAAAAAAGATTTAAAAAAGTAAACGATTCTCTTAAAATAGCCATTGTGTGTGATATGTGGCTGACTGGTTTTGATGTACCGTGCTTGCATACGATGTATCTTGATAAACCACTTAAAAATCATGGGCTCATGCAAGCAATAGCTCGCGTAAACCGAGTATTCAAAGACAAGCCGGGAGGTTTGATTGTTGATTATATTGGTATTGCCGAAAATCTAAAGAAAGCTCTTGCGTGGTATGACTCCGATATTCAAAATGATGCGCTAATTCCTATCGACGAAGTCATTGCGCAAATGCACACCATACACAAACAAGTTGGCGAGTTTTTTGGAAAAGTTGATTATGTTTCTTGGAAACAAAAGAAAGGAGTTGAGTTAGTCAGAATTATGCAAGCAGGAATAAACGAAGTGATAACTAATAACGGATATTTATCTGATGAGCGAAAAATGAAATATATGGGAATGGTTTCGAAACTTTCGAAACTACACGCTCTTGTTATGCCGGGCGAAGAAGCAATGAAGATTGTAAATGATTTGCAATTCTTTCAATCAATTCGCGAAGCGATACGAAAGCAGACCGTATTACCACATGCGATATTCCCCGAAGAAACGGAGAGTGCTATTCGTAGTTTGATGCAAGACTCCATTCAAGCTGAAAGCATTGTTAATTTGTTTAATGTGGAAGGTCAAGAAAGGAAAAGCATTTCAATTTTTGATGAGAAATTTGTGGCTGAAATAAAGAAATCCCAGTATCACAATTTTGCCATTGATTCGGTTCGAAAACTTCTTGATCAGGAAATCCGTGCTCGGATGCGTGTTAATACTGCCCGATACGAAACGATGCTTACTCTATTGGAAGGACTTATTGAAAAATATGAAAACAATGTCATCAGCTCTACTGAAATAATAAAACAGCTTCTTGAAATTGCGGATGAAATTAAGAAGTTAGATCAAGAGAGTAAAGATACGGGACTTTCTGAAGAAGAAATTGTATTTTATGACACGCTTGAAAAAAATCCTGATCTAAAAAATGCAGGAATTGATATTAAGGAATTCGTTAAGGAGCTCACGAAGCGTATTAGGCGTGATTTGGCGATTGACTGGACTAACAACGAAACAATAAAAGCGCGTATTCGTCAGAATGTAAGACTTCTCTTACTTCAGAAAGGAATTGTTGAGGAAATGCAGACAAAGAGATTGATTGAATCTATTTATCTTGAAACTGTGCGAGTATATAGAGAATATTTGCCAGTATAAATTTATGGACGACCAAAATACATCTCAAAATCAAATTCCCGAAGAAAACCCTTCACCTACAAGCCCCCAAGAGCCCACTGAGCCTGCCACTGAAAATACAGCACATTCTGAACCTTCTGATGCACTTCCTGAGGCCGTAGAAAGCTCACCTGACGATTTTACAGTGAAAGGTAGTGAATAATAACCACCCTCTGATTCTACCCCTACGGAAGCAGAAAACGAGTCAAAACCCGAAGAAAAACAAGCCCAAAGTGAACCTAACCCTGAGCCCCAGCCAGAGGCTGGTCAGCCTACGGCCGAAGTTTCTGAGCCAGAAAAAGCTCCAGAAATCCAAACGCCTCAAATACCAGTAAATGAGGCGTTACCCGAACCTGAGCCGAGCGTTAGCGAGGCAAAGGAAGAACCAAAACCAACAGCAATTCCCGAACCCGAACCAAAACCTCAAACCACGGAGGCAAAGCCTCCGGTAGCGACTTCTACCAGTTTTGCTCTTGCTCTTCTTGTAAAAGCCCGAAATGCAATTCAATTCAGGAAAAGAAGAAAACTAGATCGCATTATGACTTTGTTTCTAAAACAATCTAAAATCACAAATGATGAAGTAGAAAAGTTTTTGCATGTGTCTGATGCAACAGCAAGTAGATATCTCTCTCAACTAGAAAAGGAAGGAAAAATAAAACAACACGGGAAAACCGGAGCCGGAGTTTCGTATTCTAGAATCTAGGGAGTCCGCCGTCTCTTTTTTGTCCACGGCGGTTTCGTGCGCGAACGGGAGGGTGGGGACCAAGCACATACAGATTTGTTTGTGCCTAGCACAATCCACTTTATGGTTTCCCGCCGAAGGCACAGAGTTTAGAGCCACCACCAAACGCGGATATGGGTGCGCCTCGGGCCGTCGCGAGGAATGGAGAAAAGAGCAATCATAAATGATAAACTAAAAGTGCTCTTTTCGAAGTTCTGAAGCGGCGGAACAAGCCAAAAATTTCCTTCTTTTTAAATTTTCCGCCTTGCGGCGAGATATCCGCTATGAGGAAAAGGTTTCTAATGAAGTAGCAATAATGAAATTCATACTGAACATTATTTTGAGTAAAGTAAATACTATATTGCTACGCGACAAAATGATTTAAATAAATTAAAGCCAATTATATCCTTTTGGAACTTTAAGCGTATTTGTGTCTTTTCCATCCCATGAAATTTCTCCATTTACAACCATGCTTGTTATAAGCGGCTGAAATTTATGTTCGTATAAATTTACTCTTTTCCCGAGAGATTCCGGCGTATCATTTTTCTCAACATTAACTGGAAATTGAAAAAATATTGGACCATCATCGTAAATATCCGTAACAAAATGCATAGTAACCGCAGTCAGGCGCGTGCCTGCTTCTATAACAGCTCTGTGGACATAAATACCATACATTCCGTTTCTGCCAAATTCCGGAAGTTTTCCCGGATGAATGTTAAAAGTTGTTTTTGGATTAAGTCCTTTTGTAAGTTTAAGCCAGCCGGAAAGAGCAACCCAATCCGCGCCAGAATTTTTTACTATTTCCGCGTACTTTTCTGCGGTAAATGGTTTTTCAAAATAAATAAACTTTACGCTTAATTCATCGGCTATTTTTTTTACTCCGCCGTTTTCATAATTTGAAACCACAGCGACTATTTCGTAATTTATTTCAGGATGATTTTCTCTTGATTTAACAACTAAGTTTTTAAATCCTGTTCCTCCGCTATCTTTTGCGCCGGACGCAAACACTATTATTTTTGGTTTTTCTTTTCGCATTTTAATTTCTGTATTGATCTCCCTTTATATTATTTATTTTTGAATTACGAAACTCTTTCTTGGTATAAATTTTTGCAAGACATCATAAAAATCTGCTGATTTTTTGTTATGCTTGCGTGTTCGCCTGCGCAATGTCTTTCAAAAATTATGCCTGCAACGAGTTTCGTAATTCAAGGTATTTATAATTTATAACAAAAAATTACTAAATGCTATATTTGGTCTATACTAAACAGACCTTAAAACACCGCCAAAATTGAAAATCGGAATTGGAAACCGAAATGAGGCCGGTGCAAAGCGCCGACACTGCATTGTTCTATAATTTCAATTTTCAATTTTGGCGGAGGGTATGAGATTCGAACTCATGAGGGGTTTCCCCCTACTCGCTTTCCAAGCGAGCGCACTAGACCTCTATGCGAACCCTCCTTATGTTATTATCTAACTTAAAGCAAGATTAAATAAAAAATTTATTTATAACGCAATGCTTTCACTCTTTCTTCCACTGGCGGATGTGTCATAAAAAGTTTTTTAATTCCGCTTCGCGCGGCGCGCGCTCCAAACGGACTTGAAATGAAAAGATGCGCCGTCGCTTTATTAGCTTTTTTCATCGGCGTATTATACTTGCCTATCTTTTCAAGCGCGCTTGCCAACCCTTCGGGATATCGCGTAAGAAGCGCGCCTGACGCGTCCGCCAAAAATTCTCTCTTGCGCGATATTGCAAGCTGTATCAAAATCGCAATGAGTGGAGCAAGTATAGCAAGCGCTATTCCGATAAGCGTCATAAATATTTTCGCTCTGTCATCTCCTCCTCTGCCGCCGCCTCTGCCATAAATAGACATTCGCAGAAAAAAATCGGATAAAAGCGTAACAAATCCGACCAAGACAACAATTATCGTGGAAATTAAAATATCTTTATTTCCAATATGAGAAAATTCATGAGCTATAACTCCTTCTATTTCATTTTTATTAAGTGTCTGTAGAAGTCCTTTTGTTACGGCAATTACAGAATGTTCTTTATTTCGTCCTGTCGCGAAAGCGTTTGGTGCCAAATCATCTATTACATAAAGCTTTGGCATAGGAAGCCCTGCCGTAATTGATAAATTTTCAACAATATTCCACAATTCTCTATTATTTTCTTTTATAACAGGTTTCGCGCCGGACATTTTAAGCACTATTTTGTCAGAATACCAATAACTGAAAATATTCATTCCTACGCTAAATAATACTGCAAAATACAAAATCGCCGGGCTTTGGTAAATAAAACTAAAAGCCCAGCCGATACCTATAATCACTATTAAAAATAGCATCATTAAAAACCATGTTTTGCGAATATTTTTATCTTGCTGTGTGTATAAAGTAGCCATAAATTTAAATTACCTCTTTGACAAAATACTTTTTTTGTAAGTGTCTAAATGTTTAAGAGCGATTCCCGTGCCTTTTGCCACGCAAAACATAGCGTCGTCCGCGAGCGTAGCTTTCACTCCCGTGCGTCTAAAAATAAGTTCTGGAAAATTTTTAAGCTGGGCTGTTCCGCCTGTTGTTATAATTCCTCTGTCTATTATGTCAGCGGAGAGTTCCGGCGGGGTCTCTTGAAGCACTGTTTTTATCGCTCTTATCATTTCGCGCAATTCCCTTCCTATTGCTTTTACTATTTCATTTGTCTTTATTTCCGTCTGTCGCGGAAGTCCTGTGAGAAAATCTCTTCCTTTAATAATCATTATCATTTCTTCATCTATTGCAATCGCAGACCCTATTTTTATCTTAATATCTTCAGCCATTTTGTCGCCTATCGCTAAATTAAAATTCTTTTTTATATAATCAGCGATGGCGCGGTCTATTTTATTACCGGCGCACTTCACGGATGTGGACGCGACTATGCCTCCTAAAGAAATCACAGCAACATCAATCGTTCCTCCTCCGCAGTCAACTATCATATGTCCTCGCGCTTCGTGTATCGGTATTCCAGCGCCTATTGCCGCGAGTATCGGCTCTTTCACGATATAAACGCTTTTTGCACCCGCTTTCATTGTCGCTTCAATGACGGCGCGCCTCTCCGTAGATGTAATGCCAGCCGGCACCGATATCATTACTTCAGGCTTAAAAAAATTCCACTTACCGAGCGCTTTCTTCATATAATAACGAATCATAGCTTCCGTAACGCGATAATCCGCGATAACGCCGTCTTTCATCGGACGATATGCGATAATATTGTCGGGTGTTCTCCCAATCATATCTTTTGCTTCGTTCCCTATCGCCAAAATTTTATTATCTTGTTCGGAAACGGCAACAACGGACGGTTCATTTAAGACCACTCCTTTGCCGGGGACAAATACCAATGTATATGTCGTCCCTAAATCTATTCCTAATTTTGGATTAAATAGCGACATATTAAAAAATTAAATTATTGTTTTGCATTTTTATTTTTAGTTTGATTATCCGAAAAATATCAGCCGTTAATTCTTTGAATATTTACCCCAATATCGCTAAGTCGTTTTTCTATCTGTTCATACCCCCTGTCTATATATCTTACATTATTTATTATAGATTTGCCTTTTGCCACGATTGCGGCAATAAAAAACGCGAATTCCGCCCGTAAATCTTTTCCGACAAGCTCTCTGCCTTTTAGTTGCGTCGGGCCTTTTATCATTATTCTATGCGTATCTCGCATTATAATATTCGCGCCCATCTTTATAAGGTCATCAATATAATTCAACCGTCCTTCAAAAATCGTTTCAAATAACAAACTTTTGCCGCTTACCTGCGTAAGATATATCGCCATTGGCGACTGCAGGTCTGTGGGAAAACCCGGATATTCATGTGTCTTTATATCAACACATTTAAAATCTTTATTTTTTATCTTCCTATTGTTTTTAATAATAATTTTATTTTTTTCTTCAATTATATGGACACCAGAATTTCTTAATATATTTATTAGGGCTTTCATATGTTCTGGGTCGCAGTTTGTAATCTCTAAATTGTCAGCTGAAAGCGCGCCGAGTATTAAAAAACTTCCCGCTTCAATCCTGTCTGGCGGAATTTTATACGCTTTATTTCCCGCTGATAAAAGATTTCCTCCGATAATTTCAATAGTTGATGTCCCAGCGCCTTTAATTTTAGCTCCACAAGAATTAAGAAAATCCGCCAAATGTTTTATTTCCGGCTCAAGCGCCGCGTTTTCAATCACTGTTCTTCCTTTCGCTAATATTCCGGCAAGCATTAATGTCTCTGTTCCCGTAACGCTTATTTTATTAAAAAAAATTTTTGCTCCTTTTAATTTTTTATTTCTACCAATTGATACGATATATTTTCCATTCCTATTTTGAACTTTCGCGCCCATCTTTTGAAAACCATTCAAAAACGCGTCAATCGGCCTTGCGCCAATCACACATCCTCCCGGATGAGGAAAAGATACTTTTCCAAAACGCGCGAGAAGCGGTCCTGTAAGAACAATTGACCCGCGCATTTTTTTTGATATTTCCGTATCAAGTATTATTGATTTGATTTTATCAGTAACAATGCGGTATTTTTTTTCAATTTGTTTTTCCACTACAGCTCCGAGTTTTTCAAGTAATGCATTTATACTGTCAACATCTTTTATATTAGGAACATTTGATACGCAAAATCTGTCTCTAAATAAAATAGATGCCGCAAATGCGGGGAGCGCCGCGTTTTTTGCTCCAGCCACGGAAATTTTACCATTGAGTTTTTTCTTTCCGTCAAGACCTTTAATGATGAATTTGTCTTTTTTATTTTCGTCAAATATGGCTTTTTTCTGTTGTGAATGCCGTAAAAAATCGTTTTTAATGCCTACATTTTTAACTTTCATTACGCAATTATACGACTTTTTCATTCTTTTTCAATAATAAACCGTAAATTACAAAGCTCGTTTTAATAGAGAATTTTTTCTACAATTTTACTTATTTTTATTGCTTAATCGCTCAACTGTAACCAAAAGAGGCGTTGCGAAAAATATTGATGAATATGTGCCTGCGATTATGCCTATAGCAAGAACAAGCGCGAAGTTTTGCGTCGCTTCACTTCCGACAAAAAACAAAGCGAGAAGCACGAAAAGCGTTGTGAGAGAAGTATTAATTGACCGCATATATGTTTGATTTAAACTCTTTCCTACCGTAATATCAAACTCCTCTTTGCTTCTATTTTCATTATTAAAACGCAAATTTTCACGCACACGGTCAAATACAACAATTGTGTCATTTATAGAATATCCCAATATGGCTAAAAGCGCCATTACAAAAAGTATATCTATTTCAACGGCAGTTGTGTATCCTAAGAACGCAAATATCCCGACAGGCACTAAAATATCGTGAATAAGCGCCAAAATAGCGACAATGCCATACTTCCATGAAGATATTTGTTCAGACACTTTTCTAAATACAAACGCTATAAACAAAATGATAGCAATAATTACTATACCGATTGCGACAAGCGCTTTATTACGAAGTTCGCTTCCAATCACCGGTCCGATTGAATTAAATCTTTTTTGAATAACATCTTTTTCTCCATTAAAAGACAATGCTTTTATAACGCTCATTCGTTCATCTTCCGTTAAATTACGAGTTCTTAAAATAAAAGAGTCATCTTCTGTCGGGCGGATTGAAAATCCTCCAATCGGTAAATTTCGCAATTGTCCTTCAAGCTCTTCTTTTGAAGGTATTTTTTCTTTTTCAAAATCCGCCGTTTTATAACTTATCTCGGCAATAGCTCCGCCTGTAAAATCAATTCCAAAATTAAGACCAAAAAAAATTATTGAGAAAATCGCGGAAGCGACAATCACTCCTGTGAATATAAAAAATATTTTTCTGTATTTTATGACAAACATAATTTTATTTTATTCCTGAATTAAATAAAAATTTAATAATTCCTTTATTCTCATATTTTCCAAAAGCATAAAGAAAAATTCTGCTAATCGTTATTGCCGTGAGCATACTGACAATAATTCCTATGCCAAAAGTAAGAGCGAATCCTTTTACGAGAGATGTTCCAACCCAAAATAAAATAATTGCCGTAATGATACTTGAAATATTTCCGTCTCTGATTGAAAACCAAGCTCTTGCAAAACCTTTTTTTATTGCTGTATTTGTGTCCGCATATGTTTGTGTTCCGTCTATATCGCTCGCGAAACTTCCGCGTAACTCTTCCTTCATTCGCTCAAATATTAAAATATTCGCGTCTACTGCCATACCGATGGAGAGGAGAAAACCAGCAAGACCAGCGGCGGTAAGCGTTATGGGAATTAACTTAAACAATGCAAGCATTATTATTATATAAACAGCGAGAGACGCTACTGCCACAAACCCCGGCAATCTATACCAAAAAAGCAAAAAGAAAGCTATGACAATAAGACCCGCCGCCACTGCCCGCAATCCTTTATCAAGCGCGTCTTTGCCGAGCGAAGCGCCGATTGTCTGCGTGCTGACAAGTTCTATAGGCACAGGCAGAGCTCCGAGATTTAGATTACGGACAAGAGCGCGCGCTTCTTGCGGAGCAAAACCACCGGATACAATAGCGCTTCCGTCTGTAATTTCTTCATTTATGACAGGCGCCGACTTAAGGTCGCCATCTAAAAAGATAGCTAAAGTTCGTCCGACATTTTTTTTAGTAATATCCGCGAATAAATCTCCTCCTTCTTTTGTAAAGTCCAATCTGACAATCGGCTCGTTTTGAAGATAATTGCTCGCGCCGCCAGCGCCAAATTCAAGTTGCGCGCGTTTTAAAAAACGACCTGTAAGTCCTGTTGTTATAAACATCTCATTAAATTTTTCTTGCGTAAATTTCTCACCATCCTCAAGAGGTTTCGCGTCTTCATTTACAAGTTTAAACTCAAGAAGAGGCGTCTCGCCTATTACTTTAACAGCTTCTGTAATATCTATAATGCCCGGAAGTTCCACTATAAGCCGATTTTCTCTTTCACCACCGGCAAACACCGAGCTTTTCTCAATCTGCACGAGCGGTTCTGAAACGCCAAATAAATTTGTGCGGCGTTCTATAACATCGCGAAGCGCGTCCATTGAAACATCCACATCTTCAGGTAAAAGCTCTGAAATATCCGCTTTATAAATCAAATGCGCGCCTCCTGCAAGGTCAAGACCGAGCTTGAACGGAAATCGTGAATCAGGGTTTATCTCGGATGAATAGTTAAAATAACCGATTCCAACGGTAATGATTAAAATTACCAAAGCTATTATTCTAATTTTCCACATATTCAGAATAGTATAAGGTATTAGTCGTTATATAT
>Ga0210050_1003383_pt1 | contig 14232 bp, 14 predicted proteins | sample CryGey132114_all_FD_185463 | JGI IMG/M metagenome (GOLD analysis project Ga0210050, IMG submission 185463) | Groundwater microbial communities from aquifer - Crystal Geyser CG22_combo_CG10-13_8/21/14_all (SPAdes) (version 2) | ecosystem: Environmental > Aquatic > Deep subsurface > Groundwater ...
TTAATTTCTTAAAGGAAAGGGCAATTTTTTTGCGAGGCAGTGCCGTTTGGCGGCACGGCGGCGGGGCGGAGCGAATGGATTTTTTCAGAAATTTTTGATAAAATAGGTTCTAACGGAGTTGTATAAAATCACCTTGTTTTGTAGTGGTGGGCCGGGAGGGATTCGAACCCCCGAAGGCGTATGCCAGCAGATTTACAGTCTGCCCCGTTTGACCGCTTCGGTACCGACCCAAGATGAAAAAAATACGATGGACGTACCCTGAGTGAAATCGAAGGGTACTGACCTATGAAAATAATCTTATTTTAATCTTTTATTATCCTCTAAAATATCTTTAACCGCTTTTGTAACAACGGCTATAAATTTATCCCAGTCTGTCTTTTGGCCGATTTTTTCTTGTTTAATTCTACTAAAAAGTCTTTTGAACTCATCTCCTTTCTCAGAAAAAAAACTTTTCTCTTTGCTGTTTTAAAATTACACTTCGTTCATCAGGTGTTTTATGATCTAATAAACCTTTTTCTAAATAAAGACCTTTACTTAACTTCATTGCTTCAGCAAATATAACTTTTATTTCTTCATATGCTTGCCGAATTTTAGGAATAGTGTCAGGTTTATCTTCAAAATATTCTGTAAAATATTGCTCAATGTATGACCAACCAACATCCCAAGCCCGCTGTTCTTCCAAACTTTGAGATTCAAAATTATCTAATCCTCCCTCTTGTTGACCTTCCTTAACTAAATGGCCGATTTCATGAGCAGCCATAGCAAAAGAAAGAGCTTCATCTGAATCAGGTAAATAAATATTATCAGGAGAATCTCCTTTCCCCCAAAATTCAGGATCATAAAATGGATTTTCTTTCATTTCCGGAGGAGCTTCAATAGATTTTCTGATAATAATCGTTGGTTCTGATTCTTGTTCAGCGCCAGAATTAATGTTTTCTTTTAAATTCATGCAAATTCAAAATACATTACAAAATAATTTAACAGTTGAACTCCAACTCTTTTTTAAAAATCCTTTTTACTTTAACTGATCTATCCGTTCCAGAAAATCAAGAATCTTGTTATTATCAGGATTTACTTCTTTTAATTTGTCTAAATACTCTAAAGATAATTCTTTATCTTGCATAATTATACTGATTTCTATCAAAAAGTCAAGAATTTTAGGGTTGTTAGGAGCTAGCAATAAAGCCCGCTGGGCAGTCTGCAGGGCCTGTTCATACTCCTCTAAATCAAAATAAACCTCAGCTAAAGACAAAAAATACAAATAATTATCCTTGGAAAGAGAAATAGATTTTAAATAATCTTCCTCAGCTTGTTTTAAATTACCTCGATCGCGCGCAATATCAGCTAAAGACGAATAAACAGCTGCATTTTCATTATTGGTCAACCTCAATAAATATTCCAGAGTTTCCTTGGCCTGCTCATACTCTTTGCGACTTCTATATACTTCCGCCAAAACCTGATAGGCCTCTAAATTACTCTGATCTAAACTTAAGACATCTAATAAAACTTCCTCCGCTTGTTTATAATCTTCAGTGTTCATCAATTGCTTGGCCTGAATTATCATCTGATCAGTGGCCTGTGATTTATCCACTGCCGAAGTAAGCTGTTGATTGCTGCGTCTTTTTAAATCTTTCTCTAAAGCTTTTAATTTCTGATAATAATCCTTAAAAATCTCCCCCAACTTATCGCTGGCTGGAACAGATAAATTTTTAACTTTTGCCCAAACCGTCTGCCATAATCTCCCTAAACGATTTTTTAAAATCGCTTCTTTCTGCCTTTTCAGCCGAATTTCTGGCAAACTATCTACATTAACATTAACTAAATAAGGAATCTTTTTAATAAACAAACGCAGGATAAAAGCAATTGATAAGACCGCAATAATTATAAGGATTATATCAAACATATTTAAGCTTGGTTATTACTACCGAAAATTTTAATCATTTTTTCCACTTCTTTTTGTATGTTGTCAGTAGCAGGGCCTAATATTTTTCTAGGATCAATTAAATCACTCTTCTGATTAATTGTCTTTTGCAGAGCTTGCTTAAAAGCCAAGCGCAAATTAGTATCAATATTAATTACAGAAATTCCATTTCTAATGGCTTGCTTAAACATTCCCGCTGAAAGCCCTGAGCCGCCGTGTAAAACTAAAGGAATTTTTACTAAACGGTTAATTTCTTTTAACAGCGGCTGATCAACTTTTTCTATACCTTTAAAAGCCCCGTGCAAAGTACCAACCGACACCGCCAAAGTATCCACTTTAGTCAAAGCAATAAATTTTTTGGCTTCAATAGGGTTAGTCATCAGCTCTTTCATATTAAGTTGGCATTTTTTTAATTTAACTAATCCCTCTTTGCCTAAAATAGCTCCTAACTCTGCCTGCACCCAAATTTTCTTTTGATGACCCCAGCCGGCTACTTGTTTGGACAATCTGACATTGGTTGAAAAATCTTTTTCCGAAGCATCAATATGCACTGAGTTATAGCCAATCTTAATACAATCCTGCACAACCGGCAAGTGTTTTCCATGGTCTAAATGAATCGCTATCGGCACTGATTTTCCAATAGTATTGGCTAAATTAGTAATAATATTAAATAAAGTCTGCAGATTTGAATATTTAATAGCTGACTCTGAAGTCTGAATAATCACTGGTGATTTTTGTCTAACTGCCGCCCTAACAATAGCCAAAGTAATTTCCAGATTGGAAGTATTAAAAGCCCCGACGGCATAATGACCGGCTTTGGCTTTGCTGACAATTTTTTTAATTGGTACTATCATGCGTTTTTAATTAACTCCACAAAAATTTCGGCTCTTAAGCTAGCGGTGCCAACTAAAGCGCCTTTTATATTTTTCAAACTAGTAAATTGACGAATATTATCAGGGCTAACACTACCGCCGTAAATAATAGAAAAAGATGAAAGATCATGACCATCCAAAGCATCAATAATATGTTGCCTAATTACAGCCGCCGTGTGATCCGCTTCTACCATACTAATGGCCTGACCGGAACCAATGACCCAAACCGGCTCATAGGCAATGATAATCTGTTGTGCCTGCTTCAACTCAATATTATAGAGGGCCTGATGGACCTGATGCATCAAAACTAAATCTTTATTACCTTCCTTTCTTTCATCAAAAGTCTCGCCAATGCAAATAATCGGCGTTAAGTCATTCTTTAAGGCAGCTCTAACTTTTTTGTTAATAATCTTATCAGTCTCTCCCATTTCTCTTCTTTCAGAGTGCCCAATGATGACATAGTCACAACCGATTGCTTTTAAATTTTTAAAAGATTCCTCACCAGTATAAGCGCCAACATCCTCTGCAAAACCATCTTGCGCTCCATAAGCCACTCTTGTTCCTTTAAAGACGTCTGCTATTTCGGTTAAAGCTAGAAAATCAGGGCAAACTACGATGGCAGTTTTTTTATCAAGGCGACTTTTAGACAAAAGTTTTTTAATTTTTTTGGCTTGTTTTTCGGCCTGTGACACCGTTAGCTGCATTTTCCAATTGGCAATTATAATTTTATCAAATGATTTCATGGCCGTTAAAAAAACTTAATAAACCTAAGGTCAATGAACTGACTAAAACGCCCGCTAAAATAACTCCTAGGGCAATATAAGCAAAAGCATCTTTTTTATCTATATTTAACAACCAAGCGGCAATAGAACCAGTCCAAGCTCCGGTCCCCGGCAAAGGAATAGCCACAAAAATCAGCAGAGCGATTTTTCCCCAAGCGTTGTATTTGCCATGGAATCTTTTTTTTACTTTGGCAAACCACCACTGAAGAAATCGATCAGCTAGCTTCCATTTCCGACTTAACCATTGTGAAGTTGGCCCGATAAAAAAAAGAACTACAATAATGGGGATAAAATTACCCAAAACAGACCAAATAAAAACTTGCTGTAATGATAAATCAAAATTACTCAAAGCAATCGGAATAGAAGCCCTTAACTCCGTCACCGGTATCATGGCTAGGAAAAAAGTAGCTAATTGCGGCGATAAATGATTGATAAAGGCAAAATCCATATTACTATTATAAACTAAAAAATATCTTAAGACCAGACAAAATTATCCAGGACCCAGGCCGCCAAAATTTTCATGTCCTGAAAACGATCTTCATGAGTTTCTGAACCCAAGATTACCACAATGATCTCCTGCTCTTCATTCCCCCTGATTTCATCAACTAGACAATAGCCAGAAGCAGTGATAAAGCCCGTCTTGCCAGCCACTACCTTCAAATAGTCGTCCAATGAACGATTGGTGGAATATATCTTATGAGCTTGACCGCTCAAAGCAATGAAGCTATAAGTCTTGCGACTAGTAGCGCTTTTAATATCTTCATTAGCAAAAGCAATTTTGGCCAGCTGAGCAATCTCTAAAGCTGTTGACTGATTATTATCGTTTAAGCCAGTCACTCCTGTAAAGCTGGTATGTAATAATTCTAGCTCCTGCGCTTTTTGATTCATTAACTTAATAAATTCTTCATGGCTTAAACCAGTGCTCCTCACTAAGGCATTAGTGGAGTTGTTGTCGGAAGCAATCAAAGCTGTATAAAATAAATTCTTAACACTCACCGTTTCACCGCGCAGAATATGAGCCGTGCCTCCATTAGTTTCATCTATTTCCTGAAAAGTAACTGTTGTCTGCCAACCAGGATTATGCTCCAGAAAAACCAGAGCTGTCATCAACTTGGTAATACTAGCCATTGAACGAGACTGTTCTGCGTTTTTCTGCCAAAGAACCGCTCCGGTTGATAAATCAAGAACTACAGCTGACTCAGCCGTAACTTTAACCCCTAATGACTTGTTATCAATTTTATGAGGCACTGATTGATAATTACCTGTTAATACTTTATCTTCTAAAACAATTTGGTTCACTCCCTCATCTTCGGTTAAAATCATAGTCGGCAAATGATGAACTGGACTGGCGGTCAGTCCTAAAGATAAAATTAAACTTGAAATTAATACCCAAATATTCATAAATCAACTTTTTTAATTGTCCGATACTCGCCAAGGGGCAAATCTCCTAATTCTATTTTTCCTTCAGCGATTCTCTTTAAATCAAGCACTTCGTAACCAAGTTTATTTAACATCCTTCTGATTTGGCGTTTCCAACCCTGGTGAATAGTAATGATTAATTGATTTTTATTTTTCAAGATAACTTCATCAACTTTGGCCAGGCCTTCTTCAAGCTTTATTCCTTTCTTTAAGGAAATAATGATGCCCTCGTCTAAAACTTTATGCACTTTGATTAAATATGTTTTCTGAACATTAAATTTAGGATGCGTCAACTGATAGGCCAAATCACCGTCGTTGGTTAAGAGCAACAAACCGTGGGAGTCTTTGTCTAAACGACCAACTGGAAAAACCTGCGGGCGTCTGGGCACTAGAGACAAAACCGTCTGCTGATGATGCGGATCTTTGACTGAACAAATATACCCTTTGGGCTTATTTAATAAATAATAAACTTTCGGTTCTTTGTTTATTCTTTTATCATTGACTTTAATGTTTGAGGCGTCAGGATCAACTGTTGTCGCTAATTCGATCACAATCTTATTGTCAATTTTTACTTTTCCTCCTTTAATCAATCCCTCTGCCCCCCGACGGGAAGCAACTCCACAATTAGCCAAAAATCTGGCTAACCTCATTTTACTCTTTATCTTTGTCATTTATAAGTTGCTGTAAATTTGCATCACTATTTAATTTTTGATAATCAGGCAATTCTTCCACAGAATTAATGCCTAAATGGCGCAGAAAATCTATCGTGACCGCATAAGTGGGCACTAAATCTGCTTTAGTTTCCTGAGATTCAATCAACCCCCGAATCAGCAAATTACGTAAAATCAAACTGCAATTAACCCCTCTGATTTGCTCTAATTCTTCTTTAGTAATTGGCTGGCGATAAGCAATAATAGTCAGGGCTTCCAAAGAAGGCTTAGTTAATTCGCCGGTGACTTCTTCTTTAAAATACTGGCGCAAAATATCAGCATTACCGGCATTAGTGGTTAATTGTATTTTTTTGTTGTTGATTGCCACCTTAATACCGCTGTCTGGTTGGTTGTATTTTTCTTTTAAATCCTTGACCAATTCTTCCAGCTCCTTATCTTTAATAGATAATAAAGAAACTAATTCTTTAAAAGAAATCGGCTTACCAATTGCCAAAAGCAGACTTTCTAAAACAGATAATGTGTTTTGTTTCATATTATAAAGGGAAAAAATTAATTATTAATTTTACTATAGTAACGATTAATACTTAGTTCACCAAAAAGCTGGGTTTGCGAAACAACAATCTCTCTCTGCTTAACCAATTCCAGCATCGCTAAAAAACTGACAACAGTTTCTGTTTTATCTTTTTTTTCTTTTAGTAAAAAACTAAAATTAATGCTTTTATTATTTTTAATTAAATTTTTAATCTGCTGAATTTTTTCGCTAATAGAAATAGCCCTAACCATAGTCAACTTTGGCAGATTAACAATTCTTTCCACTCGGCCTAAAATTTCTTTAAATATCTGGCCTAAAATATTTAATGAAGTATTTTGCGGAGTAATAAAGCTTTTTGGCAAATCAAATTTATATGGCGTCTGACGAATATAAGCTTCTTGATGCTTATTAATAAAAAATTTGTTTATTTTCTCGCTAGCTTCGTAATATTGGCGATAAATTTTTAATTGTTTTTCCAAAGAATCAGCATCATCTTCATCTTCTAGAGATAAATCAGGTAGGAGATACTTTGATTTTAAATAAATTAACTTAGAAGCAATTAATAAAAAATCAGCCATTTCTTCAGAAGCCACCTGTTCTGAACCGGCAATATAATCCAAATACTGATCAGTAATTTGAGCTAAGGAAATTTCAGTAACTTGTAATTTATTTTTTTCAATTAATTGCAAAAGAAGATCAAGCGGACCTTCAAATTGCTCTAAAGATATTTGATGCATTATTTTCTATTGACCAATGGATTTTGATTTATTTTTATCAATAATATCCATTATATTATAACATATTTAAAGATTTATCTCAATAAAAATTATTGACATTTCTTGATTATTCTGATAAATAAAGATAATAAGATCTTTACATAATCTATAAACTTGGAGGAAAGTCATGACAACAATTCAAATACCAGATACAAGTGTATTGGAAATATTGGCAATGACCGCAATTAAAGACACGGGAATAGCAAGTGGCCTGGAAAATCCATATCCTAATCCTGACACAGGTGCTATTGATAAAATGTTCAATAGCTATTTATTGCCAGGCGCAATGTTTCACGGACTACTTGAAAAACTTCATTGGACAAAGCGAGTTCATATTCCTATTAATCAAATGTTATTTAGTCCTGACCTACAAATGTGGGGGCTACAACGTTTTATTGGTCTATTATGTATGTTAAAACTAGGCCACCCAAAAATGAAAGTGCCATCTCTTAAAAATGATGAGCATCTAATAGATGATATTAAATTTTTACAAGACAAAAATTGGCCAAAAAGAAGTATAATCATCTGGAATTTTGGTGATCCCTGGTTAAACGCCGTCCTATTATTCGACTATCTTAAGTCCTACCATAAAGCGTCTGTGATTTCAACAGATTACTTTAAAAAGACCTATCTTAGAACATCAACTCATGCACTGAACAATCTACCAATTGGTTACCATTTGATTGAACTCCCAGAAGAAGACTGGAATTATGGCATTGGGACAAAGTATAAAGGAATGCCGGTAATAGAAGTGGAATCACAGCTCAGTGATGGCTGGCAATTAATGAGTTGGGAAATGCTCCAAATTCTGGCAATAATGCCTTTTTACGCGATCTCCATGAATACCGTAAACGCGCCAAACGTGATGTTATCCGGATTCCGAGGACGAATTCATAACTCGGGTGTTTATAACCTGATCCCCTCACTGCGTTTTGATAAGGATGAAGCTGAGCTTCAATTTGGTTATCAGAATCCAAATAATATTATTCCGACCTATGGTCACGGTGTAGTTAGATATTTGGGACCACTCCGTAAATTCTTATAAAGGTATCAACCACCCCCTTGGGGGTGGTTGCTTATTTTTATAAAATTTTCTCAATAAAAAAAGCCCCCATCTTAAAAACAGGAGGGGATCCGTTTTAAGTGGATAGGGGGCTAGGCCATCACGCTAGGTGATGGATTTTTCACCTAATCTCGGAGATGTTTTGCCGACAATCTTTGGGGATTAGGTAGGAATTTAAATAACTTTATACAGCGACAGTATATATTTTACTCAAATATTTGTCAATCTTGACCTCGAAGGTCAAAGAATCTTCAATCCCAATTCATCAAGTTGCTCTTTAACTACGGCTGAAGGAGAGTCCATCATGGGGTCTCGACCGTCTGATGTTAATGGAAAAGCGGTGATTTCCCGCAGATTTTTCTCGCCTTGAAGGATCATAATTAACCTTTCAATGCCTGGAGCAATGCCACCATGAGGCGGCACGCCATATTTAAAAGCCTCTAAATAATGCTGAAACTCTTGTTTTTGCTTTTTAGTAAAACCGATTAAATCCCAGATTTTTCCCTGAATTTTCATATCAGAAATACGGACTGCTCCACCACCCAATTCAAAACCATTGAGCACTAAATCATGCTGGTAGGATTTTACTTTTCCCGGATCCTTGTCTAACAAAGCAATATCCTCTTCTTGAGGGGCAGTGAACATATTATGGGAAGGAGCCCAGGTCTGACCAGCGCCATGAAATTTATCTTCTTCGGTTTGTCTGACAAATAAAGGAAAATTAATTATCCAGGCAAAAGCTAGTTCGTCTTTGTTATTCTTATCCTTTCTTAAATCAGGTTTATCAGTTTTATATTTTCTAATTACATCATCATAATTTAAACGTGGCCAAGGTGATTTGGTAATTTTCTTCTGTGGAAATTCTTTTTTAATTAAATCAGTAAATAATTTTTCAGTTAAACCCAAAATCTCGTCCTGGGTCATAAAGGACATTTCCATATCCAGCTGATAAAACTCGCCCGGACTGCGATCGGCCCGCGCATCTTCATCACGAAAACATGGTGCAATTTGAAAATATTTTTCCAAGCCGGCGATCATTAATAATTGCTTGTACTGCTGCGGGGCTTGAGGCAGAGCAAAAAACTTTCCTTTGTGCAAGCGACTGGGCACTAAATAATCCCGCGCCCCTTCTGGAGTTGATTTGGATAAAATCGGGGTCTGTACTTCCACAAAATCATTTTGCTGCAACCAGTTTCTCAAAAAACTAATCACTCTGTCGCGAACCAGCAAATTTTGTTTCATCCGCTCGTGACGTAAATCCAAATAGCGATATTTGAGCCGCAATTCTTCTGAAGCTTTCCGCTCTTCATTAACAATTTCAAAAGGCGGTGTTTCAGCAACTGATAAAATCTGAATTTTTTTGGCTAAAATTTCCACAGTGCCAGTGGCCAAATCTCTGTTGATTTGTTTATCTCCCCTTTTCTGCACCAGACCTTCAATGGATAAAACAAATTCCGGACGAATATCTTTTAAAATTTTCTCTGAATCCTTATCTAATTCTTGAGGTACACAAACCACCTGAACAATTCCCCAGCGATCGCGTAAATCCAAAAAAACAATCTTGCCCATGTTGCGACGAACATGAACCCAACCTTTGAGCACAACTTTCTTGTTGATTTTATCAACCGTATCAATTGTTTTAATTTTTGGCACCCCGTTAAAAATCAATTATTAAATAATTTATCTATCTTTATAATACCCCTTTAGAAAAAAATTGTAAATTTCTAACGGGGTTTACTGAATTTTATTGCATTTGTCTCTTGACTCTCGTTCGCTCGAGACATTCGACTTCTCACTATATATAATCTCATAGTGAGTGGCCGAAGGCCATGAGCGAGGAGGAACAAAGTGACGACGAGTCGAATGGAGCCGACTATCGGACTTGAACCGATAACCTATGGTTTACGATACCATCGCTCTACCAGTTGAGCTAAGTCGGCATAGTCAACCAAACTTAAGGCCGAATTCTGTAAATCGTTCGAGGAAAAGGAATGGTTTCTCGCACATGAGGCACGCCGCAAATCCAACCAACTAGTCTTTCTAAACCCAAGCCAAATCCACCATGAGGTATAGAGCCATATTTTCTCAAATCCAAATACCAATCAAAATCTTTTTTATTTAACTGGTGCTCTTTAATTCTTTTTAATAAAATATCATAATCGTCTTCCCTTTGCGAGCCGCCAACAATTTCACCATAACCTTCCGGTGCCAACAAATCAGCACACAGCGCTTTACTATCGTCTTCAGTGTCCCGTTTCATATAAAAAGCTTTTACTTTAGCCGGATAATGGGTAATAAAAACCGGATTATCATATTGCTGGGATAATTTGGTTTCGTCTTCTCCACCCAGATCATCGTCACTTTTAATTTTAGAGCCAGCTTTTTGCAGAGACTTGATCGCTTCGGCGTGAGTTATTTTATAAAAAGGATTCTTAATATTCTGTAAAAATTTTAAGTCTCTTTCTAAAATTTCTAAATCTGCTGTATTTTTATCTAAAACTTTCAAGACTACAAAACGAATAAAATCTTCTTGTATTTTTAAGTTATCTTCTAAATCTATAAAAGCCATTTCCGCATCCATCATCCAAAATTCAGTCAAGTGCCTGCGGGTCTTGGATTTTTCCGCACGGAAAACCGGACCAAAATCAAAAACTTTATTATGAGCAAAAATAGCTGCCTCCAAATACAACTGCCCGCTCTGCGACAAATAAGCTTTGTCCTCAAAATAATCTATTTCAAAAAGCTCGGTTGTTCCTTCACAGGCATTGGGTGTTAAAATCGGCGCATCAATTTTTAAAAAACCATTCTTTTCCATGAATTCATAAATAGCCAAAATCAAAATATTCCTCACTCGCTGAATAGCCCACTGCTTGGGAGAACGCAACCACAAATGCCGATTATCCAGTAAAAAATCAATACCATGCTCTTTTTTGCCAATTGGATATTCTACCGCAATTTGGTAAAACTCAAAATCCTTAACCTGCAGTTCATACTCCTCTTTCTTAGGATGCTTAGCCACCAGGGCGATAATTTTAACCGAAGTTTCCAAACTGACTTTCTGGGATTCTGCCCATTTTTCTGGACTTAAATCTTGGGCATTTAAAATCGCCTGGCAAAAACTCGAACCATCTCTGATTTGCCAAAAAGCAATTTGGCCGGAAGAGCGAAAATTAGCCACCCAGCCCTGAATGACTACTTCTTGACCGACAAAATCCTTTAAATCTTGGATAAAAATCTTTTTCACCCCGTTAGAAATTAAAATAATTATTATATAGCTATTTTTCTTATTGCCACTGTTAGATTTTATCAATTTCTAACGGGGCAAATAATACATACATCATAGCTAAAATTTAGAGATTTTACAAGATAAAAACTGTCGGCAACTTGACTTATCTTAAATACTATGCTTTAATACCTTTTTAAAGTCCATTTTACAACGAGGCACATTATGAGTAAAAAATTAGAAAATTTACTCGAAGACTTTGGATTTAATCCTGACCTAATCAATTCAACTATTGTTTCCTTAGTAAAAAATGGGTTCGTAGAAATATTGGTTGATTCTCAAAAATTCGATGGAAAAGAAATCACTATAAATGGATGTAAGATCTTAAAAGCAGCAAACCAAGAAAGCAGTAACAGCGAATTCATTAATGTGAGGATAGAATATGTTGACAAGGAAGATGATTAAAAAGAATAATCCAAATTCTAAAAAAACCGTTTTGTTAAAAATATCAGATATATTTTCGATAAAACGGTTTTTTGTTTTTAATTTTAAAAGAGCCCGGGGGCTCTGTAAACTTCCAAATAATTAAAAAGTTTTTTATAATTTATCTTAATTATTTAGACTATCTTTCAAAATTCTATCATTCTCACTCAAATTGTAAAGTTAAGACACGCCCCGAACGTGTTTGTATCTTAAATATTTATGACTTCATGGCTCCGAGACTTGGAATCGAATCAAGATCACTACGTTAACCCCGTGTAATTTCGCTTCGCTTAATTTACGGGACAAGCAGCGCTAACATATGGCTGCCAGGACAGGACTCGAACCTGTAACATTTGCGTTAACAGTGCAACGTTCTACCAATTGCCCGCCAGAGGCAGGTCCGCCTTTGGCGGAAACTACTTTATGGCTGCCGAGGGTGGATTCGAACCACCAACATCTACGTTAACAGCGTAGCGTTCTACCATTGAACTACTCGGCAATTATCTATTTATAAAAATCAAAAAATCCGGTTCTGAGACCGGATTATTCTTTATTTTAAAATTAAAAAAACTAACCGGTCAAAGCAATCGATTATTATTGTTATTATTGAATGTGGCAAACTTTTGATAAGTCATGTTGATATAATAATATAAAACTGTTAATTTGTCAAGAAGAGCCTCTTTAAAGACAACACCGAAGTGTTGCCTTTAAAATCAAATTTAACTTCTGGCCGCCCTCCTCATTGCGACCGATTTATTATTAAAATAAGACAACTTTTGCGATGATTCTGGGATTATCAAGTTATCCCTTAAAGTCCTGACCATGCCAACCATCCCTTTGAACTTACAAAACAGGATTAAGATATCAACATACTCCTGAGCGGGCAGTCTTCTTTTTTGTGGAATCGAATTTTCCAATTCATCATGACAACTGCGACAGATCAGAACTATTTCTCCATTACCATTGCCGGTGAGCTTTTGTTTAAAAAACCGACGCGGGAAAATGTGGTGCTTGGTCAATGGTTTCTTCTGATCCGTACCCCGTTTAGTGGACACTATTTTCTGGGGTTTTTAGGCTCAAAAGATGATTTCTGTATTCTACAGGAGTCATCTTTTTTAAATTCCACTGCCTTCTCCTAGTATTGTAATAGTTAATGTACTTACTGGTCAAATCTTTTAACTCTTCAAAGCTGCTACAATGCTTGTAGTCGACCTCGTCTTTGAAGTGACCAAAGAAGGTTTCAATGGGTGAATTATCTATACAGTTGCCTTTTCTGGACATTGACTGAATCATCTTTAGCTTCTTTATCTTAGCTATATAGGTTGGACTGGTATAGTGAAAGCCTTGATCAGAGTGAATCATTATGTCTGCTAAAGAGTCTTGGCTTTCTCTCATGTTGGTTATTGTATCAAAGACAATGTCTATTTTTAGATGACGAGACAAATTCCAACCGACTATTTCTCTGCTGGCTATATCTTTGACGGCTGAGAGGTAGGCTATTTGTTTATTAAAAGGCAAATAGGTAATATCTGTGCAAAACACCTGTTTTGGTTCAGTCTGTTTAAAGTTTCTGTTTAATATATTGTCAAAGGTACGATGTTCTCTGCTTTTCTTTAATATCTGCTTATATGGGTTTCTTCTTCTGATTCTAGTGATTAAATTATATTTTTTCTTTATCCTAACTATCTTCTTGTGATTCATCTTGATGTCTTGGTCTTTGAGCTTCATCTGAATGCTGCGCCAGCCTAGTTTACGTCTGCCTCTATCAAACACCTCTTTGATTAAAAGATAGTCATCATAGTCTTTAGGTTTATTCTGTTGGCTTTTTATCCATTGGTAGTAGCCTGATCTGGAGACCCGGGCAATCTCGCACATCTTCTTGGGGTTTTGCTTGGTATTTCTAATTATCTGAAACTTCTGAAAAGATCTTAGTATTATTTTCTCTTCTGTGCCCGGAGTTGTGCTAAAAAATCGTTTTCTGCTTCCAGATAGGCTACTTTAGCTTTGAGATGTTTTATTTCTCTGCCACTGGCCATTCTTTTGGCTTTCAGCTTGGCTTTATGCAAAGGAGTAGCTGGTTTTTGTTTGGGAAGCAGCGCATTATTCCACTGGTTCATTATCCTGTTGGGCGTTCTAATGCCTAGAATATTTAAATTAAAGCCAGCTTGTTTAAATATCTGAACTGCACCTTGTCCTTCTTGATTGTACTGCCTAAGAGCTTTTAGCTTAAAGTCCTTGGTATACATGACTGATTTAGTACTGCATCTTCTGACGTTTTTATTCTTGGATATTTTTTCTATCTGTTCCCTGGTAAAGGTTCTTCTGTTCATATTATTGTTATTTTACCAATTTTATTTACATATTGGCAGGTACCCCAAATTTAAGACACCTTGTCCATATGATATAATAGGCATATAAAGAAAGGAGAAACAATTATATGCCTAAAGGAAAACCCTCAGTTAGTAAAGAAGTTAAAGAGCAAATTATCAA
>Ga0210050_1003428_pt1 | contig 14100 bp, 13 predicted proteins | sample CryGey132114_all_FD_185463 | JGI IMG/M metagenome (GOLD analysis project Ga0210050, IMG submission 185463) | Groundwater microbial communities from aquifer - Crystal Geyser CG22_combo_CG10-13_8/21/14_all (SPAdes) (version 2) | ecosystem: Environmental > Aquatic > Deep subsurface > Groundwater ...
TCTCCAAAACTCTTTCCAGACTGAATCATTTTTTCAATGCAGAATCTCTCTTTTTCCGAGAGATGCTTCTTCTTATTTGATGCCATGGTGTCTATCTTACCCTTCGTATTTAAAGGTATAGGGTTCAGTTTATAATTCAAGCCCCCTATGCCAAGCCCTCCCCTTGGTAGTTATCCCCACCTTACCAAGGGGAGGGCTTGGTAGATTGCGGAATTTTATTGACAATAAGGGATTTTAGGCGTTACATTGTGGGTTGGCTGTATCGTTTCGTTCGTTACTTCGGTTTTGGAGGTGGAATTGCAACAGAAAGGTCTGCTCTTCGTTTCGGCTCGTGAATACCGTGGAGATGGCCCCTCGCCATCTCTCAAGGTGCTACGAGCCATTGGTGCCCGTAAGGGTGGGGTCAAGGTGATGGAGGTCACTAACTTCACTAGGCAGGTCGATGAAATCCTTTCCTTTGATTGCGTGGTGCCCGTCATTGACGGACAGCACAGCAGTCTTTGGAGGCCATTGCCGACCAGCCGCGTGATGGGGTTACCAGAGTGGGCCCAGGTGGCACGCTCGTGTGCTGTCGTCGCCCCAGTGGTTGTCCACCACGAGAAGATGATCGAGGAGGTGGCCCAGGAGATCTTCCGAACCTTCCTGAGGGATTTCAAGAAGGGTCAGCTGAGTCTTGCCAAGGCAAGGCTTGCTCCCGGTACGAGGTCTGTCGAGAAGATCTCGACCATCAGGAGGGTGCACTCGGCCGCGATCGGTTCGCGTGTCAGCATCATTCAACGCCCATAGAGGGGCGAGTAACGCAGGAGCCGGCATCCTTCGGGGGTGCCGGCTCGTTTTAATAATTTTTGAATTTCTATCTGTCTTTTTCTAGAGGAAGTCCGTTTCTGACTGGGACTTTTTTGATAATATTAACAACCTCGTCTAGGTCATCGGTAATAGTAAAGAGACTATTGTCTTTGGGGTCTATATAGCCACGAGCTAGCATCTCGCTATCTATAAAGTCTTTTAGTTTATTCCAGTATTCAGAACCAACACAAATAAGGGGTACTCCTTCAATTTTTTCTGTCTGTATTAGAGTGAGGAGTTCAAAGAATTCATCCAAAGTGCCAAATCCACCCGGGAAGAAGATGAAGGCTTCTGCTGAAAATGATAAGCAAACCTTTCTAGTGAAGAAGTAATGAAAGTTAATATTTTTGGTCAAATAGTTGTTTACTATCTGAGGGTTTTTTAATTCAATCAAGAGACCAAGAGATTCTCCTTGGGATTCTAAGGCTCCCTTATTGGCGGCTTCCATAATGCCCGGACCACCACCTGATAAAACCGAATAGCCAAGTTCTTTGACTATTAGAGTGGCCAAATTGTAAGCTGTTTTATAATAAATATTTTCTGGATCTGTCTGACTACCACCAAAGAAGGTGACAGATTTGGGTGAATTTTCCAAAAACTGAAAACCTTCTTTGAATTCATTGGCGATAGTATCAACTCTCTCGGCGGAAACCTTGCGAATCTCTTCTTTGGTCAAAGTGATGCTTTTTTCTGTATTTTCTGGCATATACCTTATGATAACACGAGTAGTTTTGTTTCAAATAGCTTTTATATTTGTTATTATTAAGAGCATATAAGTTTATGAAAAAATATGAAGCATTTAAATAGAAATCAGTGGATTGCAGTCTTTGCTGGGCTCGCCTTCCTTACTTACCTGTTGTTTACCGATCAGATTATGAATCTTTTTAACTTTAATCAATCAGCCGTGCAAAATACAAATCAATCACAAGAAGGAGTGAAGGTAGAAGAAGTGGCTTTGGGTACAGGAGAACTTGCTGAGCCAGGAGATACTTTGGCGGTGCACTATGTCGGCACACTTCCAGATGGACAAGTTTTTGATAGCTCTATTGCTCGTGGTGAGCCTATCGTCTTTACTTTAGGAGTCGGTCAGGTTATCAAGGGTTGGGATGAAGGCGTAAGAGGTATGAGAGAAGGTGGTAAAAGAACTCTAGTTATCTCCCCTAGTTATGCTTATGGAGATCAAGCTGTAGGACCTATTCCTCCAAACTCCACCCTAACTTTCCAGGTGGAACTGGTTAAAGTAGAAAAGCCAACCGCTACTCAATAACAGCTTTATGATGGAGATAGATTTAGATCCTAACAATCTCCATCATGCCTATCTCTTAATAGGCGAAGTGGGCCATGGTGAGGCTTTCTTGAAACATTTCTCCAATGTCTCTGGTGTAGCACTTTCTGGTAATCCAGATTTCTTTACTCACAAGACAGAATTATTGGGGATAGATGATGCGAGAGAAATTACCAGGCTTGCTTCTCAAAAAGCTTTTGGTGAAAAGAAAATATTTTTCCTATCACCATTAAGGGTTTCTCTTGAAGCTCAGAATGCTCTTCTGAAAACTTTTGAAGACCCTTACCCTCACACGCATTTCTTTCTTGTGATGAGAGAGGCGCTTTTGGAACCAACTCTTCTTTCTAGAATGATGGTTCTGGATTTAAGGAATTATGGAGTGGGGAGTAACAAGAAGGGAGTATGGAGTAAAGAGGGTGAAGTGGGGGGAAATAGAGATGGAGTAAGAAGTAGGGAGAAAGAAGTAAGAGAGGGGGGGCTTATGGTGCGAGATTTTCTCGCCATGTCTATCAAAGAACGATTGGCCTTCAGTAAAAAATTCGTGGATAACGAGGAAAACCTGTCTCTGTTTCTGGATAATTTACTAACTACTTTGCGTCAGAGTAAATCTAGTGGCGATGCATTATCCAAAGTTTATCAAGCTAGACGAGTTAGTGATGATAGATCAGTTTCTGCTCGTCTTATTGTGGAACACTTGTCTCTAGTATTATAATGCTTATATGTCTTACAACTTCAATCAATTCAATAAAGGAGGAGAAGATGCTTATGAATGGCTCAAAAAAGAGTACACCAATATCCGTACTTCAAGAGCGGTTCCCAGTATTTTGGATTCTATCACGGTAGAATCTTATGGTTCTAAAATGCCGATTAACCAATTGGCCACTATTACTGTAGAGGATCCCAAAACCCTGCGCATCACTCCATGGGATAAGGAGGTTATAAAGTCTATAGACAAAGCTATAAGAGAATCTAATCTGGGTCTATCTGTTTCTTTGGATGGAGTGGGTTTGAGAGTCTCGTTTCCAGAACTAACTAGTGAAAGGAGAACCATGCTTTCAAGACTTCTAAAAGAAAAATTAGAAGAGGCTCGCATTGCTGTCCGTTCAGAGAGAGAAAAGGCTCTCAGTACTATAGATAGAGAAGAGAAAGACGGTAACATAAGTGAAGATGATAAGTTTAGGTTCAAAGCAGAATTGCAGAAGTTAGTAGATGAGTTAAACAATAAACTTGAAGAATTGGCTCAAAAGAAGGATAAAGAAATTTTAGAATAAGTGTCAATCATAATATTTGCCGTTATATTGAGTGTCCTGGTGGTGGTCCATGAATTGGGCCACTTTCTCATAGCTAAATTATTTGGCATTAGAGTAGATGAGTTTGGGTTGGGATACCCTCCTAGAGTTTTGAAATTATTTTCATGGAAGGGGACTGACTTTACTTTAAACTGGATTCCATTTGGTGGCTTTGTAAAAATCTTTGGAGAAAATCCAGAAAATACAGACAACAATTTACCTCAAGAAATAAATTCTGATAATTTCCAATCCAAAAATAGGGGTATTCAAGCATCTGTTTTGGTGGCTGGGGTGGTTTTTAATATTATTTTTGCTTTCTCTTTAATTTCTCTGGGTTTTATGGTGGGAACACCTTCTTCTATTAGGACAGAGACGCCGTTTAAGTCTACTGATAATCATCTTGTTATTACCTCTGTAATTCCGTCTTCTCCAGCCGATGTTTCTGGTCTAAAGCCGGGAGATAATATTCTAGCCCTCAAAAGAGGTGGAGATGTTTTTGAGCCAAAGTTTGATGACCCAACTCTTTCTTTGGAAGAAGCTTCAAGTTTTATAGCAGAAACAGACAAGCCATTAACTTTTGATATAAAAAGAGGTAAAGAAAATTTAACTTTAACCTTGGAACCAGAAAACGGTATTGTTAATGACAAACTGGCAGTCGGTATAGCCATGGATGTTATTGGGATTTTAAAATTACCGATTCATAAAGCAATTTGGTACGGCATTTTAGACACTGGAGAGATTACAATATTAACAGCCAAGTCCCTCATGGCTTTTATTGGAGAAATTTTTATCGGTCAAGCAGACTTTTCTACCGTTGCTGGACCAGTAGGTATTGTTGGTATGGTTGGAGATATTAGAGTTCTTGGATTTGCTTATCTCATGACCTTCACAGCCCTTATTTCTATAAACTTGGCAATTATAAATCTCTTACCTTTACCTGCTCTTGATGGAGGCAGGATAGTTTTTGTTATTATTGAATCTATAACTCGTAGACCCGTACCTCCTAAGTTTTTTAATGTTGTTAATGCTTTAGGGTTCTTTTTGCTCATCCTCCTTATGATATTGGTGACTATTCAAGACATTAAAAACATCTTTTAGCTAGGCTTTGTTTTTGAGCAGTCTTTCTGTAGAATAGGGCGATGAAACAGAGTCAATTGTTCACTAAAACTAGAAAAGAAGCTCCTAAAGATGAAGTCTCTAAAAATGCTATTCTCCTAACTCGAGCTGGTTTTATTCACAAAGAAATGGCTGGTGTCTATTCTTATTTACCACTTGGGTTAAGGGTTATTGAAAACATTAAACGGGTAGTTAGAGAAGAGATGAATAATGTTTCTGGTCAAGAATTCATTATGACATCTCTCCAGCGCAAGGAATTGTGGGAAGTTACTGATAGATGGGATGATGAAAAGGTGGATGTGTGGTTTAAATCAACTTTGAAAAACGGTGTAGAAGTCGGTTTTGGCTGGTCTCATGAGGAACCAATCACTGACATGATGAAAAACTATATCGCGAGCTACAGAGATTTACCGATAAATGTTTATCAGTTTCAAACTAAACTCAGAAATGAGTTAAGAGCTAAGTCTGGAATCATGAGAGGGAGAGAATTCGTGATGAAAGACATGTACACCTATACCTCTAGCGATGAGGAACATCAAAAGATTTATAATAAAATCACGGAGGCTTATCTAAAGATTTTTGAAAGAGTTGGTTTGGGCGAAAAAACATTTAAAACTTTTGCTTCTGGTGGAGCTTTTACTAAATTCAGTCACGAATTTCAAACTGTAACTGAATCAGGCGAGGATACTATTTATCTCTCTAAGGATAAAAAGATTGCTATAAATAAGGAAGTTTTAAACGATGAAGTTTTAAATGAGCTTGATTTAAAGAAAGATGACCTTCTAGAAGTGATGGCAGCTGAAGTGGGTAATATATTTAGCTTTGGTGGAGCTAAGTCAGAAGACCTGGGTTTGTATTTTAAAGATGAGAATGGTGAAGAAAAGCCAGTTATTTTGGGTTCATATGGTATAGGCATTACAAGACTTATGGGTGTGGTGGTGGAAGTTCTTTCGGACGAAAGGGGAATTGTTTGGCCTAAAGAACTTTCTCCATTTAGAGTGCATTTAGTATCTCTCGGAGATGATGAAGCTATTAAGAAGCTTTCAGAAGAAACTTATAACACTCTAGTTTCAAAAGGAATTGAGGTTCTCTATGATGATAGAGATTTGAGAGCAGGAGAGAAATTTGCTGACGCTGATCTTATTGGTATCACCACGAGAGTGATAGTGGGTAAAAAAACCTTAGAATCTAAAATGTTTGAGGTGACAGATAGAGCTTCAGGTGAGACTAAGGAACTTTCTCTAGAGACTTTAATTGACGAACTGAAATAAATGAAGAATAACTTTAATATGAAGAATATTCGTAGTTTATTTGCTCACGATGTGGGGATTGATCTTGGTACTGCGAATACTTTGGTTTATCTTCGTGGTAAAGGAATTATTATTAACGAACCATCAGTAGTCTCTGTTAATCAAAAGACTGGGCAAATCGTAGCTATAGGAACTGATGCCAGAGCCATGATAGGTCGTACCCCAGGACATATTTTGGCTATCAAACCTTTGGTGGATGGAGTTATATCAGACTTTGAAACAACCGAAGAAATGCTTGCCTATCTTTTGAATAAAGTTACAGCTACTTCCAAAAAAATATTTAGTCCCAGAGTAGTGGTGGGCGTACCTTCTGGTATTACTAATGTAGAAATAAGAGCTGTGCGGGATGCTACCAAAAATGCAGGTGCCGGTGAAGTGTTTATTGTAGAAGAACCCATGGCTGCCGCTATTGGTATGCGTCTACCCATACACGAACCAGTCGGTAATATGATTATTGATATAGGTGGAGGCACTTCAGACATTGCCATTATCTCGCTTGGTGGAGTAGTAAAATCCAAAAACTTGCGTGTTGCTGGTGATAAGTTTAGTGCAGATATTGTGGCTTATGTTAGAAACCAGTTTAAGATTTTAATAGGAGAAAAAACGGCTGAAGCTATCAAGTCTACTATCGGTTCTGTTTTACCAACTCATGCCCCACTTGAAATGCCTGTAAAGGGCCGTGATCTTGTTACCGGATTACCAAAAGAGGTGATTTTAACAGACACAGATATTAGAGAAGCTTTGTCACAGTCAGTTGAAAGTCTCATTGAATCTACAAGAGAAGTATTGGAATCTGCACCTCCAGAAATTCTTGGCGACATAATGCAGAGGGGTGTTTACTTGGCCGGAGGTGGTGCGCTTATAAAAGGTCTCGCACAACTGATTGAAGATGAGATTAATATACCTGTTCACATAGCCGAAGATCCTCTTACTGCCGTGGCTCGTGGCACTGGTATTATCTTGGAAGATTTAGAACTGTACCGGGATGTTTTAATAGAAAATGAAGATGAATTACCTCCCAAAAAATAGATCAAAAGATGCTTACTCAAAAAAGATATTAACTAGCCTGGTAATATTTTTATTATTAGCCGGTCTGTTTTACTTTTTTGGTGGATTTATTATCCGCGTAGCATCACCAGTTTGGAAGGCTGAAAACGCGGTGACTAGAAGTTTTAGAAATATTGGAGATTTCTTTAGTACCAGAAAAACACTTTTAGCAGAGAACGCTTCTCTTAAAACAAAAATAGAATCTTTGGAAATAGAAATAGCTTCTTTGCATCTCGGAGAAGATAGGGAGAATGTGTTATTAGGGTTATTGGAAAGAAAACCAGAAGGAGTGAGTGTCACTGCTTCTGTTTTAACTCACCCACCTCAAACTCCATATGATGTGCTTGTATTAGACGCTGGTAGTAGCGACGGAGTAAATATTGGTGACAAAGTATATCTACCCGAAGGGCCCGTTTTAGGTCTAATATCAGACACATTTTCTAAAAATTCTAGATTGAAACTTTATTCATCTTCAGGTGAAAGTAATCCTGGTATTTTGGAAAGAGGTGGGGTTCCTATAGAGATTCTCGGACAAGGTGGGGGTAATTTTAAAATAATTTTACCCAGAGATACAGAGGTGGAGATTGGGGATAGAATTCTATCAGCTGGCATTGAGGCTGATTTATTGGCTGTAGTGGAAGATATTAGATTGCAACCAACCGATTCTTTTAAAGAAGTTTTAGCCAAAAGCCCTACTAATATATTTACCTTGAGATTTGTCTTTATAAGACCATGAAGTATTTGAGACTTATCGCACTAGCTATAATATTTTTTTCTATCATTTTTTTACCTTATTGGATTTATTTGTTGTTATTATTTGTTTCTATTGTACTTTTGCCATTTTTTTGGGAAGCAATTGCTTTCGGATTTTTGATTGATGTATTGTATGGTGGTGGAATTGGTGAGTTTTCGTCCATTTTTTATTCCACAGCTTTTATGGCTTTGGTTTTGGTGCTTGTTTTTATTCCTATTCAAAAGCGTTTAAGATTTCATGTATAGAAGAATTTTTCGTAATTTAAAAAGAAATCTATCTTCATCCAAAAGAAGTTATGATGATATTAATCCAGAAGATATATTTCTAGATTCTGCTAACCTGCCTGGTTTTGAAGAGCATGCTTTGGAGGGTCGCATGGAAAGACCAGTAGGCAACACTACTTTTCTTTGGGTTAAGATTGTCCTACTGATACTTGTTTTGGGTTTAGTTTCTAAGCTTTGGGTTTTGAGTATAAACGATGGAGCTTTGTATGCGCAAATATCTGAAAATAATCGTCTAGAACACACCCTTATTTTCGCTAATAGAGGTGTGATATATGATCGTAATAATTTGGAGTTGGCTACTAATGCTATTAAGGAAGAACAGAGTGATTTTGCTAAGAGAGTTTATTCTTCAATGCAAGGGCTATCTCATGTAGTTGGTTATGTTAAATATCCACTTTCTGATAAGTATGGTACTTACTACGAAGAAAGTTATCGTGGTCGTGACGGGGTTGAGAGTACTTATAATGATTTACTCTCTGGCAAAAACGGTTTGAAATTAATAGAGACCAATGTTATGGGTGAAGTTACTTCAGAATCAGTTATTGAGAAACCACAAGATGGTGAACCACTCGTTTTATCTATTGATGCTCGCATAACTAATGAGCTTTATAAGGCCATTGAATCATTGGCCAAAAACAGTGGTTTCGTTGGTGGAGCAGGAGTGATTATGGATGTAAAAACAGGCGAGATTATCGCCATGACCAGCTTCCCAGAATATAACCAAAACATTCTAACAAACGGTGGAGATTCCAAGGTTATCAATGATTGGCTGAATAGTAGTGCTAAACCATTCCTAAATAGGGTTATTGGTGGTTTATATACTCCAGGCTCTATCTTGAAGCCTGTAATAGCTTTGGGGGCTTTAAATGAGGGTATTATATCCCCGCAGAAAGAGATTTTAAGTACTGGCTCTATTAGCGTCCCTAACCCCTATGACCCATCCAAGCCGTCTATATTTAAAGACTGGAAAGCTCATGGTTATACAGCTATGAGAGAAGCTATAGCTGTTTCGTCGGATGTTTATTTTTATTCTATTGGTGGAGGTTTTGGGGATCAAAAAGGTCTAGGTATTAGTAAACTAGAGCAATATTTTAGACAATTTAAAATAACTGATAAAACAGGAGTGGATTTAAATGGAGAAGTGGAGGGCGTGATTCCTAATCCAGAGTGGAAGAAAGAAAAATTTGATAATGATATCTGGAGACTTGGGGATACCTACATTACTTCTATTGGTCAGTACGGTACATTGATGACTCCGTTAAATGCAGTCAGGATGACGGCGGCTTTGGCCAATGGGGGCAATTTATTAGAACCGTCTCTTGTTTTGGGTGGTAGACCAGAACCTATTGAATCTAGACTCAATTTCAAACCAGAAGATTTAAAGGTGGTAAAAGAGGGTATGAGAGAGGCTGTGACATATGGTACAGCAGTAGGTCTGAATGTGCCCTATGTAAAGGCTGGAGCAAAGACCGGTACAGCTCAGATTGGGGCTGCCAATCTATATGTGCATTCGTGGTCAGTTGGGTTTTTCCCATATGATAACCCACGCTACGCTTGGACTGTTTTGATGGAGAAAGGGCCAAGTAGTAACGGTATTGGAGCCACTTCGGTCATGCGGGTGGTCTTTGATTGGATGAGTGTTAATGCTCCAGAGTATTTTCAGTAACCTTTGATTTTTGTCTCGCAATAAGGTATGATTTCTCGCACATTATTAGTCATTCACTTATATGCAATCCGAACAAGAATATCTAACTAAAGAGAAGTTTCAGGAATTAGAAAAAGAACTCACATCTCTAAGAACTGATAAACGCAAAGAGATTGCCGAAGCTTTGGAGTATGCAAAGTCACTAGGTGATTTGTCAGAAAACCAAGAGTATCACGAAGCGAGAGACAACCAAGCTGTTCTAGAGGATCGCATTAGTCGTATTGAAGAAATATTAAAATCAGCCGTTATTGTTTCGGCTCAACAAGGTAATATCGTTGGTGTTGGTTCAGTTGTGACTTTGGAAAAAGAGAGCGATAAATCCAAAAAAGTTTACACTATGGTTGGTTCAGAAGAGTCCGATGCAACACTCGGCAAGATTTCTGTGCATTCTCCTTTTGGTACTAATGCTATGGGCAAGAAAAAGGGTGACTCATTCTCGTTTGAGACTCCTGGTGGTATAATGTCATATAAGATTATAGACATTAAATAATTTATCCTGTTTACAATTTGGTGGATAAATACAGCATGTCAAATGCATTATAATTTAAATTTCTAACTGGATGGCCTCTTTAGACGAAATAAGACAAACAAGATTAGAGAAACTAAGGCTTCTTACTGAAAAGGGTATAAATCCTTATCCTATAAATACCAAAAGAGATTTCAGCTGTGAAGAAGCTGTCAATCGCTTTGATGAATTAAATGATGACAGGGTTATTCATATGGCAGGACGTATACTCTCTATGCGTTCTCAGGGTAAGATTATCTTCTTTGATTTTGATGATGGCACTGGTCGTCTACAAGCTTTTTTGAAAAAGGGAGATCCAACTAATGAAGAGTCTTTTGAGTTATTTAGCGAAGCCTTTGATATCGGTGATTTTGTAGAGATTAAGGGCACTCTCATGCTTACCAAGAAAAACGAAAAAACTATTTTGGGTGAGGATGTTAAAATGCTGTCTAAATCTCTGAGACCTTTGCCAGAGAAATGGCACGGTTTATCTGATGTAGAAGAGCGTTTTCGTAGAAGATATTTAGATATTATTTCTAACACTGAGGTTAAAGATAGATTTATAATTCGCACTAAAATAATTAGTGAAATAAGAAGAATATTAGATGAGGCAGGATATTTAGAAGTAGAAACACCGGTACTACAACCAATCTATGGTGGCGCTTCTGCTGAACCATTTGTCACTCATCACAATAGTCTGGATTCAGATTTGTATTTGAGGATTTCTGATGAGCTTTATCTTAAGAGACTTCTGGGTGCTGGTTTTCCAAAGGTTTATGAAATAGCCAGAGACTTTAGGAATGAGGGCATAGATCATACTCATAACCCAGAGTTTACAATGCTTGAGTTCTATGAGGCTTATAGTAATGCCACTAACCAAAGAGAGTTTGTGGAATTAATGTTTAAGACACTGGTTAAAAATATTTTTGGTAAACTCCAAATAGAATGGGATGGGGAAACTATAGATTTATCATCTGACTTTGACATTATTACTTATTACGATTTGTTGAAGCGATATGCGGGAATAGAGAACCCTGCCTCACTTTCTATAGACGATTTAAAATCCAAAGCCAAAGAACTAGGAGTTTCATTTGCTCCAAACGATTCTTATTACAAGATAATGGATATGGTTTATAAAAAGACTTGCCGTCCCAAGCTTGTTCAGCCAACATTTATTATTGATTACCCCAAGGACTATTTACCTTTAGCCAAAAATATAGAAAAGTCTCCAGGTTTGGTAGATGCATTTCAATTAGTGATGGGCGGGACAGAATTGGTAAAAGCTTTCTCAGAATTAAATGATCCAGTTGACCAACGAGAGCGTTTTGAAACTCAAAAGAAGTTTATGGAAGAAGGAGACAAAGAGGCTCAGGTTTTGGACGAGGATTTCTTGGAAGCTATGGAGTATGGCATCCCTCCAGCAGGAGGTGTTGGTATTGGTATAGACCGTTTAGTGATGCTTTTGACCAATGTTAAAAATATCAAAGAAGTGATTTTGTTTCCAACTTTGAAACCCAAAAATTAGGTTTTAAAATAACCTATAAGGTAAGAAAAACTAGTTTATTGGACACAGAAGTATTTTCTGTTGAAAATCTTCTTAGCTCTCGCACCGTCGTGCTCCGAGATGTCCAATAAACTAGTTTTTCTTACCTTATTCCTACTTCCTACTCCTTACTTCTTTCCCTATCCCTTCCTATTTCCTTTCCTTAATCTCTACTTGAAGCTTGGCTATAAGCTCGTCTACTCCTAGAGCACCCAAGTTGCCGTTATCTCGGCTTTCTAGGGTAACTTTGTTATCAGTGATTTCTTTGTCTCCAATGACTAGCATATAGGGAACTTTTTCGGTCTTGGCGTTTCTGATTTTCTTGCCCAAGCTTTCGTTTGATTCGTCTATTTCTACACGAATGTTTTGAGACTTTAGGCTTTCTAAAACCTTTTTGGCATACTCAAAGTGGGCTTCACCTATGGGTAAAACTTTGACCTGAACAGGGGAGAGCCAAAGAGGGAAGGCTCCAGCATATTTTTCAATTAGAAAAGCCATAATGCGTTCTATAGCACCAATAGAAGAACGATGAACAACAAAAGCTCTATGCTCCTTGCCATCTTCTCCTGTGTAAGTGAGATCAAACCGGTCTGGCATACAGAAATCATACTGAACTGTAAAGGCTGTATCTTCTTTGCCATTAACATTTTTCATCTGGACATCTATTTTGGGACCATAGAAAGCAGCTTCGTCTTTGGCTTCCTCAAATTTAGAACCTCTACTTTTCATTAATTCTCTTAGTAGATTTTCTCCCTTTTCCCAAGCCTCGTCGTTTTTATAATATTTTTCTGTATTAGATCTATCACCAAGAGAAAGTCTGTATCTATAGTCTTTGTCTAGTTCTAGTCCAAAAACAGAAGTTATGTACTCTATAAGATCTAAAGCCTTACCTATTTCCTCCACAGCCTGTTCTTCAGATGCACATATGATGTGTGCATCTGCTAAGCAAAAACTTCTAACTCTTTGTAAGCCCATAAGTTCTCCGGATTGTTCATAGCGATATAGTTGTGCTAATTCTGCTATTCTCATTGGCAATTCTTTATAACTGTGTGGTCTGGAAAGATATAGTTCAAAGTGATGAGGGCAAGTCATGGGTCTTAACATAAATTCTTCGTCGTCTATGGCTATGGGTGCGTACATAGAATCTTTATAGTGTGGGTAGTGACCCGACTTTTTATATAAATCTAATTTAGCAATATCTGGAGTGCGGACATGTAAATAGCCTCTTTTTATTTCTTCATCCACTATAAATCTTTCTAGTTCGCGACGAACGGTGGCGCCTTTGGGTAGCCATAATGGTAGGCCCTTGCCAACAGAATCTGAAAAAGTGAATAAGTCTAATTCCTTTCCAAGTTTTTTATGGTCTCTGTCTTTATTATCTTCCATATATCTACATCCTACAGTGCCTTAATCTTTTCGGCAATTAGGCTGGTCTCGCCGTTTCTTTTGGATATCTTACCTTTAATGACTATACAAGCTTCGTTTTGAACCAGTTCTCTAAATTCTGATAAGACTCTCGGGAAAACCGCCACCTCGGTCCCACCAGTTAAATCAGCAAATTTTACAAAGGCCATGCGTTCATTTTTCTTGGTAAGTACATCTCGTACATCTTCTATCATACCTCCAACAACAACTTCTTCTCCGTCATTCATCTCAGCTAGTTTTTGGATATTAATACTTTTACCAGCCAGTTTGTCTTTGTAGGCTTCTAGTGGGTGACCAGAAATATAGAGACCTAGTAATTCTTTTTCCCATCTCAACTTGTCACTTTTTAAAGCCTCTGGTGCAGGAGTAAGTCTCAGAGAGGGAATATTTGAGGCATCCATAAGACCAAACAAAGAGTGTTGGTTTTCTGGTGCATTCATATGTTCTTTGTGATAGGCGAGTAAGCTTTCTAGATTGGCCAAAAGTTCTCCTCGTTCACCAAAGTCGTCTAGGGCCCCACATTTAATAAGAGATTCTAATGATTTTTTATTAAGGTTTTTATCTTTAATTCTATCCAAGAAATCTATCAGGTCTTTGAATTTGCCATTAGCCTTTCTCTCGGCTGTTATAGAGCTAGAAACACTCTGCCCGAAGTTTTTAATAGTGGTTAATCCAAAACGAATTTTGTAATCTCCGACAAGGTCGGACCTTGTCCCTGACAAGGTCGGACCTTGTCGGTTTTCAATAACGCTAAATTGTGAAAAGCTTTCGTTTACAGATGGAGGGAGGACTTCAATACCCATTCTTTTACATTCATTAATCATGACTCCGATTGTTTCTGTGTCACCAGATTCTGCTGTGAGGACTGCAGACATATAGATAGCGGGGAAGTTTGCCTTCAAATAAGCAGTGATATAGGCGATGTAGCCATAACTAGCGGCGTGGGCTTTGTTGAAACCGTATCCTTGGAAAGGCACAAAGAGTTCCCAGA
>Ga0210050_1003435_pt1 | contig 14082 bp, 11 predicted proteins | sample CryGey132114_all_FD_185463 | JGI IMG/M metagenome (GOLD analysis project Ga0210050, IMG submission 185463) | Groundwater microbial communities from aquifer - Crystal Geyser CG22_combo_CG10-13_8/21/14_all (SPAdes) (version 2) | ecosystem: Environmental > Aquatic > Deep subsurface > Groundwater ...
GTCTGAATTGAACATGTTTCTTTATTCGGTATTTAGCAATAGTATGCTATAGCATACTATTGCTAAATGGCAGATGATTTGAATAGACTGGCAGAGCCCTATGTAGAGTCACCGCCGGAGGCGGTGGTATGACACTAGCCCAGAATACGTTACAGGTAACGATACCCCTTTGACTAACGTTCTTGTTGCATCGTCACGTGCGTTCTGACTCTGCTCCTCGTTCAGTCCGACGTTCCGCATATTCTTGCTGTTCCAGATTTAGCAATAGTGTACGAACGTACACTATTGCTAAATGAGTGGTGCGTGCGACGGGAGAACCCTGTGTAGGGTCACTGTCGAAGGCGGGGGTTTGGGCTTCGCAATCAAATTAGCATTAAGAGAGGATAGGAACACGACCCTTTTACTTTGTCGCGGAAACTCCTAACGGCAAAGAAACGGTAAATATACTGCCTTTATTCATAGTGCTTTCGGCACTCACGGTACCTCCATGCACCTCGGCAATCCACTTTACGATAGCAAGTCCGAGGCCGACGCTGTTTCCACCGGAACTGTGAAATTTGTCCGCTCGGAAAAATCGTTCAAACACGTGTGGCAGATCTTCCTTTAAGATGCCGATGCCGTCATCAACGACACTTATGATGATACTTCCCTTAACCTCCCTTACTTCAACCATCGTATGTCCGTTTGTAGAGCCATAAATGATTGAATTTTTGATAAGGTTTATGAGCATCTTCTCCAAGTACATTTTATCACCGAGCAAGGTAAGCTCTGGAATCTCTCCTGCTTTTATGGAAATATTTTTTTTGTGTGCAAGAGGTTTGCATCGCTGGAGGACTATGCCAATCAAGGATTTCAGACGTATCTCTTCAAACTGAATTCGATTTTTTAGCTCCCACGCTTTTGAGGTAATGAGTGAAAGCTCGGTAAGTATGCTGGAGATGTGCTTAATCTCATAATCGATGGCTCGAAGGGCGCTCTTCGCCGACTTGGGATTTTTTCCTTTGCCTTGCAATGCTAAATCGACATTACCTTTGATGATGGCGACGGGGGTACGCAGTTCATGTGTCGCATCGGCTATTGACTCAACCTTCGACCTCTCTTCATCGAGAAGTCGCTTTGTCTCCTTTATCAAATCCAACCTCTTACGCTCCGTGATGTCGCGAATATTGCACTGAATAACAAGCGCATCGCCAGCCATATATGAATTGCTGACAAATTCAACCTCAACAGACCGACCATATTTAGTTTCAAGGGGTAAGTTTTCGTAGCGCAAATACCCTCTTGACTGTAGTATCTTGAACGCATCCTTTGACGCTTGCATGTTTTTAAAGACGCCGACTTCCCACAACTTTTTATCTAGAAATTCACTCTTGGAATAACCCAGAAGTTTTTCCAGAAAGGGATTAACGTCCGTAATTTGCCCCGTGTCTGAATCAAGGAGGAGTATACCGTCATGAGCGGTCTCAAAAAGTCGCCGGTATCTCATTTCCAATTCTTTTGACTGTGCCTCAACTTTTATTTGCTCTTCCGCCGTTGCGGCAAGCTTCTGTCGCACTACCTCCTTTTCCTTGGCTATCGTAGCAAGTTTCTTGGCTTTGAGACGCAGATCCTCAGCGGTGATGGCAAGCCTCTGTCTCACCACTTCTTCCTCCTTTGCAATAGTGGCAAGCTCTTTGGCCTTGAGGCGCAGATTTTCCGCGGTAACCGCGAGCCTCTCCCTAATAGTCTCCTTCTCTCTCGCTGTAACGGCTAGCTCTTTTGCCTTTAACCGAAGCGCCTCCGCGGTGACCGCAAGCTTCTTTCGGATGCTTTCATTTTCCTTCGCTACTACTACAAGCCCAACAGCCTTATGACTAGGCTCTTTAGCGGTAACCACGAGCTTCCTTGCTTTTAACCTAGATTTTTTAGCTGTCACCGCGAGCTTCAACCGTATCCTCTCCCTCTCTCTCGCCGTTACCGCAAGTTCCTTGATTTTGTGTTGAAGCGCTCTTGTTGTCTTGGAAGGTTGAGTTATTTTCATGCCGTTAAAGTAGCCCCGCTAGAAGTATGCCTGCATCTCAGACATATTCCATCAGCAACTTACCTTTTAAATTGACTAAAATAAATTCGGCAATATACAGATCTAAACTTCTAAAGGGATCATGCGCTATTCCTTCAAAACAAAACCAACTCCTCGAATAGTATGAATCAAAGGCTTCTTACCGCCTTTTCCTATCTTCGCACGTAAATAGTTAATATGCACATTCAGTTCATTGTTGGTCTCCTTAAAATCCGGCCCCCACGCATGATCAATAAGTGCGCGACGGGTAATCGCTTCTCCCTGATTGGAAAGAAGTGTGTCCAGAAGTTTATATTCCTTTGGGGTAAGCGAGATACCGGTACCTGCGCGCGTAACCTCATGCCTCTTTTTATCCAGTATCAAATCCGCGATTTTAAGAACATTCGAGTCGGTTGTCTTTCGACGACGCAAGACCGCACGAATACGCGCAAACAACTCACTAATGCCAAACGGCTTAATAAGATAGTCGTCCGCACCGGCATCAAGACCAAGTACTCGATCCTCAGTACTTCCTCTTGCGGTGAGCAAAATGATTGGAGTATGAATTTGGTGTCCTCGTAGTTCCTTACAGACTGCGAAACCATCTTTTTTGGGCAACATAATATCAAGAATAATCACACTGTAATTATTCTTCATCGCCTTTGCCAGACCTTCCTCTCCGTCATAGGCCACATCGACAGAATAGCGCTCAGCCTTGAGCGCCCGCTTCAATATATCGGTAAGTTTCTTTTCGTCCTCAATAAGTAGAACTGGCATGCAGGAAATTTAGCACATTTCCTGTCTGAGCGCAAGTATTATATTAAATTACTATTAAAGTCGTAAACTGGATTTACACCGTACAACCTGTATTTAGTTGACTTTAACTATGAAGTAGACTAGTATTGTTAAATCCACGTTAATATTAACAATACCTTAATGACACTGACACAGGAGAGAGAGCGACGAGAGGTATTGGCTGTAGCGCACTTTGATTACGCAAAAGGGTTAAATTCACATGCCTTCTTTAAGGTTCACGACCATGCGATAGGCGAAGACCTCGTGCAGGACACATTCCTAAAGACGTGGAAGTACTTAGCAAAGGGTGGGAAAATCGACATAATGAAGGCGTTCCTCTATCACGTACTTAACCACTTAATCGTTGATCGGTACCGAAAACATAAAACCTCCTCACTTGACGTTCTACTGGAGAAAGGGTTTGAACCATGTGAGGTAGAACCAACACGTCTCCTTGACGTACTTGACGGTAAAGCGGCGGTGCTTCTTATTGCGCGACTTCCCCTCTCCTATCAGAAGGTGATGCGAATGCGCTATGTTCAAGATTTGTCTCTTGCGGAAATGTCAATGCTTACCGGACAGACCCGCAACAGTCTTGCTGTACAGCTACACCGAGGTCTTGTAAAAATGAGGGTACTGTACAAAATAACCTGATAGATTCTTCGGTAAAACAAAAAACAAGCACTTCTGCTTGTTTTGTTGTTTGCCAACCTGTACTGTACTACTTCTTTTTAGTCTTGAGTCTTTTTGCGATACTCTTTTTTGCAATCACTGATTTTTTTGGGCTCTCAGTCGGCTTTGAGACGACGGCGACTGTCTCCTTTTGTAAACTCTCCCCTCTTGCAAGAAGTCTATCAAGCTTCATGTTTACAATATCGAGCTGGCGCTTTAACTCTTGGATCTGTTTACTCTGAGCATCTCCTCCTTCCTGCCTCGTCGCTGAAGAAGCACTAAGCTCTCGTCTTGGTGCATCTGGTCGCTCATAACTGCGAGGTTGATCTTGATTCGGTGGTTTGACCTTAGCAAAACAATCGCGACAGTATACGGGACGTTCACCATTCGGTCGAAATGGTACCTGACAAGGTCTTCCACACTCCGCGCATACCGCATCAAACATTTCCTTTGGAACAAAATCTCGTTTACCAAATTTATTACCCCCGCGAAAACCACCTCGATCTCCTTCCAGATTTCCTCCTCGACCCCCTCCTCCAAACGAATTATGTGGTTTAAAGTCTTTCATACCATGAGCGTAAACGGAAATCGGAAAGAAATCAATTACCACCGCCAGAGGCGGTGGTATGACACCAGCCTGGAAGGCACTTATGTTAACGGCTAACTCCTTGACCAGCGCTCCTGCTTCCATGTTATACACTTCCGTATCTGCTTCCCATTCTATAAGCCCCGCCACGACAGCGCATAGCCAGTTGCATTCGAACCGAACTTACTGCACGGCATACCGTCTGGGTGCTCTCTCGGTATTTAGCAATAGTATGCTATAGCATACTATTGCTAAATACCGATTGTTTGAATATACCGGCAGAGCCTTGTGTAGAGTCACCGCCGGAGGCGGTGGTTTGGGCTTCGCAATCAACTACGCACAACAATGACGGCGGTATGCCCGTCAGCTTGCTGGCAGTGCGGTAGTTGATTGTTTGGGTGTTTCGTAATTAGGAGTATACTAGTAGGAAGTCTTATTATAAGTTTAAAGATTTATTTACGTATGTCTATTAAAGCAAGTGTCGGCCTTTCACAAGGCGAAGATTCACACGCAGTAGGCGCAAACGCAGCTCAAGATTCTATTGACCATCTTGGGACAACTGAACCTACAGCGGTACTCGTCTTTTCCTCAGTCGAGTATGATCAGGAAAAAATGCTCGCAGGAGTGCGCTCAGTTACAAAGAATGCAATTTTAGTAGGTTGTTCAACTGCCGGAGAGATTACGACTTCTGGCCCTGCAAAGCGTCATTCGGTCGCAGTTATGACACTTAAAACTGAAAATATCGCATTTCATGCAGGTATTGGTGAAAATATCGCAGGAGGTGCGCGAGAAGCTGGGAAGGCCGCGGCGAAAGCCGTAAAGGATCAAGCTCTGAACGGTAAACTAGATTCGTTCATTATGCTTCCAGATGTGCTTGCAGGTAATGGAGCAGAAATCGTTCGAGGAGTTCTCGAAGAACTCGGTACTCACTTTCCCGTAGTCGGAGGAGCGGCTGGCGATGATTTTGAATTTAAAAAAACCTTTCAGTACCTTAATGAAAAGGTATATTCGGGCACTGTTGTTGGTCTTGGACTAACAGGCGAATTTAAAATCGGAATAGGTGTTAAGCATGGCTGGATTCCCGTTGGTATGCCAAGGAAGGTTACAAAATCTGAAGGATCAATCATTCATGAACTTGATGGAAAACCCGCTATTAGTATCTACGAGGAATACTTCGGCCCTGAACAAGCAGCGGAACTCAAGACAGAAACACTCGCTCGTCTCGCTATCTCGTATCCTCTCGGTATGAAGGTAGAAGGAAGTGATGAGTTTCTCATTAGAGATCCGATTACCGTAAACTCAGAGGGTTCCATCACCTGTGCGGCAGAGATTCCTCAAGGGTCAGATATTCGTCTTATGATAGGGAGTCGAGAGGAAGCAGTTAAGGTTGCAAAAGAAGCGGCTCTGAACGCAGTTCAACAATTAGGCGGGTCGGCACCAAAAGCAATCATCATCTTTAACTGTATAGCTCGAAATAAGCTATTCGGCGAAAAAAGTGGTGAGGAGATTGACGCAATTCAGGAAGCAATAGGGAGGGAGGTTCCCCTTATTGGCTTTTATACCTATGGCGAGCAGGCTCCACTTGGAGGAGAGGTTAAGAACATAGAGCAGTGTCATTCGGCATTTCATAATGAGACTGTTGTTATTGCCATTCTCGCAGACAAGTAAAGAATTACTATTCACGATTATCTATGAATGAATCTATGGTCATGAGTACGGGGGCAACGGTATTTAATGATTGGTTTCAGATGACAATTGGTATCATAACGGTTATTATCGGACTTTCCGCCATTTTTCTTATATTCCGTATTAACCGCCAGCTTGGCGGGCGCATTAGTCAGGCACTTCGCTTCTTTACTGCGGGCGTTCTCTGTAATGTATCGGCCGTCATATGGACCCTGGTGTATGGCCATAGTCTTGTCATTGGTTCGATTGATGTAAACATTCATCAGAATCTAATGTCGATTGGAATGATTTTCTTTATTATATCCACAACTCGGTTCGCAAAACTAATACAATAGGAAATGATGAGTTTTTTTCGTTCAAGAAAAGATGAAATCTCGTCCCATCCAAAGGATGCTACCGTTGATTTTTGTTCAGTTTTGGTCGCATTTTCGAAGGAAGCATTTGGTGCGATTCGCGTTAAGGAGATAATCCGAAACGCGCTATCAATTCAGGGTAATAGCGTAAAATATGGAGGAGATGGATTTCCCCTGCTTGAGCAAGCTTCAACGGACACGCTCAAGATAATTGTGTTCGGTATAGCAAATGAGCTTGTCAGAGCTTTTGGGACTGAGTTTGCCGTGAAATTATTTGAAAGAACAATAGCTCAACTTCAGAAACAGTTTTCTGAGCAGGCCATTACCAGTGATGTTATGCCAATTGTTCCGGCCGGTTTTCTCGAAGAACAACGTATTAAGACACTCTCAAAAGAGGACCTTGAGAGAAAGGTTGCTGAAAAGACGGCTGAGATTCAAAAAGTTAATGACGCTCTTGAGGCTAAGGTTATTGCCCGTACAGGAGAACTTAGCCAACTTCTTCAGGAACAGCAACGAGCTGCTCAGATGCTTGTTCGTCGTGACGCTGAGTTAACAAAAGCAAACGATCGCTTACGAAAACTTGATGAGGTGAAATCAAATTTTGTCTCAGTGGTCGCGCATCAACTTCGAACACCTCTTTCAGGCATTAAGTGGACGCTCAACCTTCTTATTAATGGCGACCTCGGTACTCTGACTGATGAGCAAAAAACATTTCTTTTTAAGGCGTACGAGAGTAACGACCGAATGATTAGTCTTGTAAATGACATGCTTGGCGCGGACAGGATTGATTCGGGTAAGGTGCGTTACGCTCTCCAGCCACTTCAAATGTTAGATCTTGTTGATAATGTACTGTTTGAGCTTTTACCTCAAGCAAATGCTCGCTCGTTAACCGTCATTTTTAAACACGAACCGAAGGATTTACCAAAGGTTCATGTCGACCCTGAGCGTATTCGTGCCGTCTTCCAGAATCTTTTGGAGAATGCCGTAAAATACTCGCGAGTTGGAGGAACGCTTGAAATTACCATGAAAGTTGTCGATACAGGCTTTATAGAAGTGAAGATTGCTGACGACGGTATCGGGATTCCTAAAGACCAGCAAAAGAATATATTTGAACGCTTTTTTAGAGCCACAAACGCCGTTAAAACTGAAACGGACGGTTCTGGTTTAGGTCTCTATATTGTCAAAAATATAGTCGAGAAACATGGCGGGAAGATATGGTTCGAAGGTGATGAGGGTAAAGGGGTAACTTTTTATTTCACGCTCCCTATATATGCAGGCCAAGATGAGCCTATCGCTCCGGTACCACTTGTACCGCCTATACCAGCTGTGCATGGACAGTAACGCGTCAACGGAGTACCATGTATAGACGTAGCATGCGGTGTTTTTAGCTTTAGTGTTTGTAACTGTATGAATAAAATTCTCGTAATTGAAGATGACATTTTCCTCGGTGACGTTTTAATGCAGAAACTTAAAGCTTCTGGTTATGACGCGACGCTTGCACGGGACGGAGCTTCCGGCCTTAAACAAATACTAGACTCGAAACCTGAGCTAATACTTCTCGATATTATTTTACCCCAAATGAATGGATACGAAGTCCTCGAGGCTAAAAATAAGGACCCTCGTATTGCGTCGATTCCGGTTATTGTCATCTCAAACTCTGGACAACCCGTTGAAATTAATCGTGCTCTTGCCCTAGGTGTGAAGGATTACCTTGTTAAGGCTCAGTTCGATCCCGAAGAGGTTATTGTAAAGGTGCGTCTTCAGTTAGCTAAGGACGGCGGAAGTACACTTACACCTGCCGGTGAAGCACCGACTTCTGAACCCACCGCCCAAACCGGGACACCTCCTCCCACGCCCCTTTCAGGACGGAAAATTATGTGGGTCGAGGACGATAAGTTTCTTAGCGATATTATCGCTCGCAAACTTTCAACACAAGGATGTACACTTTTCCATGCTACTGACGGCGAGATGGCTCTTAAGATGCTCGAGACAGAAACGCCCGACCTTATTTTACTTGATATACTTCTCCCTGGGCTTGACGGCTTCGAGATTTTAAAACGCATCAAAGAGGGGAAGCATAAAGGGGTACCCGTTATATTACTTTCAAATCTTGGGCAAAAGACCGACATCGATAAGGGGAAAGGACTTGGCGCAATACGTTTTCTCATTAAGGCTACCGTTACTCTCGATGAGATTATCGATGAAATAAAAGCAGTATTTAAGGAAGTGGCAGGGAAGTAGCTTCTCAAAAAATATACATGAAGACGACAAGTATACGTGTCGTTTTCTTTTGCGCCTGTGTCTGGTATACTCGTCACACGTAACCCTATGGAGCAATCCATGGGGCGGTTGCTCTGTAAAGTGAAAAGTAAAATTGAAAAAGTAAAACAAAAAAATCAAGAAAAAGTATATGCGGAGTACATTTATCTACCCAAATAAGGAATTATTATGAAAAATGACGAAAAAATAATTGTAAAAGGCGCAAGAACGCACAATCTGAAAAACGTCACCGTTGAAATGCCACGCAACAAAATGGTTGTTTTCACAGGGCTTTCTGGTTCGGGAAAGTCTTCTCTCGCGTTCGACACTATCTTTGCCGAGGGGCAACGCCGATACGTTGAGTCCCTTTCTGCGTATGCTCGACAATTCTTGCGTCAAATGCAAAAGCCTGACGTCGATGAAATAGTAGGTCTTTCACCGGCTATTTCGATTGACCAAAAAAGTCGTTCAAACAATCCACGCTCGACTGTCGCGACAATTACGGAGATATACGACTATCTTCGCGTACTCTATGCTCGTGTTGGGAAACCTCATTGCCTTTTGTGTGGACGAGAAATTCGACGGCTTTCAAATGAAGAAATCCGCGATACCATTCTCGAATTGGTACAAAATACGCTCAAGGATACAAAAGGTAAACAGGTATTTGGTGTAGAAGTAAGCGATGCGAAGCTTAAACTCTACGCCCCGAAAGTTGTCGGGCGAAAGGGCGAGTACTATCAACTTTTATATGACCTCCTTGGGAAAGGGTACAAAACGGTAAAGGTGGACGGAAAGGACCTTAATCTTCGCGAACAAATTGTTCTCCCAAAGCATAAAAAACACGACATTGATGTGCTTGTTGACGAATTTTTCCTCACGGAGTTGTCAGTCGCTCAGGCGCAGGTCAAAAAGGTGACTCCAAGCAAAAAAGTATCTCAAAATGAAATGGTTTCTGAACGCCTTCCGGAGGCTATAGAACGAGCACTTCTTGAATCCGATGGCCTTCTTAAAATAGAGACTCCTGGTGAGGTAAAGATTATTTCTGCAAAGTTCATGTGTCCGTATGATGGATTCTCATTTCCCGAAGTTGAACCTCGGCTTTTTTCCTTTAATTCACCGTATGGGGCCTGTAGTGAATGTAACGGTCTCGGAACTCGGCATTTCTTCGGTAACGAATCCTGTCCGAAGTGTAAAGGAGCACGACTGCGCGATGAAGCACTTCATGTATTTCTCGGCGGAATAGACGCCACAAAGGAAACACGGAAAAGTATCGTTGATGTAACGGGGATGTCGATTGCCGATGCGTACGATTTTTTCGCTGACCTTAAACTAAAGCCTCAAGACCGGGAAATTGCTAAGGTTGTTTTGCGGGAAATTGAATCGAGGTTACAGTTTATGGTTGATGTCGGTATTGAATATCTAACACTGGATCGAAGAGCGCACACACTTTCTGGTGGAGAAGCACAGCGTATTCGCCTGGCGTCACAACTCGGTTCTGGTCTCGTTGGGGCTCTCTACGTGCTCGATGAACCGACTATCGGCCTACATTCAAAGGATAACGCACGACTTATAAAGACGCTTCTTCATCTTAGAGATATAGGTAATACGATTATTGTTGTCGAGCACGACGAAGAAACTATTCTTTCGTCCGACTACCTGGTAGATATCGGACCAGGTGCTGGTATTCATGGTGGCCACATCGTTGTTGCTGACTACCTCGACACCCTACTGAAAGCCAAGAAAAACGACTCAAAATCACTCACCCTTGCATACCTTCGTGGAGATGAGGCTGTACCTGTCCCTGAAGTGCGCCGAACAAATGACAAGGGTAGTCTCAAAATTCGTGGGGCTAACTTATTCAATATAAAGAATCAGAATATCGATATACCTCTTGGTAAGTTTGTGGGCATAACCGGAGTGTCTGGGTCTGGGAAGTCAACATTCCTCTACGATATCTTGCATCAGAACCTTCGAGCTCGCTTTGACAGACGATACCGATCTGCCGAGGTGTACAACGTCGCCTCATTCACTGGTACCGAATATCTTTCACGAGCTATTCTTATCGACCAATCAGCCATCGGTCGCACTCCTCGAAGTAATCCCGCGACCTACACTGGCGCTTGGACATTTATTCGTGAACTATTCGCGGAGAGTGAAGAGGCACGCCTTCGTGGATGGGGGCCTAGTCGTTTTAGTTTTAACGTTAAAGGCGGAAGGTGTGAAGCATGCCAGGGAAACGGTGAGATTGCCGTCGAAATGCACTTTTTGCCGACGGTGTATGTGACCTGTGATGTCTGTAACGGCAGGCGGTTTATGAAAGAGACCCTTGAAGTGAAGTTTAAGAAAAAGAACGTATATGACGTGCTCCAGATGACCATTGAGGAATGCCTTACGTTTTTTGAGGATATACCAGCGGTGTATGACCGCATCCGGACGTTGAATGAAGTAGGTCTCGGATACCTAACTCTTGGGCAACCCGCGACGACGCTTTCAGGTGGGGAGGCACAACGCGTTAAAATATCTTCTGAGTTATACCGTCCACATCTTCAAAAGACCATTTACCTTCTCGACGAACCTACGATTGGACTTCACTACGAAGACGTTAAGAAACTTATAGAAATTTTGCAAAAACTGGTGGATAAGGGGAATACCGTTGTCGTTATTGAGCATAACCTGGACTTGATAAAGAGTGCCGACTATGTGGTGGACTTCGGCCCCCATGGAGGGACTGGAGGCGGAACAATTATCGCAAAAGGGACGCCCGAAGAAGTCGCAAACACAAAAAAGTCATTTACGGGGGAGTACCTTAAGAAAGTGCTTAGGGTAATATAAAAATGCCCGGTTCGCTCTGCGAACCGGGCGGTTAAGACATGTGACTCCTTACTCGGTCTCTTTTTCCGCCTCAAACCTGCGGAAAAGGGCTTCGGCCTCACCGAAAATCTTGAGAGATTCACCGGTAATCACGACATCGTCCTTGAGCTGTGTAACTACTTCCGGCGGAACCTTCAAATCATTTGGCAAGGTTGCATTCAGCCGGCGAATTATGTTGGCATATTCCGTATAAAACCGCAGTCCTCGAGCGTTCCCGTCTCCAAGATAAACGGTTTTATCGACCCACTCGAGAAAACTGTATATCGTACCGAGGGTTATACCACTTGTTTCTGATACAATTTCTCGACATAAAAGCGACTGGGCCCGAAAGGCTTCCTCGAGCGCACCAGCTACAAAAGGCTTCATGAGAGTCGCGTTGGCAAGTTTCTGGAGTTCAGACCCAAATGCTACTGTCCCACTACAGACCACAATCGGTCGGGTCGGGTTCTGTTTTTTGCTCGCCTGGGCAACATCGAGTCCATTTCCATCATCAAGTTTCTCATCGGTTAGTAAGATATCAACGTTCCTGCTACCGAGCACCGCAAGTGCTTCCTTCACCCCTTGGACCGGTATTACCCGAAACCCCCATTGTTCTAAGAGAATTTTGTACAAATCCAGAATAGCTTGCTCGTCCTCAACCACTAAAACAGTTAGTTTGTTCATTTTTTTGTCGCAACTCTTTGTTTAGAGTTGCGCCTTTCTGCATAAAGATATAGCATATAAGTAATGGCAAGTCAAGATATGCAAACAGGCTCAAATCACGCTTCTGATTCCTCCTTTGTTAAAGGAGGTGCCGAGTCGGCGAGGCGGAGGATTTTTAAATCCCTCCCCGCCTCCGAAGGCGGTACTCCCTTTAGGAAAGGGAGAATACCGGACGCGCCTGGTGTCTATTTCTTCATGAATAGGCAGAGAAAAGTACTGTACGTTGGTAAGGCTACGTCGCTTCGTTCCAGGGTGCGGAGTTACTTTGCTTCGAACATAGCGGAAAAACGGAGCACCTGGATTGCAAAGATGCTTACGGAGGCGAAAAGCATTGATTTTCGAAAAACAGACTCCGTGCTCGAAGCAATACTGCTAGAGGCAGACCTCATCAAAAAGCTTCAACCGAAATACAACACCGATTTAAAGGACGATAAAAGCTTTAACTGCATCGGCATCACCGATGAAGATTTCCCCCGTGTGCTCCTCATCCGATCCCATGACATTGCTTCCAAAACACTTTTAACTTTGAACTTTAAACTTTTAACTTACTTCGGCCCCTTTCCCCATGGTACCAAGCTGAGCGAAGCATTGAAGATTATTCGAAAAATCTTTCCATTTCGGGATAACAGATGTACGCCATGCATCCTTCCGCATAGTTCTGTGTCAGGTCGGCGTCGGTCAGCGGGTTGTAAACCATGCTTTAATCGGCAAATAGGACTGTGTCCTGGTACATGCACCGGTGAAATCTCAAAAGTTGAGTATAAGAAGGTGATACGAAACCTGACACTTTTCCTGTCTGGTAAAAAAGCGCAACTTCTTACACATATTGAGAAGGAGATGAAGTCATTGGCAAAAGCGGAGCATTTTGAACGTGCCGGAGAACTTAAACGTCAGCTTTTTGCCTTACGGCACATACAAGACGTCGCATTGATCCAGACCAACAACCAACGACCAACAACTGGCAACCAAGAGCGCATTGAAGCGTACGACCTGTCGCACTTTGGTGGGAAAAATATTGTCGGAGCAATGACGGTTGTTGAAAATGGTTTACCTAAAACAGGCGACTACCGCATGTTCAAGCTTTGCGCAATAAACGGCCCACACGAGGTAAAGGGCATTGAAGAAATCCTGAAGCGACGATTTAAACATGCCGAGTGGCCGTTCCCCTCGCTCGTTGTGGTTGACGGTAATGACGTGCAGAAAAAGACAGCTGAAAGGGTACTCAAAACACTAAAGCTTTCAATTCCAGTTGTTGCTGTGGTAAAGGATAACAAACACAAGCCTGAAAGGTTTCTAGGAATAATGAATTCTACCCAAATTAAAAAGCAAGATATTTTACTCGCGAACAGTGAGGCACATAGATTTGTCCTCCGTTTCCAGCGAAAGCAACGAAAACTGTCGCACATTGATACTGTTTGATGCGAATCTCTTGGTTGAGGTTGAGCCTCGTCAGTATAGTAGGTTGTGGTTGAGGTTGAGCCTCGTCGGTATAAGTTGTATATTTCTTGTACCGCTTTTGCGGGAGTAAGTGTTAGGGTATACTTCTCTATATATGTTTTCTAAAACTCGCGTTGCTGTTCTTCGAGGAGGACCCTCCAGTGAATATGATGTGTCTCTAAAAACCGGAGCATCGGTTATTTCTGCTATACCTGACTCTCATCACCCTCTTGATGTATTCATCGACAAAAACGGGCATTGGCATCTTCACGGGAGAAGGGAAGAAACACACGCTATCCTGGGCAAAGTCGAACTCGTATGGAACGCCCTTCATGGTGAATACGGTGAGGATGGATCTATTCAGCATCTCCTTGAGATGCATCACATCCCCTTTATCGGATCACCGAGATATCCCACACTCCTTGCGATGAATAAGGCGCTGGCCAAGAATATGGTGGCAAACGAGGGAATACAGACCCCTTATTTTAAGTTCTATCGAAAGGAGGACGTAAACGACTATCAAGCTCTTGCGAATGAGCTATATAGAACATTTCCTCAACCATCAGTTATAAAGCCGGTATCCAAGGGATCATCACTTGGCGTTTCGGTCACGGAAACACTAGAAGGTATTACCTACGCACTCGAGCTGGCATTTCAAGATTCTGATGCAATTATCGTCGACG
>Ga0210050_1003436_pt1 | contig 14082 bp, 10 predicted proteins | sample CryGey132114_all_FD_185463 | JGI IMG/M metagenome (GOLD analysis project Ga0210050, IMG submission 185463) | Groundwater microbial communities from aquifer - Crystal Geyser CG22_combo_CG10-13_8/21/14_all (SPAdes) (version 2) | ecosystem: Environmental > Aquatic > Deep subsurface > Groundwater ...
CGTCATTCGTAATTTCTCATTCGTAATTCTTTCTGCTTTCTCGGCTTTTATTTTTTTAAGCAATTCGCTGGCAGGTTCGTAATCGGTTTCCTTTTTACAAAGTTCTATTTCTGCTTTGCTCAATAACTTTCCTTCAAATGCTTTTTTCAAAATGCTTTGGCGAAGGGCTTCGGCTTTTTCTATGCTCTCCGTTATGCTTTGCTCCATTTTATCGCAAACAGATAAACGGCTTTCTATTTCTTGAACTATTTGGGTTTGTTCTTTTGGTGAGGGAATGAAAATCTTCCTTTTTGCATAAACAGAAATCCAATACCTTTTGTGAGTATCATTTCGCACTTGATTAACTTGCATACAATAAAACATAAACTTCATATTCACTAGATTACTTCTAGGTATAAGAATTTTCATTGCCGAAGATTTTACTTTAAACCTAAAATCAACATAGCGTGAAGCAGTGGTGAAGTCATCAAATATAATAGTTGGTATATCATCAAAAATACCAGTTGTTTCATTTGTATAACCTTTAATAAATGATTTACCTGCTGTTAAAACAGGTATTTTGTATTCATCTTTATATTTTGTGCTTTTTACTATATATTTTGTTGGTTGCTCATAGTCAAGTAAATCACCAAACCGGCATTCAATCCAATTGAATTCATTTATATTTTTTACGTCAATAGATTTATCAATATTGGATAAAGAATCAACAAGATTCACATATAATTCACTTTCGCTATTTCTCCAAGTTGCAGTAAACGCTCCATCAATACCTTGCTTCAACACCGCTTGGCGGTATATTTTTAGTTGCTCTTGTGCTTTTTTAAAATTGGCTATTCCGTTGTCTAAATCGGAAAACAACTCTTCCGTTTTTGATAGAATAGCATTTTGCTCAACTAATGACGGAAGAAGTATTTTCTTCTTAGCGTAAACCGAAATCCAATACCTTTTGTGGGTATCATTTCGCACTTGATTTACTTGAATGCAGTTGTACACAAACTTCATATTTACAAGTTTGCTCGTAGGCACAAGTATCTTCATTGCAGAAGATTTTACCTTAAATGGAAAATCTACAAATTGTGTTGCTGTTGTAAAATCATCAAAAATTATGGTTGGCAAATCATTGAATATTCCAGTTGTTTCATTTGTATAACCTTTTATAAAAGATTTTCCCGCTGTCAACACAGGAGTTTTAAAGTCATCACTATACTTGGTACTTCTTACTATGTATTTTGTTGGCTGTTCATAGTCCAGCAAATCCTCAAACGTACATTCTTCCCAATCTTCTCTCATTATGCTTCTAATTTAAAATAATTGAGTTTGTATTTCTTTTTTTGGATAGAATACTCCAATAATCACGAAAGGATTTTTAGACCTTCGGGTATGCCACTCTTTGGTGGTGCCTAAGAAGAAATAGAGGTCTTTGTTGTTGATAAAATTGGTTTCATATTGCTCTCGTACTTTTTCAAGGGCAAGTTCTTCATTGCCATTGGCATTTTTTAAACAGTTCCAATAGAGTTGCCCAATTTCCCAATCTTCTATCATTAGGTTGCTTATTTTTCCTGTTTCGTCTTCAAATTTGTATTTGAATTTATAGGGGACTTTTGGAAATGGTTCTTTTTCTGTATTGTTTTCATTGGGGAACAAGGTCATTTGGTTTTGCAGTGCTTTCCACACTGGTTTCCAATCGTCTTCGTCTTTTTCTATAATTAATTTATGAATTTTGGTAGGTTTGAAAGTGGCTAAAGATTTATTTTTAGGTTCTTTGCTTTCATCAATTAAGGTTTGCAGATTGGCATAGACATTATGTAAGCAAAATTGCTTTCTTAGCAGCCAATTGCTTTTGGTATCAATGGTTTCGCCAATCACCAAATCTTTAAATTCATAGTCTTGAGGTGAATAACTTTCGGGTCTAAAATCGTCTGTTCTTTCTTTTAAATCGAGTTCAATCCAAGTATATTTTGTTTGTGCTATTTTGCCTTCTCTTTTAAGAACATTCAAAAAACTTAAAGGCATAGGATAAATTCTTATCCATTCGCCATTTTCTAAAAGGCCTGCTGTACAAACTAATTCGTCATAACTTCTTGATGGTAGCGGATAGGTAGTTACTGTTAATAATACTTTTTTTCTTGGCATTGTTATAGATGAATGAGTTCGTAATCAAATTCAGGTAATTGACAAATAGCTTCAGCTAAATGTTTGCGATGGCATTGGCAAATATCTTTTTCAAAACATGTAATGGCAACCCGCTGATGCTCTTTAATTAGATTAAGAATCATTTCCTGTTCGCACAATGTTTTGGGTATTACTGTTTGTAAATAATCTTCAAACAATAAGTCATAATCGCTTTGGCTATTCAATTCTTTTCTTTTATCAGAAACGATACCAACCTCTGGGATATGTAAAAATTGAATTCCAACACCTTCGCAAGCCATTTTTAATTGTGATTTGCTAAAGCCATATTTCATACTGTATGAATTTTTTCTAACATCACACAGCACTTTTACATCCGCTTTAATTAATTTATTTAGATATTGCTCAATACTAACACCCTCGTAACCAATTGTAAATAGTGCATTTTTTTCAGAAAAAGGCCTTTGTTTCGCAACCTTTTCAAGTTCTTCTGCACTTAGTAATTGATGAGCAATTTTACTATTTATAGCATAGTAAGGATGGTTTCTATAGGTATGTTTAATTAAATAATCAGATGATTTACCATTAAAATTATTTTTCAAGTCAAGCAATGCCTTTTTATCTCCCTCTGTCAATTCTCCTAAATAGGATTGGATAGTAGTTTTTTTCCAATATTTTTCCTCTTCTGCTACTAATTCATATTTACGCATTGTTGCTAAATCGGCATTGGCTTGAAAAGAAAAACAGCCATATTTGTAGGGTACAAAGTGATAACTTGGATTTTTTTGATAGATTCCAAAAAGCATCAACAACTTTTGAAGTTGAAATTTTTCAAGCTCTCCCCCAAAGGTTTCGATAAGTGATAATATAATTTTTCTTCTGTAATACATAAAATATTTATAGATTCTGCAAAAATAAGAATTTATGCAGCTAATGCCTCGTTAAGTTCATTAATAATATTGTTCATTTCAGCACCAAAGAGTTGGTACATTTTGCCTCGTCCGCCTTTTTCGTCAAAAGGCGTAAAGTCGAGATCTTCAATTTCTATGTGATAGGAATTAACAACATGGTTTTTGAGTTCACGCAACCAGTCCATTTGTTCGGTGGTAAAGCGGTTGTGTTTTCCTGCATTTTGTTTGAAAATCCAGTTTTTAAAATTGTCGTCAATCGTTTTATCAAAGGGTTTTAGTTCGCTATCTATGCCACATGCTCGGCGTATTAAGGAAACCAAAGCAGTAAGTTCGTCAATGGGTTGTTTGCTTTTTACTTCTTCCAATTGGCTGTATGCTGCCCACACATAATCGGGGGCAAGCGTTGGTTTGTCCAATTTCAGTTTATCAAACACTTCTTTTATCATTTTAAAAGTAAGGTGCCTGCGGTTGTAGGGTTGCTTGTAAAAAATAGTGAGTGCTTTTATTTCGTCTTGATTGGCTAATAAATACTCGCTAAAATCTTTTACAATTTCCTTGGCTTTGTCTACCGAAGTAGTATCCCATTCAGCTTTGGTTACTTTGTCAATATTGTGGCTGTCTATAATTTGCTCGTGTTCTATGCGTACTTTTTCAATGTAATCGTTTAGTTTGCCGTTAAAAGTAGAAGCAGCCGTTGCAATCAATTCTGCTTGTACTTCTTGTTTGGCTTGCTCTATCAAGGCAGGCGTTCGGTCTTTTATTGGAATTGCTTCAATGATTGGTTTTGCTTTTTCTTCAATTACATCATCATCAAAAGCCGATAGCAATTCTTTGCTGATTTGTTTCAGGTTTTTGCCTTTGGAATGTTCCAGCAATTTTTCTTTTTCCTTGTCGGAAATTTCTTTTTCCAAACGGATAAGTCGATTAGCCAAGGAAAGAAACAAATCTTCTTCGGCAACGCCCATTGTAACTGCACCCAATAAATCTTTAAGCCCAACGGTTGGTTTTCGTTCCAATGGTCGGCTGTCAGTTTTTTTTGATTTGGTTACCCCAACTGCATCAACAATAATAAAATGCGTTTTGGCTTTGGCGGTTTTAGAAACCATTTGCAAAGCATCTTTGCTTATGGTTCGTGTGCCTCTGCCTTTCATTTGTTCAAAGTAGTTTACGCTTTTTACATCTCGCATAAAGAGCAATACTTCCAAAGGTTTTACATCTGTACCTGTTGCAATCATATCTACCGTAACGGCAATGCGAGGATAATAGGAATTTCGGAAACGGTTCAATACCGATTTTGGGTCTTCTACTATTTTGTAAGTTAGTTTTTTACAAAAGTCATCGCCTTCGTCAAACTCTTCCCGAATGATTTTTATAATGTCGTCTGCGTGGCTGTCGGTTTTGGCAAACACCAAAGTTTTAGGTACTTCATATTCTCCGTTTTCGTCTTTTCGGTTCGGGAAAATTTCGGTCTGTAATGCTTTTTTATACCGGCGAATGATATTACGAATTTGGCTTGGGTTTACCACCTTTCTATCCAAATCATTTTTCAGATATTCAGTGTCTTCGTCTTCTTGTGTCCAACGGTTTTTTCGGGTGAGTTTGTCCCGTCGGTCCACAAACCAACCTGCTTTAATTACGCTTCCTTTTTGCGAAATTTCAGTTTCAATATTATATACATCATAAGGCACATTTACGCCATCAATTACCGATTCTTCGTACGTGTATTCACTCACCACATTTTCCTCAAAAAAACCAAAAGTTCTTTTGTCGGGTGTGGCAGTTAAGCCAATGAGGAAAGCATCAAAATAATCTAAAACCTGTTTCCAAAGGTTGTATATAGAACGGTGGCATTCGTCAATAACGATAAAATCAAATTGTTCAATAGGAACTCTGGGGGTATAATCAACAGGGATTGCCTGTTTTTTATTTCGTTGTTGCTCCATCCATCCCGATAGGTATCGGGATTCATTTGGGTTGGTGTCCTCTGCACCTTCGTCCAATTCCTCGCCTTTCAAAATGGCATACATCCGTTGAATGGTAGAAATGCAAACCTGACTATCCGAAGCGATATAACTTGAAGTCAGTCGTTGTACATTATAAAATTCTGTGAATTTTCGATTGCTGTCGTTGGGTTGAAAAGCCATAAATTCCTGTTCGGCTTGTTCGCCCAAATTTTTGGTATCCACCAAAAATAAAATCCGTTTGGCTTTGGCGTGTTCTAATAAACGATAAACAAAAGTTGCAGCCGTGAAAGTTTTACCTGCTCCTGTAGCCATTTGTATCAAGGCTTTGGGTTTGTTCTTTTTAAAAGAAGTTTCCAAATTTTTGATAGCCTTTATTTGAGCAGGGCGAAGCCCTGCCTCATTTAAAGCAGGAATATCTAAAAGTCGGCTTCTTAAACTTTTGTCTTTTTGTAACCATTCTGCCAAAGTTTCGGGTTTATAAAACCAAAATATAGTTCTTCCTCTTGGCTTTGGGTCTCTCGTATCTCTAAAACGTGTAATTGTTCCTGTGCTTTCAAACACAAAAGGCAAAGGGTCGTTGTTTAGATATTTAAGTTTAGCAACTGAATATTCTTTGGCTTGGTCTTCGGCAACTGTGAGTTTGTGTCCTTCGTCTTCTTTTTTGGCTTCAATAATTCCAACAGGTTTTTTGTCAACAAAAAGCACATAGTCCGCAAACTTAGTTTCGGCTTGGTATTCTCTCAAAGCAACGCCTCTGCCAGCTCCTAAGTCCACTTCGTTTTTTGACTGAACAATCCAACCCGCTTCTTTCAACATCAAGTCGATTTTGTCACGGGCAATTTGTTCAGGATTTTGATTTTTATCTGTACTCATATTGTAGTCTGTCTGTGGTGCGTTGGCAAAAAATGGCTCTTTTGGTTTTGCGAAGCGTTGGCTTGTGTGTCGGGCAAAACCAAATGTGCCATTTGTGCGTTGGCTATTTCTTTTATGTCTTTATGCAGCAAAAATTTCATTGTCATATTGTTGGTTCGTCTGTCTTTTTACACTTGTTGCTAACTTACTTATATGTATGACTCCATCATACTTATCTAAACATTTTAGATAGGTATATGAAAATTTACATACTTTATATTGGTAAATATATAAATAATTCATTATAAATAATTAATAGGGGCTTTTTAATTGATCAAAGCTTTTTGCCGTTAGATGTGTGAAAACGGCTGTGGTTTTGTTGCAATAGCGGCCTAATAAACTTCTTAAAGTATCAAATTTAAAACAGTATAAAAATACTGAAAATTCAACGGATTAAGCAAACTTAATAATAGTATATTATTAACAATCAAATTGATAATTGTTTTGTGAAGAAATAGGGTTTAGGCAGTTTAAATTACCTGGTATAATCTAATAGGGCGTTTATAAAAGTCAATGGGTGTGGTGGGTTTCCGGGAATGTATAAATCCACTTTAAGGGTGTTTAAAATGTTGCGCTCAATGGCATTGCTATTGTCAAAAATGCCTCCGCTAATAGCGTCAACACCACAAAGCACCACAATTTTAGGATCGGGTATGGCGTTGTAGGCAATTTGCAATGCATTTGCACTATTTTTTGTGATTGGTCCTGTTATAACGATGCCGTCGGCGTGGCGTGGCGAAGCGGTAAATTCAATACCAAAACGCCCCATATCAAAGTTGGCATTGCTGGCAGCGCCCAATTCTATTTCGCAGGAGTTATCGCCACCAGCCGAAACCTGACGCAGTTTTAAGGATTTTGAGAAGGTTTTTTTAACGACTTTTGGTATTGCGCTACCATCCATAAGATTGGTTGAAGTTGCGCCTTCTTTTATAATGAGATGTGCTCTTTTATTTGATGAAATTTTATAATTAGTTGTGAATTTTATCTTTTCAGGAAAAGCAAAAGCACATTCGCCACAAAAAGCGCATTTGCCTAAATCTAAGCTTATTGGCCCTGCCGAAATAGCGCCTAAAGGACAAATGGCTACCAGTGCTTTTTCGTCCACTTTTGCGGTACTTATTTCGGGAAGTCCGCGAAATGGGGGACGTAAACTAACATTTTTTAAGTCAGGAATGTATTGCTTTCCGTTGTGAATTAATATTTTAAGTTCTCTTCTCATCGATGGGATATTTTATAAATCGTGTCCACAATAACTCAAATTATAGCTCTTATTATTTATGGGAAAATCCGAAATTTCCATAGACCGCATCGACAATTCTAAGGCTTTCCAATTGTGCATTGAAGGGTCGGTTATTTTGTAATGTTTTAAAGCGCCCGCTTTATCGGTTAGCGCACAATGACAGATTTCACCACGCCAAGCCTCGGTTAGCGAAATGGCAAAACTGTTTGGTTTTAAAGCCAAATTATAATTGGGTTTTTCACAGTTTGTTTCGCTAAATTCAAAATTATCGAGCACGGTTTTTATCCAAGCAATTGAATTTCGGATGTCTCGTTTTTTTAGTAAAAATCGGGCAAACACATCTCCTTTTTCAAGGCTAAGTGTTTGATATGTAAATTTTTGGTAAGCAAAATCAGGATGGCTAACCCTAATATCTCTAGGCAAATCACATACCCGCGCCGAGATGCCGACCATTCCCAATAATTGCGCTTGTCTTTTTGTGAGGATACCCGAAAAGTCGAAGCGGTTTTGAATGCTCGGCAGGCGGTAGGCCAAACACACCATTTCCTCAAATTGGGTTTCAAAAGCCTGCAAAACTGTTCGCAATTCTTGTTTAAGCGCTTCGGTAAATGGAAAATGTGTTCCACCCATGCGCACCAAACTTTTCCCAAAACGGTTTCCACACCAAAATTGCATAAAATTGATAATTAAGGTGCGCAAAGTACCAAAAACACTTGCGCCTAAAAGATAAGCAGCGTCGGTACACAAGGCGCTAATATCGCCGGTGTGAATGGCAATGCGCTCTAATTCAAGCGCTAAACTGCGCTCAATTTGAAGCTGTTCCGAAAATTCTTTATCAGATAAAGATTCTATGAGCTTAACAAACGCATTACTATGACCAATGACGGTATCGCCGGCAATATTTTCGGCTAATAAATGGCGTTGTAAATTTTGTTTTTTATCTAAAAAGAGTTGTTCAACACCGCGATGTTGGTAGCCTAGCTGAATTTCGAGGTGCAAAACTTTTTCGCCATTGCAAATAAAACGAAAATGTCCCGGCTCAATAATCCCAGCGTGAATAGGACCTACGCCAACTTCGTGCAGCTCTTTACTCTTTATCGTATAAAATGGGTAATCATTTATTTGGAGATTAGGATTTGCACCATTCTGTGGAAAGCGAACGGGTTTTTGCCAAGGATGATTTTTAAATTCAATTCCAAAATTTTCGTGTAGCTCGCGTTCAAAAATATGCAAAGCAAAAATGCTTTGTGTTAAGGATTCTAAGGTCTTGTTGTCTTCTTTTTTTAGCAGATGTGACAAAATGATGAGGTCGTGATGGGTATCATCGGCAATAGCCATAATAAATTGCAAGCCAAGTTCATGCTTATAAGCAAAATAGGCCGCACAGTGGTTTGCTTCTTCGGTTAAAAGTGCGATTGCAAGTGATGAAAAAGCATCATACGCTAGAATTTCTAGTTTATCTAAGTCAACCGATTGATTATTTTTTAATCTTAACATCATTAATTAGTTTAAAACAGAAATGGCTTCGTTTATTAAATCAGTAAAAAATATGGGGGGATTGATTCCCAAATAAATGACCAAACTCAAGAGCACAAACTGTGAAATGGTTTCATAAGGATTTACTTTTAAAGCGTCAACCTTCAATCCTGTTGGCACATCATCAAATAAAAGGTGCAAAATATTTTTAAGAATGGTATAGATTATAACAGATAAAAGGGCCAATACAACAACCGCAACAATTGGATGCTCATTGACAAATAGTGCCTTAAAAATCAAAAATTCACTTACAAATAAACCGGAAGGAGGAACCGCCAAGATTGAAACAAAGCACAACAGCACCGATAAACCGCCAATGGGATTGAGCTTAAAATATCCCGAAACGTCTTTTATCCAATAAGATTTAAAAAATTGATACACTTGTCCGATTTGATAAAACAAGCTCGCTTTTGTAAATGCGTGAAAAATAAGATGTAAAATGGCGGCATAATAACCCAAACCGCCAGCTCCCAAGCCAAGGGCCACAATGCCCATATGCTCTAAACTTGAAAAGGCGAACATCCGTTTAAAATGATTAACACGTTGTAATTGAATGGTTGCCATAAAAATTGAAAGGACGCCAACTATTAATAAAACATTTTGAACCCAATGAATTATTTCGGTTTGAGCCACAATGGTAAAGATTCTAAATATAGCCAAAAATCCAACATTCATAAGGGTTGTAGAAATAAAAGCGCTAATGGGAGGTGGCGCAACAGTGTGTGCATCAACCGCAACGGTGTGGAGCGGAAACAATCCCATTTTGGCACTGAATCCTGTTAAAACTAAAAGAAAGGTAATTTTTAGCCATAGCGGATTCATAAGTGGTGCTACGGCAATTAACTTTGACGAACTTAAACTTGTAATTCCGTTGTTACCGGCAGTCATACTCAAAAATAAAATGCCAATAAACGCAAAGGCAATTCCAACCGAGCAAATAAATAGATATTTCCAAGTGGCTTCAAGGGCTTCTTCGGTATGTTCATAAAAAATTAGTATTGAAACTAATAGGGTTGTGGCTTCTACACTTATCCATAAAACAGCGATATTTTCGGCAAAGTAGGCGCTGGTCATCGCCGTAATGAGCATCATTAAAGCTGCATAATAATTTGATTCTTGTTCAACAGAGACCTTGTGGCGTTTTAAATAGAGATAGCTGTGGTAAAAAGTGGTGACACTTAAGATGCTTAAAACAAATGATAATAGCACAGAAAGGGCATCGAATTTATAGTAAATAGAGTCAAATTGATTGATTTTGAATAGCGCCCAAAAACTGACTGCAATATGAGCTGATAAAAATAGTTTTGGTAAAATGTTTGTAAGTGTTTTATGCTTTAATAAAAAAGTTAAAAGGCTGATTATTATTGAAAAAGCAAAGAATATCATTAACATCTTACTAGTCTTTTAATTTAGATAAATGTTCCGTTTTTACACTTTTAAAAGTGTCACCAACACGGTTTATAAATAAGCCGAGAATCAAAACGCCCATAAAAACATCGAGGAGTATTGCCAAATTCACCATAATTGGCATGATGCTGCCAACCGCTAGCGATAACAAAAAAATGCCATTTTCAATAATGAGATAACCCACAACATTCGAAAATAAATTTTTGTGAATCATAATAAAATAGCCACCAAAAATTATTGAAGTAAAGGCAATTGTAAAATATTGTGTATGCATTTGGCTGTCATTAAGATAATTGCTCAACATAAAGCTGATTATCAAAATGATTACAACCACAATAATCGAATAAAAAACGGGAACATAAGGTTCGTGTTCTCTTTTTAATTGGTTGTGTTTTCGCACTTTATTTAAAAACCATGGCACAACTAAGGTTTTTACTACAATGGTTTCTAAAAGGATAAAAATAAAATCAAAAATATCAATCTTGTTAAGGCTAAAAAACACCACTCCAAATAAAATTAACCCTTGAATCGCCAACAACCAAACAAATTTTTTGGTGCGCTCTGAAAGTGCAAAATAAATAAGGGTTATGGCATATAAGATGATAAATAAATAGGTCATGTTAGTACAAAATAATTTTTTGAGTGATGATTAAAGTGGTTAAAAACAGGACGATGGCTATGGCCGATAACATAATAATCCACTGTGGATTTTTTTCTAATTTATTTCTTGCCCTAAATGATTCTAAAAGTCCCACTACGCCGGCAAATGCCATCTGGACAAAGAAAAATGAGCCGATTTGCAATGCCAAGGGCCATTCATTTTGAATGATAAAATTAGAAATCAGGGTTCCATAAATTGAAAACTTAATCCAAGTGGCGATATGAATTAAAGCCAAATCAAAACCGCTATTATCAAGCACCATCACTTCGTGTACCATAGTGAGTTCTAAATGTGTTTTAGCATCATCAATGGGTGATCTCGAATTTTCAATCATCGCTATATACATTAACACATAAATGGCGGCTAAACCTAAAATGTAAGAGAGGTTGGTGCTAATATGTAGGTTTAAAAATAAACCATAAAATGAATTATTATCTGTAAACAATGCCAATGAAGCAATTAAAATAAAAAAAGCGGGTTCAATGAGCATGGAATATAAGGCTTCACGGTTAGCGCCCATGCCTTCAAAACTACTGCCGGTATCCATGGCGGCAATAATCATCATAAATTTTCCAAAAGCCAGCAAATAAGCGAAGTACACAAAATCGGCATTAAATGACAAAAAGCCTTTTAGGCTGCCAATTGGGATAAATAGAGCAGCCATTAAAACAGAAACAAAATAAACAAGCGGGGCAATTTTAAAAATAAAACTGGTAGTGGTGCTATAAATAGCGCCTTTTTTAAACAAGCGAGCAACATCGTAGAATGGTTGCAAAATTGAAGGCAATTTGCGCGCTGCAAATTTTGCTTTCACTTTAAGGATGATTCCAACAAAAAATGGTGCGGTAATTAATATGAAAAATAGACTCATCATTTAAATCAGATTTAGTAAAGTGAGTATAAAAATCATCATAATAAATGCGAAGGCATAAAGCAGGTAATGCTGAATTTTGCCTGTTTGAAAAACACCTATTTTTTGAAGGAAATTAAGGATAAAAGTCGTTGGAGTTTTAATTAAATAGTCTTCAATTTTATCGCTCGAATGTGTTTGAAATGTGCGTTCTTTAGGAAAAATTTCTGCTTCTTCAAAGTTTTTAAATTCCTTTTTTACGTTTGTAATTTGATTAGATATTTGAACAAAATTATCGGCATAAGAAGTTGCGGTATATTGGTGTATAGCCGGATTGGCTCCGGTATAAGCACAAGCCCATGTAGCGTCTTTCCTGATGTTTTGACGTTTTTGTTGCCAATAACGCACCAGCCAAAACAGGGCTATCAGCACAATAAATAGTCCAGAAGAAATACTGATGCTATTCAAAGTAGGTATTGCTTGTTGAATGGCTTGGGTATCTTTTGTAAAAATACTGACAATATCAATCAATGGATTTATAAAAAGCACGGGCAACAAACCGATTAAAAGAATGGTTATGGCTATCAATGCATAAGCTAAAATCATAGAAGTACTAGCTTCTTTTGCGTGTGTAACCTTATCGGATCGCGGCGTACCTAAAAACACAATGCTAAAAACTTTTGTAAAACAAAAAATGGCTAATCCACCGATAATTGCCAATCCTGAGATAGCAAAAAACAATAGTATATCGGTTTGCAAATTACCTGATAATAAGGCTTTAAACATTCCTGAATAGATTAAAAACTCCGAAATAAATCCGTTAAAGGGAGGCAGCCCACAAATGGCTAAGGCTCCAATCAGAAAAAATAGCGCCGTTTTTGGCATTTTTTTTATGAGCCCTCCTAATTCTTCGATATTGCGGGTGTGCGTTTGTGTGTAAACAGCACCGGCCGTATAAAACAAAAGCGATTTAAATAGGGAATGGTTTAAAATATGCAAGATGCCACCGGCAAATCCAAGTACTGTTAAAGCGGGGATATTTATTGCCAAACCGATTACGCCTAAGCCAATGCCAATGCCTATGATGCCAATATTTTCGATGCTGTGATAAGCTAAAAGTTTTTTTATATCGTGTTGAACAATGGCTAATGAAACGCCAATCAAACCATTGACAAGCGCGCTAATTAAAATAAATAAACCTATGTTAAATAGGTCGTGGTGTATGTAGGTGAGCACACGCAAAATGCCATAAATTCCCATTTTAATAATCACGCCACTCATAACCGCCGAAACATGGGTGGGCGCTGCCGGGTGGGCATGTGGCAGCCAAGAATGCAAGGGGATAAATCCGGCCTTAATGCCAAAACCAATAAAAAATATTAAAAATAAAGGTAAAGGATTGTGAGATTCAAAATAGACCGAAAGCCCGTCAAAACTAAAATCAGCGCCAGTTTGCGAATAGGCCCAAATAAATCCAATCATAATAAAAACAACTGCAATATGCATTTGTATCAGATATTGAATACCAATTTTTATGGTTTCTTTTTTCTCATTTTCAAAAATGACAAGCAAAAAAGCAGTGAGTGCCATAATTTCCCAAACAATTAAAAATGCCAAAGCATCGCGAAACATTACTACAAATAGCATGGCGATATGCAACCATAAAAAACTAAAATAATGCAAGGCAAATTCAAGGCTGCTTTTACTTTTGTAATAGGGCTCTAAATAAGCTTTTGCATAAATGATTCCGGTAAGGCAGGTAAAATTAATCACCAACATAAAAAATGCCGAGAGCTTGTCAATTTCAATATAAATGGTATTATTTAACAAACTTAAAAAGGGAAATTTTAAGGAGGCTACTTGGTTAAAAGTGTTAAAAATTAGGAAGCTAGAAATAACAACGAGGGCGAGATGTAAACTAAAAGTGAAAAAATACTTCCTATTTTTTGGGACAAAAAACAACCCTAGGCTCAAAATCAAAACGGCTTTAAGTAAAAATAGAATCATCTTTATAAAGGGTGTGCTTTAAACAAGATTTAACACCTATAAAAGTACAATTATATTTTTTTGTGAGGTATTTTTTTATAGTTTTTATTTTTTTGATTTTTGATTGCCTTTTTTACTACTTTTCAGACTTAAAATATAAGCAGTTGGTTGCCCTAAAAGTAGCTTCTAAATTAAAATAATATTGGAAATAAATTCTAAATCCAACAATTATAAATACTTATATTTACAAACTTTAAACTTAAAAAATTGATAGTTATGGAAACTCAAAATTACAAAAATCATCGCAAATTTGTTGTTGGCTATCACGTTGTGAGCCTATTAGGAATTTTAGCTTTAATTATTGGAGCTGTTATAAATTTAATTAAAACAGCTCCCGAAAACTTATATTCTGCTTCTTTAATACTTTTAATGGCCGTTTTGTTGCTTTTTGCGTTTGCCTTTTTAAGAAGTTTTGCCTTAAAAGC
>Ga0210050_1003437_pt1 | contig 14082 bp, 14 predicted proteins | sample CryGey132114_all_FD_185463 | JGI IMG/M metagenome (GOLD analysis project Ga0210050, IMG submission 185463) | Groundwater microbial communities from aquifer - Crystal Geyser CG22_combo_CG10-13_8/21/14_all (SPAdes) (version 2) | ecosystem: Environmental > Aquatic > Deep subsurface > Groundwater ...
TTGTGAGCAAAGTTTCTTCTAAAAGTGCTCTTGCAATTTTCTCGCTTGGTGTTTTTGTTTCTGAGCCTGAATATAGGGAGTCAACAATTAATACTTTTACGCCTTGTTTTGCAATTCTTTTTAATGCTTCGTAGTTTGGAGGCAGTCCGAGAACCGGCGTGTTATCAAGTTTAAAATCATTTGCATAAAGAACAATTCCTTCTGGAGTGTGTAATGCAATCATTGAAGTTTGAATTGTTGAGTGTGTTATGTTTATGAATTCTGCAGTATAATTTCTATTTTTTCCTTTAATTGTGAAAGAGGAGTTTGGATTAACTGTTATTAATTTGTTTGGGACGCTTTTTTTTTCGTCTTCTAAAATTTTTTTTAAAACACTTATTGTGAATGGTGTTCCGACAAGGGGGGCATTATATCTATAACTTATGTAAGGTGCTGCGCCGATATGGTCGAGGTGAGCATGGCCTAATAAAATTGCTCTTACTTTATTTCTTAATCCTAATTTATCTAAAACTAAATCGTCTGGAAGAGCACCAATAGAACGCAATTTTTTTTCTGAGTATGTCTGATGCTGTTCTTCTTTTTCCTGAAGTTCGACAATTGCAGGCAAATAGATTCCAGTGTCAAAGAGAATTACATCTTCCCCTAAGTTGACTGCGGTCATGTTTTTTCCAACTTCATTGAATCCGCCTATTGTGTGTATTTCCATTTAAAACAATTTTATTTTTTGAATCTCTTTTATAAAAGAAAACAGGGTTTAAGAATATTTTGTGTGTTCAAACAACTTCTGCTTTAATTATCACAACATCTTCAAGAGGTTTGTCGTTTCCATCTGTCTGGACTTTTGCAATTTCATCTACGACGTCCATTCCTTCAATTATGTTTCCAAATGCAGGGTGTTTTGCGTCGAGAAAATTATTATCAACTAAATTTATAAAGAATTGGCTTCCGCCTGTGTTTGAGCCTGCGTTTGCCATTGAAATTGTTCCGCGGTTGTTTTTGTTTCCGCCTTTGTGTGCGAATTCGTCTTTAATTGTGTAACCGGGTCCGCCCATTCCTGTTCCTGTCGGGTCTCCGCCCTGAATCATGAAGTCGTCGATGATTCTGTGGAAAATAACTCCGTCGTAAAAACCTTGCTCGACTAATTTTTTAAAATTTCCAGATGTTATCGGCATGTCTGAATATAATTCAATTACAATGTCGCCGTGATTTGTTTCAAGTTTTAATTTTGTTGACGATGGCATTTTATAAAATACTCCGAATAATATCAGCACAATAATTATTGTAATTATAAATATTGCGGATTTTTTCATGTAAAGAAAAAAGAAAATGGAATTATAAAGGTTTTGATGGATTTAATTTAGTAAGGAAAAGAGAGCGTCGTTTATTGTCACTTGGCAATGGCCCTAAAGATTTATATTTTATTTTTTCATTTGTTTAATATGAGCCAAGAACTTTTATCAGTAGGTCAGGCATCTCAATGGGCGAGTGACTATTTAGATAGACCAGTAACTAATTCTAATATTAGTTATTTAATCCAGTACGCAAAAATTAAGAAATATCTTGATGAAGAAAAGAAAATAAAAGTAAATCTAAATGAATTAAAAGAATATTATGATGAACATTTAGTAAAAAAACAAGAGTCATGGAAAAGCCAGTTAGGGAAAGATTTAAACTGGGCATTATCTTTCTCGCATTTAAGAGAATCTGATACGACAAAGCACGTTCATAGACTACACCCCTATAAAGGAAAGTTTATACCTCAACTTGTAGAATATTTTTTAGATTCTCACTTAAACACATTTAAAAAAAAGGTTTTTTTTAAAGAAGACAATATAATCCTTGACCCATTTATGGGAAGCGGAACAACGCTCGTTCAATCATCCGAGATAGGTTTACACTCTATTGGTATAGATGTTTCTGATTTTAATTGTTTAATTTCTAAGGTTAAAATTGGAAAATATGATTTAGTCAGATTAGATAGGAAAGCAAGAGATATTTGTTTTAAAACAAGAGAATTTAGCCAAAAAGTATTTGATGATTCATTTGATGAACAATTAAAAGAAAAATTAAACGAATTTAATAAAAAATATTTTCCTAATCTTGAGTTTAAGAGTAATGTTTGGAAGGGTATAATCGGCAACGAAGAACAATACGGAGAAGAAAAGTTAAAGCAGTTTCTAAAGGAAAATAAAGAATTTTTTGAAAAGAACGGAACCAAGGATAAAGCCATACTTCTTGATGAAAAAAACATGAATAGCTTCTTGTCAAAATGGTTTTCAAAGAGGGTCAGACAAGAATTATTTTATTATATAAAACTTTTAAGGGAAATCGGGGATGAAGACTTAAAAAATGTTCTAAGAATTATTTTAAGTAGAACTGCTCGTTCGTGTAGGGCTACAACCCACTCGGATTTAGCGACATTAACAGAACCTCAAAATGGACCATATTATTGTAGAAAACACAAGAAATTATGCACCCCGATAAACTCTATTGTTAAACACTTAATAAGATACACTTATGACACAATAAACCGATTAAATGAGTTTTCTAAATTAAAAAAGAGTGTATTTAGTAATGTTATTCATGGAGATTCAAGAGAAGCTGATATTTTTGGAGAAATCAAAAAGCAAAATCCTGAATTTTACAAGCTTTTAGTAAATAAAAAAATAGATGGAGTTTTTACTTCTCCGCCTTATGTTGGCCAAATAGATTACCATGAACAACACGCTTATGCTTATGAGCTTTTTGATATTGCAAGAAAAGATGATAAAGAAATAGGCCCTTTATTCAACGGACAAGGACAGAAAGCAAAAGAGGAATATGTTGAAGGGATAAGCAAAGTTTTCATAAACATAAGTAAATTTGTAAAAGATGATGGCGACTTTTTTGTTGTTGCAAATGATAAATATAATCTTTATCCTATAATTGCTGAAAAAAGCGGATTAAAAATAGTGGAACAATTTAAGAGACCTGTTTTAAACAGGACAGAGCGAGATAGACAACCTTACGCAGAGATTATATTTCATATGAGGAAAAAATGAATGTAAATATTCAAAAAATGTATTCTCCCTATAAGATACATATTTAAAATATAATAATACATAACCGAAACATTTAAATAATATTAAATATCTAAAAGATTAAGATGTTTGGAAAATCAAAACCTAAAACAGATAGCAAGACGATAAAAGAAGAAAGATTTAAGCGAATTGCTAGTCGTAGAGTTCAAGAAATCTTAAATAAACTCCGACTTCTCGGAAATTGTGCGAATAGAGGAAATTATTATTATACTGATGAACAAGTAAGAAAAATTTTTAGTGCTGTTGATGATGAATGGAAAAAAATAAAATCTGAATTCAACAAAGGGAAAAATAAAGGAAAGGAGTTTAATTTGTAAGATGAATATAGACAGATTATTTCTAAGAGCAGCATATAAATTTTTAGAAGACAATAATCAAAAAACTATTCAATGGGAAGATGTTGTAAAATCTTGTTTTGAGGTTTTTCCTGAAACTTTTGGTTTTGAAAAATATACAGAATGACCAGACACTTGGAAAATTCATAATTGTATGTGGCGTTGCAGAAACCAAAGACATTGGATTGTTGGGGATGCAAGAACAGGCATTTCCTTAACAGAAATAGGAAAAAGTATGGGTTCGGTGAAAATAGAAGATAAGGTTTATGATGATGTAAAAGAAAGAAAAACTAAAGGACACAATATAAAGGCAGATTCAAAATTGTTAAATTATATTAGAGAACATCCTTTATACAAGCGATATTTAAAGAATCCTAAAAGTTTTACTTCTTCTGAATCTGAATTAAGAAATATTTTAAAATCAACTATGGAAACAGATTATAAAACATTATCTCGAAATTTAGATTATCTTATAAAAATAATACAAGATTATGGCAAAGAAGAGCTTATTGATTTTTCTAAAAAATTAAAAGAACAATTGGGAGATATTAAAGAAGATGAGTAAAGCTGAAGAAATGCCGATAGATTCAAGAGGAATAAAAATTTTAGCTCACGCTACTATTCGTTCATGGACAGAAGCGGTAGTAGAATTATTAACAAATTGTGATGATGCTTATAAAAGATTAGAAAATAAAAAAGAAAAACATTCTGGAGAAATAAGAATATCTATTTCAAGAAAAAAAGGCGGAGATTGGGACATCTTAGAAGTTTATGATGAAGCGGGTGGGATAAACCGAGAAAAACTAAATTCCGTCACTACTTTCTTTGCTGATTCAAACGAATTTGAAAAAAATAGAAATGTTAGGGGATTTTTTGGAAGAGGATTAAAAGAAACAATTGTAGCTCTGGGAAAGGGAGAGATTATTTCAATAAAAGATAATAAGTTAAATGTTGTAGAAATTTGGTATGATTCAAAAACAAAAAAACCTTACAGACACTTTATAATAGAAAATGAGAAAGTCACTTCCATCACAAGAAAAGAGTATAAAATAAAAAATGATGGGACTTTAATAAGAATAAAGATAAACAACAATAAAATTAAAATTCCTGAACTTAAAACTCTTGAACAACAACCAAAAAATCACATTTCCTTGAGAGAAATTTTATCTTCTACAAATAGAGAAATTAAATTAACTTTTGAAGATTTGCGTAGAGGTGGAAAAACCACATTTAGAGTCAATTACAAATTTCCAAATGCTAAAAAAGTTTTGGATGAAAAAATTAATGTTCCAGGGTACAAAAAACAAGTAAAATTAGTAGTCTATGAAACAAAAGAAAAACTTGACTATAAAAGAAACTCTCCTTTGAATATCGCAGGAATTTTAATAAAAACTGGCGGGTCAATCTTAGATAATTCTTTGTTTAAATTTGAAAACGATAGTGCTGGAAGTTATTTTTATGGAGAATGTGTTTCTGAAGAGATTGACGACATTTTACGTTCTGAAGATTCGTCAATATTACAAATGGGGCGTAGCGGAATTGATTGGAGTAATGAATATGCTCAACTATTAATGAAAACTATTGAACGAGCAATAGAACCTTTAATAGAAGAAAAGAAAAAAGAATTAGCAAAAAAGAAAAAAACAGAATTAAACAAAGAAAACCAAAAGTTGTTTAATGAGTTATCTAAGTTGTTTAATGATATATTCAAAGAAGAATTAGGGGATGAGGGAAAAACTGATTTAGATATAGAAGATGTTTTTGATGAAAAAGTTTTTATTAAACCAGAAGTTATGAATCTAATCCCAAAAAATTCAAGAACTGCTTGTTTTTATGCACACGAAAATATAGTCAAAAAACAAGGAGAGTTAGTTAAAATTTATGCAGTTAGACAAAAAGTTTTAGTTTTAGACGAAAAAATATATCTTGAACGACATAAAAAATATTCCAATATGTTTATTGGAAAGTTCAAAATTAAGGGACTAAATATTGGAGATGAAGATGTAATAGAAGCCACACTTGGAGAGGAAAAGGCACTATGTGAGGTAAAGGTAAAAGAAGAATTGGGTAAAAAACCGAGAGGACCACCAAAACCTCCGAAACAAGGAAATATTACAGGGTTTGATTATGATTTAGACCCAAACCCTAATCAAAGAGCATATCATAATACAAAAAATGGAAAAATTGTTATATTCACACAATTTCCAGGAGTTTCTAATTATGTTGGAGAAGATTTGAAAGAGATAAAAACCGATATGGGAAGGATGCTTTTATGTGAAATAGTTTGCGAAGCCATGTTTAGAAGAATTGCTAAAGAACAAATGAAAAAGGGAGAGGCAGTAATTTTTGGAGAATCTGATGCAGATGCTTATCAAAACCTAATAAACGACTTACAAAAAAAGCATCTAAATAAAGTCTATAATTTAGTTATTAATTACGATTTTGAGAGTAAGGAAGATGAGTGAAAGGCCAGCCATCCCTGCTGAACTAAAAAGGAGAATATTGGTAGAGGCTGGTCATCGCTGTGCTATCCCTTCTTGTAGATTTCCTACAATAGAAATAGCCCATATTGAACCGTATGAGAAAGTCAAAGAACACAAGTATGAAAACCTTATTGCCCTATGTCCAAATTGTCATACAAGAGCAGATAAAGGAGAAATTGATAAAAAATCGTTGAAAATATATAAAAGAATTTTACAAAGACTAACTGATAAATATGATAGATTTGAACTAAATGTATTAAGTGAACTACAACATGGGAGAAATGTAATTATGGCAGGAAACATGCTTCTACTAATGAAAAACCTATTAGATGAAAATCTTGTAAATGTAACTGGTGGAGGAGTTATTATTGAGGGAATTCCTAGCAATGTTAGAGTATCATTAACGCAAAAAGGTAATCAATTTATAGAAGAGTGGATTTCTGCAAAAGAGGAATTAACTTATTAAGAAAAATTAAACCCCCATCTTCTTTACAGCAACTTCTTTTATCTTATTCTGTATTTTTTCTTTAAACTCCTTACCAACTTCATCAAAGATTTCTAAAACTTCTTCGTAAGATCCATTTCCACCAAGAAGTTCCCAGAATTTTTCAGCAACATAAAGCTCTCTTTCTTCATCCAAAAATCCTTGCATTGTAAATCTGCTGTATGGCTCTGGATGATATGGATTATAAGGAATGGCCAAAATAGTAATTACTTTCTTTTTTCTAAGTGCAACCCATTCCAACAATTTTTGTTTTGATTTGACAAAAACATCTATATTGGGTTTTGCTGTTTTTATCTCAATATAATATTCATCATTGCCTTTCTTTAAGAATAAATCAGCTCTGACTTTTATTTTTCTTCCACCATTATTTTTACATTTTAAAATCTCCTTTATTTCCTGTTCTTTATTTGCTTTTCTTGTTCCATTCTTTATTTCTTGAAGAATCTGGGAAATTACAGAGTTTTCTTCATTTGTAATCTCTCCCTCAACATCATAACCAGTTTTTACTTCATCATAATGGGCTAATGCAACAATTTCTGAAATTTTCTCATAAACTGACATTCCCAAAGTTGTAGCTAATGAGTGTATAAAAGAATAAGAAGCTACTTTTTCAGAATCTTGCATAAGTTTAACCAAAAAAGGCATAGAGGTTGTTTCTCTTACATATTTTGATAGTTTATCGTTTAGTTTTGACCTTAATAGTTCCTTAATTTCTTTAATTTGGCTTTGATTGAGTGTCATCTTAGTAAGAAAGATGGTCTTTTATTTATAAATGCTATTATTTCCGTATCCGAAACCCCTTTCTTTAAAATAGGAAACAAGAAAAATATTTGGGTGTAACGAAGTGAAACCTCTTATCGTTTGTTAGACGAAATTTCCGAGAGATTTCGTGAGTTTTCTCGTTGGTTCGATAAAAGAAGTATTTTTTGTTTTTATAATCGAGCAAACCGTAGTTTGCGAGACTATCTGTCGCGTGAGCGACTTCGAGCCGACCCCCTAATTTTTCTGAAAGAAAAATATTTGTAATGGTTTTCGAGCCCACCGAGTAATATGTCGCTTAACATCGCGATTAAGCGACCCGTGGGGATCGAGGTGTAGAAATTTTTCCCTCGACAAAGTCAGAGCTGGGAAAATTGCGGAACACTCGAGTGTTTTTGCGTAGCAAAAATATGGGTGGAAAAACCTGTAAGGTTTTGGAACCGCTTAATCGCGATGTAATCTTCCCGAACGGAACGAAGTGGGGTGAGAATGCAATGTGGTCGACCGAAGGGAGAAGTTCTGGGCTCGCCGAAAATTCGTTGTTATAGTAGTTGTTGAAAAATAAGTTATTAATTTTCAAGTGGTAAAAGAAACGAAAGATTTATAAAGTATTGATTTATTCTCTTTTGTATGGGATTAAAAAATAAAGTTATTGCTGGAGCAGTTGCATTGGCAATTGGGGTTGGTGGCTATTTTGGAATATCCTCAAGAAATGAATATTTGAGGACTGAATTTGCAAAAAGAAGTCAACCAATTGTTGGAACGGTTCTTGAAGAAGGATATCAAAATACTTTAACACCTAATCCTGAATGGAATTGGTTAGTAAGTTATTCCAATGAAACTGTGAAATTAGAATCAAAATACACATTAAAAATCCAAACTGACGATGGAAGAATTCTTGGTGTTTCAATTGTGGATGGGGGAAATGTAAAAAAAGAATCTCTTGACGCAATTATTGATGAAGGAACGAGGATAAGTTTTCCAGCAGGAGATTGGAAAAGTCCGAGTTGGATTGGAGATAATAAAGTGGCAAGAGAAGAAACATATTTTACTCCAGACACAAAAGTCGGAACCAAGAGAGCAGATAGGATTACAGTTTTAGACAGCCAATAAATCTTTCGTTCTACTATTTTTATTTTTCAATAATTTCGTTAAAATTTTGTTAGATGAAGTGCGAAGCATTTCATTAGTGTTTTCTTTATGATTTTAACGAAGATAACAACATTAGAATTTTTGGTTTACCGACGCTAGGAGGCAGTAAAAAAATTTTGGCTAACATCGGAATTTAACGAAGTCGCCGAAGGCGATTTGGGTGGAAGAAACTGCAAGGTTTTGGAACTCTTTAATCGCTGTTCAACTCTCCCAAAAACTTGCAGGGATTGATTTTTAGTGCAACGATGCCGAAGGCAAAAAATCAAAGTCGTGAGCCATATTAATTTTAAAGAGGACACTTTAGGACGGCGGGTTCCGTCTGTAAAACCCTATAAATAAGAGATGTGTGCTTTCCTTTTTGTTTCTTTTTTCTAAAAAGAAATTAAATTTTTTGGGGTGTAGAGACTCGCTTTTGCTTCTTTTTCTAAAAGAAGAAATCAAATAGCAAAAGTTATAAATAAGCATCTTTTTCACTATATTAATATGGATGTTCAAGAGCGATTTGAATTAATCAAAAATAATACTGAGGAAATTATGAAAGAAGAAGATTTGAAGCTTCTTTTAGATGGTGGAACAAAAATAAGACACTATATTGGTTTTGAAATTTCAGGAAAAATCCATTTAGGAACAGGATTGATGTGCATGTCTAAAGTCAAAGACCTTATGGATGCGGGGATTGATTGTTCAATTTTTCTGGCCGATTGGCACAGTTGGATAAATGACAAACTCGGCGGAGATAGAGATGTAATTAAAAGAGTCGCAGGCGGATACTTCAAAGAAGGATTGAAGGCGAGTTTGAAATGTTTTGGAGGCGACCCAGAGAAACTAAAATTTATTTTAGGTTCTGATTTATATCATAATAATGATGATTATTGGGCAACAATGGTAGATGTAAGTAAAAATACATCTCTTGCAAGAATGCAAAGAAGTATTACAATTATGGGCAGAAAAGAGGGCGGTTCTGTTGATTTTGCAAAATTAATTTATCCTCCAATGCAAGTTGCAGATATTTTTATTCAGGGGATAAATTTGCCTCATGCAGGAATCGACCAGAGAAAAGCCCAAGTGATAGCAAGAGATGTTGCATTAAAAATAAAAACTAAACCATTGTTGGACAAAGAAGGAAATCAAATGAAACCTGTTGCAGTTCATCATCATTTGATTTTAGGATTGGGTAAGCCTCCAGTTTGGCCTGTGCCAAAAGAACAATTACAAGAATTATGGTCTGCTCTAAAAATGAGCAAATCAAAACCAGATACTTGCATATTTATTCATGATTCGCCCGAAGAAATTAAAAGAAAAATAAAACAGGCATTTTGTCTTGAGGGCGAAACAGAATTTAATCCAATTCTTGATTGGGTAAAATATCTCATTTTTAGAGATACAGACTCAAAATTAGAAATTAAAAGGCCAGAAAAATTTGGCGGAGATATAATCTACACATCATACAAGGAATTGGAAAAGGATTTTTCCGAAAAGAAGCTTCACCCAATGGATTTAAAAAATTCAGTATCTGAAAAATTAATTCAAATTCTTGAGCCAGCAAGAAAGCATTTTGAACAGCCGAAAGTGAAAAAGATGCTCGAAGAATTAGAACAGCTAATTATAACGCGTTGAAAACAGAAAAGTATATAAATAATTGATAATCATGAATAAATATGGAAAAAACAACAAAAAAGAAAACAGAAGACCCATTAAGACAGGGGAAGAAAGAAACTCTGAGAGATCATTACGATTAAATAATCAAAAAATAGAAAGAGTTTCTTTTGAAGTTACTGGGAAGTGTAATTTAAGATGTTTTTATTGTTGTAGGGGATATTTAAATACTCCTGAGAAGATTTTTAATGAACTAAAAACAGAAGAAGTAATTTCTACAATAAAACAGTCGAGAGAACAGGGCTGTGAAAGTTTCCTTTTTACTGGCGGTGAGGCTTTTGTAAAAGAAGATTTTAGTGAAATATTAAAAGAATGTGGTGGGTGTTTTGTAGAGATTTATTCAAATGGAACTCTTATAGCAAAACCCGAAAATATTGAACTGATTAAAAAATATGTTTCAAGATTGACTGTGACTCTTGATGGTACTGATTCCCATAATTTTTATCGTAAAGGAAGCGATTACAAAAAAATTGTTGAGAACATAACAAGAGTAAAAAAAGAAGTTGATGATGTAAAAATTAAAATAAATACATTAGTGCATGGAAAATCTGTTTTTGAACTATTAGACTTATACGAGATTCTCAAGAAAATTAAAGTAGACGAGTGGCATATAGATTTTCCTCAGCTACGGGGTAGATTGGCAGAATTTGAAGGTCAATTTTCAGCAGATTATGAAGGCCTTGGGACTCAATTAAAAAAACTTCTGAAGAAATATTATGCGGATAATAAACCCTTTTATTTGAAGATCTATAAAATATTTAGTTCAAAAATAACATCTGAAAATATTTTTGAACCAGACTTAGATGAAAATCCTTGTGCATATAAATCTGATTATTCTATGTTTATTAATGCCGAAGGAAAATATATCTTATGCCCCTCAATACCCTGTCAAGATGTTACAATCGCAAAAGTGCAAAATGATAATTTTGAAGATGCGGTAAAAAAGAAAAATGAATTAGAATTTCAAAAAATTAGGTTCAATGATTTAAAGGGTTGTTTAGATTGTAGATATTTTGAATTATGTTTAGGTGGATGTGGGGGGGAAGCAAAAATTTTAAGTGATTCGTTTTTTGCACCTGATTTAAACTCTTGTTCTTTAATGAAAATTGCAGAAGAAATAATCTATCCTTCATTGCCTAAGGAAATTTCAAAGATATATTTAGAAAAAATAAGAAAAAATAAACAATTTCCTAAAGCAAATTTAAAGAATTTGGATGAGATGAAAAGCGACATTCAAAAGAGATATACTAACTCATAAATTCAAAACTAAAAGTTTTGATTATCTGTTTTCCTTCAGGAAAACCGCGAGTCTCTTGGGGGTGGAAAAAATTTAATTATAAATTCAAAATCTCTGATTTTGACAAAATGTGCGAAGCACGAAAGCACACATCTCCTAATGGGGGCGGGTGGTCGGGGGTTTTAAAGTGTCCTCTTTACTAACTTTTTACTGTTTATCTTTGGCTCACGATTGAGTTGAACGTCAGGGATATACGAAGTTTTTCTGGAACGAAGTGGAAGAAAAATTTGGGTGAGGGGCGAGCCGAGCCCCGAACCGTATATCCCTTGTTAAGTGACCCGAGTGGAGCGAAGCGAAACGAGAGCGCAGAGTGGCTTGAGTTCAGAATTCCGCCGTTCTTCATTATTTAATTGAATACAGAATTGTTTGTTCTAATTTCTTAGGTTCATCCGTGCCTATCCTGTAGGTTTTACCATTTTTCAATTTTATTTCAACTGCATCAAAGCCGGAAACATTATAAATCCACATTTTGGGCCAAAACCATACTCTTATTCCCCAGCCATAATACCAATGATTTTTTACTTGTTTTACTGACATTATCTCACTAAGCGAGAATCTTTTTCTAAAAATCCCATAGCCGAATTTGATTCGAAGACAATTTTCATCAATGGACACTGTCAGTGTTGCAAATGATACAAGAATAAACAGAATTAAAATCATTATGGCTGTAACGGCGAAATTTGTACCGGAGTAGTACGAAGGATCTTCTGCTCTGGCCGTAATCTGAATCCAAGCGAAAAGCACCAACACTGCCAACGTAATAACCATTATCCGGTAACCAATTTGAGTGTGTTTGTAGTGCATAAAATTAATATTATTTCATTATTTATATAGTTATTTGTGTAAAGGCGGAATTCTGAATTTCACTTAACATCGGAATTTAACGAAGTCGCCGAAGGCGATTTGGGTGGAAGAAACTGCAAGTTTCTGGAACCGTTAAATTCCTGTTATGTCCGTCGGAGTGAAACGGAGACCGAGGGATAGTGCAACGATTTTTCACGAAGTGAAAAAATCCCGAAGAGTAATTTTCAGGGGCGTTCATTCAAGCACGAAGTGCAATCAAGAACAATAAGCAAGGAGAGAAAACTGTTTAGTAAATATAGTGGGGAGAGAAAACTTAGTTTGGAAATTTTGGTATTTTTTCATTTGGAAAAAATATTTTATATAAATAGTAATAAGCTGTTTTAATGCAATCTGCTTGAACATTATCTAATGAAAAATAACCTGTTGGTGTGTGAATGTCTTGATTTCTCCAGTTTTGACATATAATCAAACCATACATAACATAATAATTGAAATCACGAATATCTATTTTGGCAGGTTTAATTTTTGGAAGTAAATCAATGAAATAACCTAACTCATAAATTTTTGCATCTAAATCTGATCTTCTAGTAAGACTTGGTTTTACAGGATGAGATAAACCTGAGCGATTTATTTTATTGATTACATATCCGTTCTTCAGGAAAATAGATTTCAGGAGAAATTCAAACCCTAATCCTAAATAAACTCTATTCAAATAAGCTTTATTTTTCATATTCTTAAAATCAAAAGGATTCTTATACAATGAAAAGAAATACTGTGACTTTTTGAGAAAATTAGGATAATCCTTTCTTTTATATCTGTAAAATTTTTGTTTTACTTTTTGTTTGTATTTCTCAAAATCTAAAGTCCTATTCTGGTAGGCAGTTCTTAATTTTGTTTTTATACTCATATCAATTTTAGTTCTATAAAACTTTAGAAAATACAAAATTGATAAATAATGTTCGTGAAATGAGATATCTTCTAAGTCCTCGGTGTACATCATTAAAGTAGCCAAATATTTGTGATTCTTGGATTTAGATAATTCATTATTCAGAATTTCTCTTAATCTTATTATTTCTTTTTTTGTTAATACTTTTTTAATTTTTTCCATCTTGTCCGCCTAAGGATAATCAATATGAGACCCATCATTCCAAGGATTACATCTCCATATTCTTCCAATTGTTTTAATCCATCCCTTGAAAAAACCATATTTTTCAATTGCCATCAAACCATAATTAGAACAAGAGGGATAAAATCTACATTTATGACCTCTCTTATTTAAGAAAGGAGAAATTCGTTTCTGATGCAAATTAACAATTAAAAAAATAGAAAACTTTTCCAATAAATTAGGATTTCTTTTCATGGTAAATTGGAGTTTTTGTAATATCCATTGAATTACATTTAGGGCATCTTTTCATCTTTTCTAATTCTCTTTGTAAGTCAATTGATTTGTTAGAAAACAATGCTCCAAAAGGATTACAACACATTCCTGCCCCAATTAAAGCATTACCTGTAGCTTGATTCTTAAGTTTCTTTTCGTCTGATTCAAGATAATGCCATACATGTTTACATTGATTACATTTACATTTTATTTCTTTAATCATTCCATTTGATTCTATTTCTTTATCTTTTTGTTTTTCTTCCTTTTTCTTTTTATGAAATTTAGACCTACATTCAAATGAACAAAAAGTATTTCCTGAAAAATCGGAGTTTCTCTTTAATTCAAAAAATCCTACTTTTTTCCCGCATTGTGCACAATTTGTCATTTTAATTCCTCCGGGTTTTCTCTCCCCACCGTTATATATACTTAAGAATATATGAAAGTTATAAAGTTTTCTACAATTAGGTTTTCTCGCCCCTTAGTTTAGCCCCTGAAAATTATTGGACATAACATCGCGATTAAGGAAAGTTTTTTCTTCCTCGTGGAGCGAAGCGGAACAGAGCTGAAGAAAAAATTTGGGTGGAGAAGTCTGCAAGACTTCGGAACTCTTTAATCGCTGTTCAACTCTCCCAA
>Ga0210050_1003449_pt1 | contig 14038 bp, 9 predicted proteins | sample CryGey132114_all_FD_185463 | JGI IMG/M metagenome (GOLD analysis project Ga0210050, IMG submission 185463) | Groundwater microbial communities from aquifer - Crystal Geyser CG22_combo_CG10-13_8/21/14_all (SPAdes) (version 2) | ecosystem: Environmental > Aquatic > Deep subsurface > Groundwater ...
ATGAAAGAAATCACCAGCTGCATCCAAACTTAAAGAAGCTAAAACAATTAACCAAATTAACCAATGGAGAAAGTGGCCTTTTCTTTTGCGAAATTTATTGGCAATATGTTCCACTAATACCCAACTAGCGCTAGCGGTAATTATCAAACCCAGCCAGGTATATTGCAAATTAAATTGTAAAATTTTTAAATAATTCAGTATTTCAAAAATAATCAAGCCGACAAAAAACAAACGGATAAAATTTATAACAACTAACTTATGTTTTTCTTCTTTATTATTAAAAAAGATCTCCATATTTTTATTATTCGGAAATATCGCCAATTAACGCCAAAATAAATTTATAACGCCAATATTCTATAACGCCAATATTCGCTAATCAATTCGTTAAAATTTAATTTTGGCGAATTTTAGCGTTTTATATTTTGGCGAATTTTAGCGTTTTATAAATTTTTGGCGACCTTTTGGCAATACCCTATTCAATGCTAATTGCCTGCACCGGGCAGCTTTCCGCGCTGTTTTTGGCGCAAGCAGCGCCATCTTGCCTGATTACTTCAGCCTTGCCTGCTTGATTAAGTTTAAAAACGCTGGGGCAAAGAGCTTCGCAAGTGCCACAGCCAATGCATAAATCTTGATTAACCATAATAGCCATATTTATATTATTTACAGAACTTACACACCTAAAAAACATTTTTCAGAACAGTTGGCTAAAGTTAGTAATTTTTGAAGTGAGGACTGTTTGACCCCGCATTTAATGCGGGGGAGTTCCGCAACGAAAAAATTACTAACTTTAGCCAACCACTAAGCAAACGCGTAAGTCCTGTTATTTAATTTATTTTTTAACAAATTTTTCCACTTCCTTAACTAATCTAGCCGGCGTAATCTGCGATTTTAAAAGATAATTAACCGCGCCGCACTGTTTAGCTCGCTCAATATCAGCGTCTTGGGCACTATTGGAAATTACAATCACAGGAATATTCTTAGTTTTGTCATCTGATTTCAATCGCTTAATCGCTTCATAACCATCCATTGCCGGCATAACCATATCCATAATAATAATATCAAAAGGCTTTTGATTGGCTAACTTTAGTCCCCAGGCGCCATTGCGCGCTGTCTCTACTTCATAGCCAGCCTTAGCAAAACGCAACTTATACATATTAACAATTACCTCTTCATCTTCTATTAACAAAATTTTTATTCTGGCTGGTTCGCTGCTGCCAAATTGCGCTGACTGATCTTTTTTGACTAAAGTTTCAGCTGGTTTAATCGCCTGTTTTTTATTAACAACGACGCCAGCTCTCTTGACACCGACTTCCTGGCCGTTAAAAATCTGATTTACTTTTTCAATTAACTGGCTAGGCGTTAAATTAGCTTTAATCAAATAACCATTAGCGCCGCTATTGAAACTTTTATTGATCTCGTCATTTTGGCCCAGATTAGAAATAATATAAACTTTAATTTTTTTAGTCCGGTCGTCTTTTTTTAACTCGCCGAGTACCTGATAGCCGTCCATTTCTGGCAAAATTAAATCTAATAAAATTAAATCAGGCAGTTCTTTTCTGGCTAATTCTAAACCACTCAAGCCATCTTCGGCTACAATTACTTGATAGCCTGCTTGCTCAAACTTGAGTTTATACATATCTAATAAGGCCTCCTCATCCTCCACGATAAGTATTTTTTTAGACATAGAATTTGGTTAATCAGTTAATTAGTTAATCAGTTAATCAGTTTAACCGCGCAACCGATTAACCGATTAACCGATTAACCGATTAACCGCGCAACCGATTCATACCCAGGTTACGCAGGCTACTTTATCGCTTGGCTCTTTAAATCTCATTAATCTAACGCCTTGCGTATCGCGGCCCAACTGATTAACGGTTTTAAAAGGCAACCTGATAACTTGGCCCTTTTCCGAAATAATAATCAAATCTTTATCCTGCATATTGTCCGCCTTAACAATAAAGGCATTAATCACCCGACCGGTTTTAGCTGTTACCTTAACTGTTTTAACGCCTGAACCGCCGCGGCCCTGCACTTTGTAAAGATAAAGCGGCGTGCGTTTGCCAAAGCCTTGCTCAGTAATAACCAAAACTTGGTATTTTTTTTGTATTTCTTTATCGTCCTTTATCACTCCCATGCCCGCCAAGGCATCATCTTTCTTTTTTAAACGAATACCATAAACGCCGGCAGCATTGCGGCCAACATCGCGCACATCAGTCTCTTTAAAACGAATCGCCTGGCCAACTGCTGTCACTAATTGTATCTGATCCTGACCGCCAGTCGGCTTGGTCCAAATTAATTTGTCATCATCTTTAATCTTAATGGCAATGAGGCCGGAGCGCCGGACATTGGCAAAGGCTTCAATCTTGACTTTCTTAACTAGACCTCTTTCCGTGGCAAAAAATAGATATTTACTTTTAACTAATTTATCTAAGGGCAGGACCGAAGTTATCTTTTCGCCGCCGCCCAGTTGCAAAAAATTAATAATCGGCGTGCCTTTGGCAGTACGAACCGCCTGCGGCACTTCATAGGCCTTTAGCTGAAACACCCGGCCGCGAGTAGTAAAAAACAAAATGTCATTATGAGTCAAAGTAGTGAACATAAACTCCACCATGTCCTCTTCTTTAGTAGTTAAACCAATAACGCCTTTGCCGCCTCGGCCCTGAACTTTAAAAGTGTCAGGCGCGACACGTTTGATATAGCCGTCGCGCGTCATTATTACTACTACTGCCTCATTAGGCACCAAATCTTCCGTGGAAAAATCCTTGACGCTATGGACCATCACCTTAGTTTTTCTTTCGTCACCGTATTTATCAGCCAAAACCTTAATTTCCTCTTTAATAATATTTTTAATTTTGCTGGCTGACTTCAAAATCGCTGCCAAATCTTTAATTAAATTTCTTTTTTCTTTTAGTTCGTTCTCTATTTTTAATCTTTCTAAGTTCGCCAAAGTCGCTAATTTCATCTCTAAAATAGCTATAGCTTGGCGTTCAGTTAATTTAAATTTCTTTATCAAGTTTACCTTAGCGACTTCCCGATCGCGCGACGCTTTAATGGTCTTGATAACCGCGTCAATATTATTCAGAGCGATAGTTAAACCCTCCAAAATATGAGCGCGTTCGCGCGCTTTATCTAAATCAAATTGGGTTCGCTTTCTTACTACTTCCTGACGATGCTTAATGTATTCTTCTAACACCATCTTCAAAGTAAGAACTTTAGGCTGCAATCCGTCCACCAAAGCCAATATATTAACATGAAAAGTTTCCTGCAGTTGAGTTTGCTTGTATAAACTGTTTAAAATCTTTTTAGGATAAGCGTCTTTTTTTAAATCAATCACGATGCGCACGCCGTCTTTATCAGATTCATCCCGCAAATCCTTAATGCCTTCTAATTTTTTGTCTTTGACTAAATCAGCGATTTTTTCCACCAAACTGGCTTTATTGACTTGATAGGGTATCTCCGTAATAACAATTTGGAAATTGTCGCTCTTGGTCTCTTTAATTTCAGCCAAGCCGCGCATGACAATGCCGCCCTTGCCAGTGGCATAAGCCTGCAGGATGTCTTGACTGCTAAAAATAATGCCAGCAGTGGGAAAGTCCGGCCCCTTAACGAACTGCAGTAAATCTTCAACCATTGCCTCGGGCTGGTCTATTAAGTGAGTAATTGCGCCAACTAATTCGCCTAAGTTATGAGGCGGAATATTAGTTGCCATGCCAACCGCAATACCCATAGTGCCATTAAGCAGTAAGTTAGGCAATTTAGCCGGCATTACCTGCGGCTCTTTTTGGCTGCCATCAAAATTAGGGATAAAATTAACAGTATTTTTTTCAAGATCAAATAATAATTCCTCGGAAATGGGAGATAATTTTGTTTCGGTATAGCGCATAGCCGCCGCGCTATCGCCGTCCATTGAATTGTGAACAAAAATTCCCGCCGCTAAACAAAAATTATGAGTATTATCAATTGTAAGATCGTAGACATCTTCTTTTTTTAATACCCTTTCAATCTTGACAACTTTATGATTATTATTAATCTCTTGGCGAACTAAATCCGGATTGCTTTGAGAATATTGTTCCAATGCTTTCTGCCAAATAGGCGCTGCGCCGTATGGATAAATTTTATTTCTGATCTTTTCATAATTTTCTTCATTAAGCGTGCACTGCTGATTGATAATTTCGCGGCAAACATTCAAAAATTTGATTTTTCCTGTTTTATTGGTAACATGGTTCTTATTGCCTTTAACAATATTTTTATGCATTTGAGAACGATATAAAGTATCTTGCCATAATCGCTTTAGGGTATTACTAGCTGTTCGGCTTAACTCCTCGCGTTTTTCCGGATGAGCTAAAATATATTGTTTGTTGGTTTCACTTAAAAAGCGCCTCATTTTCTCGCGATATTCGGGGTTTTGCCAATTCTTGATGTTTCTTTCTGACAACGCTTTCGCGTAACGAGTTTTATTACTGGGGTTAGACCAAAATTTTTTTCTGCCTTGCGCGATTTTTTCGCGATATTCATTGCTTTGATGCAAACGAGACGCTTGCTTATAATGGACTTTCCAGTGTTCTCCCCACTGCATTCTGACAATATTGTCCGGATCGTTATTCAATTTATTAAAATCTATATGATGCCTTACCCGTCCTGCGCTCTTCTTATATTTACCTATGTTCAAATTATAATTATCGGCCAAATGATGCACTGGCACCCATTCATTTTTTTTGTTTTGATATATTAAAATGTAATCTTCTCTGTTTAGGCGATCAGTTTTGACTGAAAATTTTTGGTACAAAGGCATCAAAGAATCTCCTGATTTTAGCTTCTGCGCTTCCTGATAAAGGCCATCTCGTAACATAAACAGATGATTAGGAGTACATTTTATTTCTTCGCCATTATCTAATATAACTTTAATAATTTCCGCCTGCTTTCTGGTCAATCTGGGGTTTTTGATCTTAGCAATAGAAATAAACCCCAAATTATTAATAGTATAAGTATAATTTTGTTTACCTTTTTTATACTCTTTTATAAGCTCGCTAAAACTCAAATTTCTGCTATCGGTCAATTTTATTTTAGTATCTTTAGTAAAACAACCAAAATTGCCTTGGCCGCGCACCAAGGGGTAGCGCAGAGAAAAATCCTGCGCCATCCTGACTAAAGAATCATAAACAGCCGCGTCGCCGTGCGGATGGTATTTGCCTAAAACTTCGCCAACCACGGTGGCTGACTTGCGAAACTTTGCGCCGGCGCGCAAACCAATACTCCACATGGCATAAAGAATGCGGCGATGAACTGGTTTTAAGCCGTCCCGCGCATCCGGCAAAGCGCGGGAAACTATCACGCTCATGGCGTAATCTAAATAAGACCGGCTCATTTCTTCGATAATTGGCTGGGGCTGGACCAAGCCATATTCAGTTTGCTGCTTACCGTTAACTAATTGTTTAGGAATTATTTTGTTAGAAGCAATTTTGGCTTCTTCATTGTTTAAAACTATTTGCTTATTATCTCCTAGCGAAATTTTCTGGTCTGATTTTATTTGCTCTTTTTTTGGCGGTTGAAGTGATTTTTTAACTGTTTTTGCATCAACTTTTTTCTTAGCCAAAGGCACAGAAGTTGCTTTTTTGGGTAACTTCTTATTTGGCACATTTTTTATTTTTTTATCTTTTATCTTTTTTACCATAAATAAAAAATAATAAATGATGAATCATGGAAAAATTAGGTAGAGACGCCCCGCAAAGTGCGGGGCGTCTCTACCACCGTGGCGCAACAAAAAATATTTGGTATTGTAAAATAAATTTGTAATTTGTAATTCACCTTAAGGTGTGGCGGTAGCCGTAGAGGCGGCTGTTGTGTCTGATAACAATTTTTCTTTGAGTTGTTCAATTTTTTGTTCAGTGCTGGAGGAAATATTGCCAGACGGCAGGGTATTCGGCATAGTTTGATTTTGTAAATTTTTTATCTCTGATAAATTTTTTTTCACTTCGGCCATAGTTTGATTAAGCTCACCTTTGATATTATTCCAATTAAACTGCTGATTACCGTTAGCTGTGTTAGAATCTGTTTTAAAAATAGTTTTGATATTAAACAGCCAAAAACCGATTATTAAAACCATAAAAAAAGTAATGCCGCTCCACATAATCATCTTTTTATCTTGGTCGGTAATATCTGCCTTTGGGGCTTCATTTTCAACCGGCTGATACCCAGCTGGCTCGCGCCAGGTTTCTTCCGCTGATTGAGCAATTACCTGTTTTTTGCTTTTTTTAACCCTAACTTTAATCTTAAAATTACTTTTCGCCTTAGCACTGCCAACACTACCTCCTGCTGTTTTATTCTTAATTCTTAATTCATCATTCTTAATTCTTTTTTGTCTCCTTGGCATAAATTAACACTTAAAAATCACTCATTGTGAGTGTTTAAAACTACTTGAATTATAGCAAAAAAATACCAGCGAGTAAACCCCAATTAAGCTATAAATAGCATAGTTCCCTCCGCCAGAGTCTCCTGAAAGGGACTCTGGCGTCTCTCTTAAAAATCCACCACATTGGCGTCAGAGTCCTCTATCGAGAGACTCTGACGGAAGGTAAATATTTAATATTTTAGCTAAAATTAAATAAAATCCACCTGATAAAACAAGACGGATTCCATTATTTAAATAATAATTTATCTTAAATGCTCAATACTACCAACTCCATATCTTCCTGCGGCAAATCCTTTTTAGTAATTTTTAATTTTTCTTCGTAAGACGGCTTAATGCCCAACTCTTTGATAAATTTATCAACACCGTCAATTTTCAGAGTGGAAGCGCCGGTTTTATAATGCATGGGAATAACCAGGCGCGGCTCAATTTGGCTGACGACTTCTACTGCTTTTTTAGCATCAATGGTGTAACTGCCGCCAACCGGAATTAATAAAATGTCAGCTCCTTCAAGCTTTTCTAATTGCTTGGTATCCAAAGTATGGCCCAAATCTCCCAAATGGACAATTTTAATATCTTCTAGATTAATACTATAGGCAATATTATGGCCGCGCTCTTGGCCGTTTTTATTATCATGCCAAGTATCAACGCCTTCAATAAAAACATTTTTAATTTCATATTCACCCGCTCCCTTGATAATAAAAGGATTGCCGCGAATAGCGTCTATGTTATTGTGGTCAGCATGATCGTGGCTAACAGTGACAATATTGGCCTCATGGTGCGGTACTTTAAAGCCGACTGATTTATCAAACGGATCAGTAATAATAGTCACGCCGTCTGGCCCGATTTTATCCTGAATTTTGAAGCAAGAATGCCCGAGATAAGTTAGGTACATAAATTAAAAAATAACAATAACAATTAATTCGCCCCAATTAAATTTGCTCGTCATACAAGAAATTTTTCATTATTTATATGCGGCAAATAAAAATTTAGGTTCAACCTCAACCGACCTATTATCTTGCTGACAGTGAAATTTTTAACCTAGCGTCCAAAGCGTCGGCAACTTTTTGCAAAAAAGCAATACTCGGATTGTAACTGCCGGATTCTAATCTTGACACCGCCGATTGTTTTGTGTCAATCTTTCTGGCAAGCTCTTTCTGCGTTAAACCCCGTTCAATTCTTCTTTTAATAATTATTTCGATCAAAGAAAATTCAGGCCCAAGATTACTATACGCTTTGCTAATTTCTTTGTCTTTTAATAATTTTGTTTTTAATTGTTGGTAGTTTTTCATACTATCTATAATAACTTATATGTTATACATTGTCAAATCGGTGTGCCTTTTTTAAAGCCAGCCGAATCTCTCTTCCAGGAACTCTTTGAGATTTTTTTATAAACCCGTGTAAAAGAAAAATTTTCGATTTACGAAAGATATAAAATATCCGAACTTCCTGCGCGCTGCGTATCCGCAATTCATAAAGCTGGCCACATACCTTTTTACTGTGAGGCAATCCTAAATTATGGCCAAACTTCTCAAGTAAATCAATAATGCGTAATACTTTAGCAATTGTTGATTTTTCTAAAGATTTAATAAATTTCTCCAAAGAAGCGTCTAAAATATTTATTTTCATAATTCAATCCAAAAAATTTAAATTATCTACTAAAATATTTACCGTCGTCATCGTCATCTGGTATTTTTGGCATTGTTAAACCAGCTGGTTTTGTTTGGTCGCTTTCACCATCAACTTCTTCTTCGGTAAAATCCGGCTCTTTATTTTCTCCCTCTTCCTCGCCTTCTTCCTCTCCTTCTGATAAATAATCATCCGGCGCTTCGGTTTCTTCTTGACGGTGCAGCGGCGCTCCGCTAATACCTTGGTCTATTAAACTATCATATTGCTCTTTAGAGATCAAAACTTCTCTGGGTTTAGCGCCATTGGCCGGGCCAACTATACCGTCTCGCTCTAATAAATCTAGCATTCTGGCTGCCCGGGCGTAACCAACACCTAAACGGCGCTGTAAATATGAAGCCGAGGCTTTGTTTGAATTAATAATTTCCTCTTTGGCTGCTTCTAATAAACTATCATCATCCGCTCCAGCGCCATATAGGCCGATACCGGCGCTGCCATAGACCCTTTGTTTTTCTACAATACTTTCTATATAATTCGGCTCACCGCCTTGTTGGCTGATATAATTAACGATTCTTTTGATTTCATTATCACTGACAAAAGCTCCCTGCAATCTCTTTGGTTTGGAAATTTCCGCGGCGGTAAAGAGCAGATCACCCCGTCCGAGAAGTTTTTCCGCGCCCAGTGAGTCTAAAATAGTGCGCGAATCAACACCCGAGGCCACAGAAAAAGCAATGCGCGCTTGCATATTGGCTTTAATCAAACCGGTTATAATATCAACACTCGGCCGCTGGGTGGCTAGAACTAAATGAATGCCAACCGCCCGGGACATTTGCGCCAAACGGATAATGCTGCCCTCAACCTCTCTGGCCGCCGCTACCATTAAATCAGCTAACTCATCAATCACAAGAACAATGTAAGGCATTTTGCCTGCCCCGCCCTGGCGGTGGTTCCTATCAGCATTATAGCTGTCAATATTTCTTTTGCTGTACTTGGCAAAAAGTTCAAAACGATGATCCATTTCATTAAGGCACCATCTTAGGGCATTAACTGTCTTACCGACATCAGTAATTACCGGCGCTAATAAATGAGGAATACCGTTATAAACCGGCAATTCTACTCTTTTAGGATCAACTAAAATAAAACGCAAATCATCAGGATTATTTTGGTAAAGCAAACTGACAATAATTGAATTAAGGCAGACTGATTTGCCGGAATTAGTAGCGCCGGCAACCAAAAGATGCGGCATCTTACCTAAATCATCTAACCAGACTTTGCCGGAAACATCCTTGCCTAACGCGATCAGCAAACTGCTTTTCCTATTTTTAAACTGCTCGCTTGATAAAATTTCTTTTAAACCAACAATGGCTTTAACTTGATTGGGCACTTCTACGCCAACCAAGGATTTGCCAGGAATGGGCGCTTCAATCCTGATAGGATGAGCGGCCAAAGCCAAAGCCAAATCATTGCTTAAAGTAGTAATACGCGACAGTTTAATGCCTTCAGCCGGCCGCAAAGTATATTGAGTTACTGTCGGACCGACATTAAACTCGCCCAGCTCGCAAGGTATGCCAAAATTTTCCAAAGTTTTCTGAATAATTAAAGAATTATTTTTAATATTGCCGCTAGTTGGCTTACCAAGGCGACTGTTTAGCAAATCCAGAGGTAAATCAATCTTAATATGAGTCGGTTGCCAATCACCTTCTTCTTCTTTCTCTTTCGCTCTTTTCTCATCCTCATCAACAAATAAAGCCGCTCCTGGCTTAAGCTTATGACTGCGGAAACCACTATCATCAATTTCTTCTTCAGCTATTTCCTCCTCGGTTTCCAGAGCAGGCTCTTCCTCAATAAACTCTTCTTCGTCAGAGACATCAGCGCGCCTAAAAATTTTATTAAAAAGAAAATTAATCGGGGACATTAGCTTGGCAAACCAGCTGTTAGCGCCGATAATTGCCTCCAGCGGCGCATTGAACATTAACATCAAAGAAATAATCAATAAACAAAGTAAAACAATCAAGCTGGCCCAAAAACCCATTATTTTGGTAAAAACTAAAACAATCAGCAATCCTAAATAGCCGCCGCCAGCGCCTTGGGCAATGGTCTCCTGCCATTGGCTTTGCTCAATAAATAAATGAAGTAGTCCGTTAAAAGAAATAATAAAAAGAAATAGTCCCAAATAATTAGCGCCTCTGACCCAATATTTATTTTCGTTATAAAGTAAAAAGCCTAGCCCTAAAAGGATTATGGGGAAGAGCCATTTGCCCCAGCCAAAAACCAATAACAGACCTTTACTTAAATAAACGCCCATGGCGCCGGCCAGATCAAATAGGCTCAACAAGCTGATAGCGCCAAAAGCTAAAATAAAAACAACAAAAATACCCTTTTTAATTTCCGGGTCTAAATCAAAGCTGGGTAAAGCCACATAATCCAAGGGGTTTTTTTTGTATCTTCTTCTGCGTCTAACCATACAAATATAAAGATACTAATATACTAATTTATACGAATACTTTTTATTGGTATTTATTAGTATCATTCGTATATATTCGTATATTAGTATTATATTTATTAATTATAACACTTTTTTCAGCCAAAAAAAAGCACCACTTTCTTGTTTTCTTGATTTTATTTCCTAATCGCCTTAATTAATAATCCGCCTAAAACAATAATCACACCAACCGCTATAACTAATAAATACTTAAATAACTCTAATTTTTTATTCCGCTCTGCTACCGCCCACTCGTTGCTAGCCGCCACTTCACCTAAAACACTGCCGACTGCTATTGGTTGATTTATCAAAACTATATCCTTGATAGAACGCGGCATAATTTTTAAGCCAGAATTAGTTTTACCTAAAATGCCGGTTATGCGGTAGCTTTTGCCTTCTGCTAAATTACTTGGCTTAATGTTGGTTGCTTGTTTAAGGTAAACTATCACTTCGTCGTTGCCATCGTCCAGATAAACAGTTGAGCCTTTTCTGTCGGTTACTTCGCCGCTAACGGCCACTAATTGCCCGATATAGTCTTCGCTGATTTTATCACAGCTTAATTGTTCGGCCGCTGGCACATCTCTATGCTCTAATATTTTTATATCAGCCATATCTTTTGTTTTCAGCCGCTTTTCGCCCTTAATCTGGACAAGCTCGCCTGAAACTTCAATATAATCGCCAACTTTTAATTTAGGAAATTCTTTTTTATAATTATAAATCTGCAGACCAGGGGAACCAACAATATAGAAAAATTGCGCGCCCAAGACGCCGGGTAAAACCGCTACCACGCCTTTGACTTTTAATAAAGCGCCAACTTCATATTCAGCTATTTTTTCCAAAGTCGTCTCAACAGTTTCTCCTGCCTGCTCTTTGCTTTGATTGCTAGCCAATACAAAATTATTGCTTTGACTATCGGCAACGCTAATAATATTTTTTTCTCCCGGGGTTAAAACATTGGTCCAGAACCATTTGCCATTGGCGCCTCGGGCATAAGCTTCACCCTCAACTGCCGCTTCATATTCAACTTGATCAATTAGCTCATCTAAATCAGAAAACAAACGCACCGCATCGCCGGTATTATTCAGAGCTAAACCGCTGTCAAGGCGCTTAACCACTAAATAATCATTTCCCGCTAACCATAAATCTTGTAAAAATTTATAAGGCGCGCTGCCGCCCTCTTTATCATCTAATTGCCAATTTAATAAATTAACTGCTGAATTTGCCGGATTATATAATTCAATCCATTCAGCTATCGCGTCATTGCCAATCGGCGAGGGCAATAATTCATTTATAATTACCGGTGCGGCAGATTTTTTATCAGTCGTTGAAGCTGAAATTACATCATTGTTATCGCCGGGAACTTTAATTATTTTTTCTTTTTTAATTTCATTTTGGCCGTCGCTAACCGACAAGACAACTACGTAACTGCCTGCTTTAGTAAAAGTATGTTCAGGCGAAGGCAAATTTAATTTAACCCCATCGCCAAAATCCCAATTGAATTTTAACTCATCGCCGTCTTGATCAAAGGTGTCAGAGCTGTCAAAAGCCACTGGCTGGCCAACTATTGTTTTATCCGAAAAATTAAAATCAACTTTGGGCGGATGGTTAATGGCTATAAAAATATTAGCTTTATTGGGCGTAATAGTCTCACTCCATATCCAACAATTATTATCATTTTGCATTTTCGTAGTTTCGCATATATTTTCTTTCGCATTATAATTATAACTATTGCCTTCAGCCGCCCGCTCGTATTTAATGGTTTGGCAGGGTTTTTCTGCAAACGGCTGAAATAGATAGACACTGTCGCCATTGTTATTTAAAACTATTTTTGTTTGGCTGCGATAAATTGCTAAATATTCTCCTGCTTTAATAATTAGAGCAGAACTCGTTGTACTGATTTTATGTTTCAAACCGCCGCTGTCAGACAAACTCCAGCCAAACAAATTAACTTCTCTTGTTCCATTATTAAATAATTCAATAAATTCCCCTTGGCTGTCATCACCAATTGGATTAGGCAAAATTTCTGAAACAAAAATATCACTGCTATAATCATATAAAGCTCTTTGTTCAGCGCTTATTTCTTCTTCCTTATTAAGAGAAGTAATAATATTACTCTTGCCTTTAGTTGGTGTAGTTGTCAGGCTAAAATCATTAAGATTGTTAAAGCTATTATAACCATCTGATTTTCTCGCGACGCTGTTGGGATCATTGGCTTTAGGCGCGTTATTGCCAATATTGCCATCATCCCAATTGCCATAAGCCACTTGATCAATTAAATTACCCAAGCCGTCGCGCAAAATAATAATATCTCCGCTGTTATTTAAAATTCCTGCCGGCTTGGCAATAATTTTAAATCTTGAACTGCCCTCTATGCCTAATTGTCCGGTTAAATTAGTTTTTGTTTTACTGCCATCCTCAATGGTCCAACCGCTTAAATCTATTTCCTGGCCAATGGTATTATAAATTTCTATCCATTCTACTTCATTATCGGTCGGGTCAGCCACAAATTCGTTAATCACCACATCGCCTAAATTATATCTCAAACTAACAACAGGCGACGAGGTCGCGGTTGGTGAAGTGGGAGTTGCCGGAGTAGTTGGCGTTTCCGGCGCTGGCGAAACAGGCGTTGACACCTGGCTATTGGCTACCCGCGGAGTGCCGCCAGTGTTTTGGCTGGTTTGCCAGCTGCCTTCATCTTTGCGCTCCATAGTTTGTTTGGATGTATTATCGCCCGCCGGCCAGCCGCCTGTTGCATCAACAGAATCTATTAAATTTTGTTCTTTGTCGCGCAAACCCAAAAATTCGCCGCTATTCTCTAGAGCGCCGCTATAAATAATATCGGCCTTAACATCAGGCACGCTGGTATCATCAGTTCTTTCTAATAAAAAATAGCCTCCTGCCGCTATACTGCCAGATAAATTTATTAAAGGTGTTTCATCCTGCGCTACCAAGCTCCAGCCGCTTAAATCAATATCTCGCGTGCTTAAATTTCTTAATTCGATCCACTCATCATTAGCGCTGACTGTTGTCCCCATCCAATCATCATTAGCGCTGACTGTTGTCCCCATCCAAGCGATTTCGTTGATAACCACATCGCCAGCAACAGCCGCTAAGGCTTCGTTTGGCTGAAATATTTGTAGTAGCATTGGCAAACAAAAAAATCCTGCACCAAATAACAGGACTAACAAAAAAACAAATACTTTTTTAGACATAGGAATATAAAAAAATTTTTATAACTTTATTTTAGCACACAAAGATCAAAATATAAAAAATGAAAAACCCATAATTCATAATTCGTAATTCGTAATTCTGCATTTTAACTTATCACCGTGCCCTTGAATTTCTTCCCCTTAAAATAATTTTTGATATTATTAATATCTTTGCCATTCATAATCACTACTTCCAGTCCCAGTTTTTCTGATTTTTGCGAAGCAATCGGGTCAAAGGGCGCATTTAGCCCAGGGTCCCATTTGTTGCCGACTAACTTTCTAAAAGCCGACCAGCTTATTTTGGCTAATTTTTTA
>Ga0210050_1003455_pt1 | contig 14021 bp, 18 predicted proteins | sample CryGey132114_all_FD_185463 | JGI IMG/M metagenome (GOLD analysis project Ga0210050, IMG submission 185463) | Groundwater microbial communities from aquifer - Crystal Geyser CG22_combo_CG10-13_8/21/14_all (SPAdes) (version 2) | ecosystem: Environmental > Aquatic > Deep subsurface > Groundwater ...
TTCCCTGTTGTTGATTCACGGGGAATGGATTTTCCGTTGGTAATAGTAAAATAGAACTGAAGGAGGTCGCGTTATGCGAAAGATATTTATTCCACTTCTTTTTCTTGTTTTCATGACTTCTAATTTGTACGCGTCTCAGTCCACAATCATTGAATCTGAAGGCTATGCGTGCATGGGCGAGGATAAATCAATGAAAGAGACAGAGTATGGTGCGCTGGAGGGATAATGCGGTTTATAATTTAAGGTGAGTTTGAGGTTAATTAGTCAAAGAGATATACTATATCGGCAGGTATTTAAACATAGAAGGAGGTGTGATTTATGAGCGCTGTTCTTAAAAAGCAGATAGACGATATGTCAGAGAGTGAACTCAAAGAAGTTCTCAGGAGAGACTATCTGAGAAAGCTTGCCCGTTACAGAATTACAGATGATTTTTACAGGGACAAATACGGTATGGATTTTGACAGATTTGAGAAAGAAAATATTGTCGAAAAACAGAATTACGGCTTTGAGGTTGAATCCGATGCTCAGGAATGGGAACTCGCAATTGACGGCATTAAGACGATTGAGAAAAAAATGAAGGAACTCATTGGTGGAAATTGACAGGCTCATTGAAGAGGCAGCCAGCGTTGCAAATATATACAGTCTTGAGCTTATTGAAATAGACAGAACTGACCACATTATAAGCTTGAAGCTGTTAATAGACAATGAACTTTTTATACAAATATACGGAAATACTGAAAAAGATAAACTTAACCTTGCCCTTGTCTTTAAAAAGAAGCGATTATATGGATATGATTCTGAAAGAGACAGGTCGCACCGCCACCCTTTTGAGAACCCTGACAGCCATTTTTTTGTCAGTGAGAAAAAATCAACAAAGGAATTTGTTCAGGAGTCAATGAGATTCCTGGAAGAAAAAGAGATATTGTAGGGAGGGTTTATGCTAAAGATATTTATTCCACTTCTTTTTCTTGTTTTCATGACTTCTAATTTGTATGCCTCGCAATCCACAATCATTGAATCTGAAGGCTATGCGTGCATGGGCGAGGACAAGTCAATTAAAGAGACAGAGCGTACCGCCATGGTAGATGCAAAGGATAAAGCGGCAAAAAATGCAGCTACTTATATCAAGGGAGAGACAAAGATAAAAGACTCGCAGTTGGTTAAAGACATCATAGAGGCTTATAACAACGCTACAGTTGCTGTTGATAAAGTAATTGAAAAGGGCTGGTACACAGACCCGTCATTGGGCAAGTGCTACAAGGTAAAGATAAAGGCAAATGTCATACCTGATGAAAAGGCGATGCAAAAGGTTTCTGAGGTTCTTGATGACCCCTCTGCGCCTTTAAGCGTCAAAGTTTGGACAGATAAAAAAGAATACAGGGAAGGCGATAAGATTAAGATTTATATAAAAGGCAATAAGCCGTTTTATGCAAAGGTTATCTATAAGGAGACAACCGGGAACCTAATCCAGATTTTACCAAACCCTTACAGGAAGGATAACTACTTTAACGGCGGTGTTATTTATGAAATCCCCTCAGGCAATGACAAATTTGAACTTGAGGTAAACCCTCCATTCGGAGAGGAGAGCGTTATGTTTCATACAAGCGTCTCTCAGCTTGGAGATTTAGACTTGAAAGAAGAAGGCGGTGTTTATCAGGTAAAAACTAAGTCAAAAGATATAGGCATAAAGACAAGAAGCGTCAAGATAAAGGAAGTCACAGAAGGAAAGGCTCAGCAGGCATCAGAATTTTTTGAGGGCAAAGCTGTGGTAAAAACAGGGAAGTAAAGAATGAAAATAAAGAGGATAACTGAGAGCCTTCTTGACACAATAATTTATCTTTCAGAACTCTTTAACCTGATACTTAACGCGTTTAAAAACCTTCCTGCCTTAAAAATAAATCCGGTGCGCACTGTTTTCTTCAGACAGATATACTTTGCCGGAATTGAGACTTTAGGCAAGATGGTAATCATAGGGCTGTTAATAGGAATTGTCATAATAAGCCAGATTACAAGCCTCGTAGGAGTCGGAAGGGGAGAGCTTATAGGGAAGATTCTTGTTTGGGTTGTAATCAGGGAGTTAGGCCCGTTATTTGCCGCAATAGTAATAATTGCAAGAAGTGTTACCGCAATATCCGCAGAACTCGGCTCCATGAATGTGCAGGGCGAGATTGCGAGCATTGAAATGCTGGGCATAGACCCTGAGCGATACCTTATAATGCCGAGAATTATTGCGATTACATTGTCAGCGGTCATACTGACTTTTTATTTTGAACTTGCCGCCATACTCGGAGGCATAATTGTCACATCGCTATTCTGGGGCGTCCCATTTGAGCAGCACACGGCAGGGATACTGACTTCTCTAACCATCCCGGAGTTATCCGCATCTCTTGTGAAAAGCCTTTTGTTCGGGCTGGTAATCTCAGCAGTGAGTTGTTCTCAGGGGCTTAAGGTCAGCGGCAGCATAACTAAAATACCGCAGGCAACAACAAAGGCGACAATGCAGAGCCTGTTTTTTGTGTTTATCTTTGATGGTATAATAACCCTTATATTTTTCCTATGATTACACTTGAATGTGCAAGCCTTAAGGGATTTTTAGATTGCGCTTCGCTGGCTGTCTCCGGAGGAAGGTCCTGTATTATTTTGACAGAAACCGAGTTTGAGAAAAACCTTCTTCTGAGAATATTCACAGGGCTGACAAGGCTGGATTCAGGCAAGATTTTTATTTTTGGAAAAGAGGTATCATCTTTTTCATGCGGCGAACTCAATGCCGTAAGGAAAAGAATGGGTATCGTTTTGAACAATGGAGGGCTTATAAGCAATCTCAAGGTCTGGGAAAACATAATGCTGCCCCTGTCTTATCATTCATCCTTATCACATCATGATATGGATGAGAAAATGCTCAGCATTTTGGGTAAAATAGGCTATGATGATGACATAGCCGCGCTTCCCGGCCCTTTGCCTGTTTACAAAAAGAGGCTTGCAGGGCTTGCAAGGGCCATGCTTATGGAACCGGATTTGATTATTTACGATTCAGTTTTTGATGGCTTAAGCCCTGAAATCAGGAATAAAGCTCTGGAAACCATTACTGTGTTCCAGCGTCAAAAAGAGGGCAGGGCGTCTCTGTTTTTTGACATGGATGAAGGCTTGTTGGATTATATTAGAGCAGACAGCATTTACACATTAAAGAAGGGAAAACTTTATGAAAGAAACTGATCCGAGATTTATGGGCATTAAGGGGAAAGTAGGATTATTTTTTATTATTGCAGCGGCAGGCATAATTGCTACCGTGGTTTTTATTGGAATTGAACGCGGCGTCTTTACGGCCAAATACAGGATTAATTTTACGGTTGATAAAGGCACGGGATTTTTTGAGGGTATGCCTGTCAAACTTTCAGGGTTTAAGATTGGTAAAATAGATTCCATGTCGCTTGACGAAAATGCAAAGGTCAAAGTCACTCTTTTAATCAATAAGAAATACAACAAATGGATAAGAGAGGATTCAAAGGCAATACTTATGAAAGAAGGAGGATTTATAGGTGAGGGCGTCATAGCTATTACAGCGGGCAGCGTGAACAAGCCTATTATAGGAGAAGGAGGCGTTATTCAGAATGAGAAGGCCAGGGGACTTGGTGAAATTATTGAAGAGATGCGTCCGGTAATAGTGGAAATAAGGGATATTATTAATTATATAAGCGACCCGAAGGGCGACATTAAGCAGACACTTGCAAACCTTAGAACATTGTCTTCCGGCCTTAACGCAACAAAGGAAAATGCCGACAAGCTCTTAAAGAACGCTGACAGTAATATTTCGGGTGTTTCGTCTGACGCTTCAAAAGCCCTTAAAAATATTGATAAAACTGTCTCGTCTATGAACGAAAAAATAAATCCTGTGATTGATAAACTTAACAGGACCATGGACCATGCAGAGAAAACAACGGCAAGCCTTAAGGATGCAGTAGAGAAAGCCGCTCCGAAAGTGCCGCTGCTTTTAAATAAAGGCGAGGACGCTCTGAGCGGCGCCAATGAAGTGGTAAAATCTCTAAAGCAGGTATGGCCTATACGCCTCTTTATTGAAAAGCCGAAGGACAGCCTTATTCATGGAGACAGCTATGAGTAAACAGTGTCAGGCGTCAGGCGTCAGGCGTCAGTCAAAAAAATCAAAACTCATAAATACTTACAGGTCACTGGTCACTTTCGTTTTGATGTTCACTGTTCACTGTTCACTGTTCACTGTTGTTGGCTGCGGCGGAGCTCAAACTCAAACATTGTCCGCAGTTCATATTAAGGCAATTGAATACAATCAAAACGCAGCGAAGGCTGTGGAAAAAGGCGATCATGAAAAGGCTTTGGCTTATTATATGGAAGCCCTAAAGGTAAACCGCTCAATTGAGAATGCAGAGGGAATAGCAGTTAACCTTATAAACATAGCTGTGCTCTATCAGAAAAAAGGCAATACCTCAAACTCACATGAATTCGTCAATATAGCTTTTTCCATGCCTGATATAAGCAGTGAAATCAGGTCGGATGCAGCATATGAAAAAGCAAGAATTTATTTCAAGGAGAAAAATACTGCAAAGGCAAAGGAGTGGGTTAACATGTCTTTGTCTCTGGATAAAGGGCTGCGCGAAGGAAGCAGATGGAATCTCATGGGAAGGATTGCCTTTGCGGAAGGCAAATACGACGAAGCCGCTGCCATGGCAAATACCGCGCTTAACCTCAACAGGGAAAACAAGCAAAGGGCTGAGGAGTCAAATTCCTTAAGGCTGCTGGCCGAGATAAATGCAAAGGAAGGTCTTTATTTAGAATCAAAAGAGTTTTATTTGAAAGCGCTTGAGATTGACAAGGAACTTGGAGACAGCAAGAAAATTGCCATGACACTCAGGGGTATTGGAATGCTTTCTTCAAATCAGGAGCATTTTCATGACGCCGCAATTTTTTATATGAGGGCTTATGATGTCAGCAGCAATGCCGGGGATACGGAAGGAGCTTTAGAGGCGCTGGATTCCCTGTCGGATGCATACCGGAAATCAGGTGATGAGAAAAAGGCTGAGGAAATGATGAAAAAGAAAGCTGATATAGAAAAAGAGAAAAAGAAATAGATGCCGGTCGGAGACTCTCAAGGATGAGATTTGATGTAATTACAATCTTTCCTGAAATCTTTAATGCCTACCTCAATGAGAGCATTCTTAAGAGAGCAGCGGAAAAAAATATTATTGAAGTAAAGGTGCATAACTTGAGGGATTTCACAACCGACAGGCACAGGACTGTGGATGATTATCCTTACGGAGGCGGGCCGGGCATGGTGATGAAGCCTGAGCCGTTCTTCAGCGCTGTGGAACATATTAAATCCGATGGAATTCCAAGGCGCATTGTTATGCTGACCCCCCGTGGAAAGACATTTAGTCAGGATATGGCGCTTTCTATGTCCGGACAAAATCAAAATATGATTCTTATATGCGGCAGATATGAGGCTATAGATGAAAGGGTAAAAAATCTTGTTGACGAGGAGATTTCCATAGGCGATTATGTATTGACTGGCGGAGAACTGCCTGCTTTGGTTATAATAGATAGCATTGCAAGGCTTATACCAGGCGTACTTGGCGATGAGCGCTCTGCTGAAGAAGAATCATTTACCTGCGGGATGCTTGAATATCCGCATTACACGAGGCCCCCTGAATTCAGAGGGCTTAAGGCGCCGGAGGTTTTGCTGTCAGGAAATCATAAGGCAATAGCGCAGTGGAGAAGAAAAGAGGCTCTGAGATTAACCATTCTTAGAAGGCCTGACCTTATACAGGGGATTCCGTTGAAAGACGAGGATTATAAATTGATTTCGGAAATAAAGGAGGAGGGGAAAAACCATGAATATGATTGAATCAATTGAAAGAGGATACATGAAAGAAGTTCCGGCATTCAATGTCGGCGACACAGTGAAGGTATCCGTAAAGGTTGTTGAGGGAGATAAGGAAAGGCTTCAGCCTTTTGAGGGCGTTGTTATCGCAAGATGCGGCGGCGGAATAAGAGAGTCTTTTATGGTCAGAAAGATATCTTTTGGCATTGGAGTTGAAAGGATATTTCCGCTGTATTCTCCAAGTATAGATAAGATTGAAGTGCTCAAACAGGGCTCTGTAAGAAGGGCTAAGCTTTACTATCTGAGAGGCAAAAAAGGGAAGGGCACACGTATAAAAGAGAAAGAAGGAGAATTTGTAAAACAAGAGGCTTAATGGATATCTACCGGTATGATGAATCTCTTAGGGAAAAGGGATTCAATAGGATTGCAGGGATAGATGAGGCTGGCAGGGGGCCGTTGGCAGGGCCTGTTGTGGCTTCTGCCGTGGTAATGCCGACTGGTAAAAAAATAAACGGACTGCGTGATTCCAAAAAAGTGCCCGAGGCGGAAAGAGAAAGCCTGTTTGATGATATATTGGGCTGCTGTATTGACGTCGGCGTAGGGATAGTAGATGCGGGGGAAATAGACAAGATTAACATTCTCAGGGCGACAAAACATGCGATGGAAAAGGCCATAAAAGCCCTTTCAGCGGAACCAGACCTTTTACTTATAGACGCCGTGAAACTGCCGCAGGTGCATATTAAGCAAATTTCTCAGATAAAAGGGGAATCCGTCAGCGCCTCTATAGCAGCGGCGTCAATAATCGCAAAAGTCACCAGGGACAGGCTGATGTGTCAATATCACGAAATCTACCCTGAATACGGCTTTAAGAAGCACAAGGGATACGGCACAAAAGAACATGTGGAAAAATTACTCAGCTATGGGCCTTGCCCTATTCACAGAAAAACCTTTGATAAGGTAATGGATTTAGCGCTGCCTTTTAAAGAGCAATAGAGCAACAGAACAGCAGGGCAGTAGAATTACTGCGCTATTGCTCTGCTGAGCTACTGCTCATGTTTTGAGGTGTTATGGAGCAGGAAAGAATAGATGAAGCGTTAGAGCTTGTATGGCTCCTTGAAGAAGAGGGGCGCACAGAGTTTAACAGGTTTAAATTAAACTCTGATGATGTTAATTTTGATGAGCTGGTTAATGAAATGATAAAAAATCACCTTATCCTTCTTACGGAAGATAAGGTCGGATTTACAGAAAAAGGCCGTATACTCGCAAAAGGACTTATACGCAGGCATCGTCTTGCAGAACAGCTTCTTACTGAGGTCCTTGAGCTTACTGAGAACTCCGTTGAAGCAGATGCATGCAAGATGGAACATATCCTTAGCGAAGAATTGACAGAAAGCGTCTGCACTTTTCTTGGACATCCTCCAAAATGCCCTCATGGAAAGCCGATACCAAGAGGCGAATGCTGCAAGAAATATAAAATAGAGATAGAACCGCTGGTTGTCAGGCTGATTGACTTTGAAGTCGGACTGAAAGGAAGGATTGTTTTTATAGTATCAACCGAAACATCAAGGCTTAACAGGCTCAGTTCTATGGGCATAACTGCCGGAAGCATAATAAGATTATTGCAAAAAAAACCATCTTTCGTTATTCAGGTTGAAGAGACGGCGATTGCAATTGACCCTGATATTGCAAAAGAGATATACATTAAAAAAGCCGCCTGAGATGCAGCGAAAAGTCTATATTCATACTTTCGGATGCCAGATGAATGTCCATGACTCTGAGAAAATGGCTGGCATTCTTAAGGCTGAAGGCTATACCGAGACTGCATATACTGAAGAGGCAGACCTCATAATCTTTAACACCTGCAGTATAAGGCAAAAGGCAGAACAAAAATTCAGAAGCGAACTCGGAAGGATAAAATTATTAAAAATCAAAAACCCGCTGCTTAAGATTGCTGTTGCAGGCTGCATTGCGCAGCAGAAGGGGAGGGATATACTTAAAAGGAACCCGCAGGTAGATTATGTGTTTGGCCCCCAGAATGTCCACAAATTAAGCAGCATGTTAACAGCAGATACAATGGTTTGCATTGAAGATAACCCTGAGATTCAACACACAGACATTCCCGCGGAGAGAAAGGATAATGTCAAGGCATGGGTATCCATAATGTACGGATGCAATAATTTTTGCAGTTATTGCATAGTGCCTTATACGCGGGGCAGAGAAAAAAGCAGGCCCAGTGAAAATATATATAAAGAAATACATGAACTGTCTGAAAATGGGTTTAAAGAAGTAACTCTGCTCGGCCAGAATGTTAACTCTTACGATAGCGATACGAATTTTGCCGGGCTCCTGAGGAAAATAAATGCCATAACGGGCATTGAGAGGATAAGGTTTGTCACATCACACCCGCGGGACCTTTCTGATGAACTGATTTTATGCATTAAAGAACTGCCGAAAATCTGCGGGCATATTCACCTGCCGCTTCAGTCTGGTTCAAGCAGGATACTCAAGCTGATGAACAGGGGATACACCTATGAGGACTATCTTGAAAAAGTCGGAAAACTCAAGGAATGCGTCCCTGACATTGCGATAACAACAGACATTATTGCAGGATTTCCATCCGAAACAGACAATGACCATTCTCTGACCATTGAAGCCCTCAAACGTATTGAATTTGACGGTATTTTTGCCTTTAAGTTTTCTCCACGCCCGGGGACAAAGGCAGCGGAGATGGATGACAAGATTTCTGAGAAGATAAAGTCGCTGCGGCTTTATGAGATACTCGGATATCAGGACGATATTACTTTAAGGAAAAATAAGGAACTTGAGGGGTCGCTTCAGGAGGTTCTCGTTGAGGGGGTAAGCAAAACAAACAATGGAAAGATAACAGGCAGGACAAGGACAAATAAAATCATCAATCTTGAGGGAGATGCGGCGCTTGTTGGAAGGTTAATCAATGTTGAGATTAGAAAGGCTCTGAGACACTCTCTTGAAGGCAGGCTCACGAATCAAGCCTAATAACACACAATAAACTTAGTATTATTAATAAGTTATATGGAATAAACATAGATTCTTCTTTATGTTTTTCAGCGCCGTCATTCATTTAGTCGCCTATGGTCTTGATTTAGAACCTAAAGTATAACTTTCAGAACTTATTGGAACTATTTTAAAACAAAGGACAATCATAAAAAGCATGGTTTTTGGAATACTTCACTGGATATAACAAATCAAGATATTTTAATGAAATCATAGAATTAAACAAATTTTTGAGCAATGTCTGCATCATTTGGGTGAAGGGTACATGAAATAAGTCCATCCTCGCGGAGCCCTTGTTTCCGTAAGGATTCAGGGCATTCAAGAGGGCAAGCATGTCGGCATCCCAATCTTTCGTCATAACTGATTGATTTTAAAGGTATTTCAGCCTGCCTAAAACTCATTCAAATCCGTAAAAACCTATACTGGCATTGGTCTGAGCAGGATTATATGCCGCATTAATAACAGCTTACTAACAACCTTTGTTTATAGCCTATGTCTGATAAGATATATTATGTTAAATTCCATATATACAAAATAAAAGTAATCTAAAGGAAGTATCCAAATTGCTTTAAATTTCAATAAGTTCATACTGTCTGCTTCCGAGGCCGAGCCTGCCAGCCTCTTCTATCTGTATCAAGTAGGGCTTTTTTGAAAGGTCATAAAGGATATTATCTGTTTTCTCTCCAAGCTCGCTTGCTGCTGACTGCGGCAAAGGTTTTGCCTTTAAAAGCATATCTATTGCTGCTTGCTCTATTGCCACAATGTCATCGGAGATAAGGATTCCCTGATCCTGTATGACTGGTACGTCAGCAGCAGGCATACAGTCGCATTCAGGCTGTATTTCTGTAAGGAAGTTTATATAAATCACCTTATTGGGTTTAAAAGTACTTAAAACAGCCTTTGCTGTCTCTGCAAGAGCCTTCATGAATCTTTCATCATCTCCCGGCAGCGTCAGAGCGCCTTCAGGACAAACCCTTGCGCACCTGCCGCACCTCCAGCAGTCAGCTTCCCTGTAGGTGAACTGCTCATTTTCAAATTTAATCACTTCAAGAGGGCAGATTTCTTCACATTGCAGGCAAAGTTCGCATTTTTCCTCATCCCATATTAATTTGCCCTCGCCAATTGTGTGCATTGCTCCCCTTCCACACTTCCACCCACAGTGTCTATGGCTGGAACTTATCCCTCCCATGGCAACATTTTTAATTGCCCCGGCATAGCCAGCCTGAATATGACCCTTTATATGCGAACAAACGACCATTGCAGGAACATCGTAGATAAGGCTTGCGACTGCTATTTCACCAATGATTTCACCTGCTTTCACCATTATATTGTCATTTCCATAGAGTCCGTCAGCAAGGACAACAGGCGCTCCAACTGAAAGATGATTTATCCCGTTTTGATTTGCAACTTCCAGGTAAGCCAATCCCTTTATACGTACAGTATCTGTCACGAAAGGCTTGGCGTCTATACCTTTTAAGGCATCTACGACCTTCCTCAAAAACACAGGCCGGACAATCCTGTGTGCGCCTTCTGAACCGAAATGAGTTTTTACTGCAACCCATTCGTCTTTTTCAAAATAGGTTGAGAGATTCACTTCCTTAAACAAGCGTTCAAGCTTGCCGGGCATACTGTCTGCATATTTCCATTTCTTTATCCTCGCTGATGCGAAATAGACCTTTGACATATAAGTTATTCTAATAACTCCTGTACTTATTTGTTATCGGGAACCGTCTGTCTCTGCCAAAGGCCCGCGGCGTTATTTTTATTCCGGGAGGAGACTGCCTTCTTTTATATTCGCTTCTGTCTATCATCTGTATAATCTTCTTTGTGCATTCAATCTCACATCCTGAAGACAGTATATCATCAAAGTTCTTGTCATCTTCAATATATGCCTTGAGCACCGGGTCAAGAACAGGATAAGGAGGCAGAGAGTCTGTGTCCTTCTGGTCTGGTTTCAGCTCTGCTGAAGGCTCCTTCCAAAGAACTCTTTCAGGGATTACCGCCCTGCCCTCATTAGAGTTTTTCCATTTGCAAAGTTCATATACAAGGGTCTTGGGCACATCCTTTATAACAGCAAAACCTCCTGCCATATCTCCATAAAGTGTAGCATATCCGACGCTCATTTCAGACTTATTCCCTGTTGTCAGAACAAGCCATCCAAATTTATTGGAAAACGCCATAAGTATATTTCCTCTTATCCTGGCCTGAAGATTCTCTTCCGTTTTATCTTCAGGAAGCCCTTTAAATTCCATTTTAAGACTTTCGCGGTAAACTTCAAATATATTGCTGATAGGCGTCTCAATTATTTTAATGCCGAGATTTTTGGCGAGTTCGTAGGCGTCCTCCCTGCTTTCTTTTGATGTATAGGGAGATGGCATAAAGATACCTGAAACATTTTCCCTGCCTATGGCGTCAACTGCAACTGCAGCTACGAGTGCAGAGTCAATCCCGCCGCTCAAACCTATTACAGCTTGCTTAAAATCATTCTTAATCACATAATCTCTTGTCCCTAAAACAAGAGCTTTATAAACCTCTTCTTCAAATCCCCCCTCGCCCCTCTTTAATTCATAACTCCCCCTTCCCCCTCTTAACTTAAGAGGGGAATAAGAGGAGGCGTTGCAGCTGTCAAGGACTATCTCCGAGATAATCATCTCTTCTTCAAACTGCCTTCCTCTGACTATAATCTCACCTGCTTTATCAACTACAAAGCTTCCTCCGTCAAAAACAAGTTCGTCCTGGCCTCCGACTGTATTAAGATACGCAATTACTATTTTGTTGTCGGACGCCCTTTCAGAAACCATCTTTTCTCTCAGATGCGCCTTTCCCATGTGATACGGGGAAGCATTTATATTCAAAATGACCTCAGCGCCTGCAAGAGCCTGATACTTTGCCGGACCTTCGGGATACCATATATCTTCGCAGATATTTACGCCAATTTTTATATTATCTATCGTATAGACAGGGGTTTCGGTCCCTGCCCTGAAGTATCTGTATTCGTCAAAGACTCCATAGTTTGGAAGAAATACCTTGTGGTAAACGCCAATAATCTTACGGTTGCGGATTATTGCAGCAGCGTTGTAAAGAATATTATCTTTTCTGTCAACAAAGCCGACAACAGCCGCTATATCTTTCGTGTTTTCAATAACCCTGCTTAATGCCTCAAGGTTATCGTCTATGAAATGCTGTTTAAGGAGGAGGTCCTCGGGAGGATAGCCTGTTATCGCAAGCTCAGGAAATACAACCACACCTGAATTCTGCTCCCTTGCCTTCCGGATGTAATCGCAAATCTTCAGGACATTGCCTTCAATGCCGCCGACAGTAGGATTAATCTGGGCAAGGGCAATTCTAATTGTCTTCATAAGTAAATGATAATTTGAAGCGCTTCCATTTGTAAAGCTATTAAAGGCTACAGAAATTTGTCCCGCAGCAGTTCATCAAAATACTATTGAGAATAATCATTGTCTTCCTGCCCGTCAGATACATTTTGCAGTTTTTTTGTGTAACTCCGGCTTTATATCATGTAAAATATAACTAAGATGCCTTTAGTTAGAAAAAGTAAAATCTATAAAACATTTATGGCCTCCATAAACCTGACGATTTTGAGACAAGAGCATTGTCATTATCAGTTTAGGCATTGCGCGCATGACAGAGGAGGACAGTTCTATAGACGATATCATAAAGAGAGCGGATGATGGGCTATATAAAGCAAAAAACAGCGGAAGAGACAGGGTTGAGTGGATATAAAAGGAGGAGGTGTTTTTATGTTGAAACCTGTTGTTGATTGGGATACATGCGTTGGCTGCGGAGCATGCACAGAGGTTTGTCCTGAAGTCTTTCAGCTTAAAGATGATAAGGCATGGGTTGTAGGACTGGAAAAGTGCAATACCTGCAACTGTCAGGAAGCTGCCGACATCTGTCCCGTTCAGGCAATAACCGTTACTGAGGAGTAATTGGTAAAACTATGAAAGTTATTGCATTTTTAGGAAGTCCGAGAAAGGACGGCAATACAGAGCTTCTGCTGAAAGAGGCAATAAAAGGGATAGAGGCTTCCGGCTCTCCGAGCGGCTCGGAGGTCTTTAACCTCAATCTTATGAAGATTTCCCCGTGTCAGGATTGCGGGGGGTGCGACGAGACAGGCAAGTGCATTGTTGAAGACGAGATGTCTCAGATTTACAATGCAATAAGAACTGCGGACAGAATCATACTTGCATCGCCAATCTTTTTCTTCGGACTCAGCGCGCAGACAAAGATAATGATAGACAGATGTCAGGCATTCTGGTGTGAAAAATACCTGTTAAAAAAGCCAATCCCGGAAGGCAGATACGGGAGAAAAGGACTTTTATTGCTCGTAGGAGGCATGGAAAAGGATACAGGGATTAAGTGTCCCGAGGCAACTGCAAAGGCATTTTTCAGAACCATCAGCGTGCCTGAACATAAGACATTGAGTGTTCTCGGTGTTGACGCAAAAGGCTCAATACTCAAACATCCCACTGCGCTTAAAGATGCATATGAGGCAGGAAGAGAACTGGTTAGGATTTAACCCTCTTCCACCTTCTGTGAATCCACAACCATTCTGACGGATGCTCTTTGATATACCTTTCAATAAAACCTGAAAACTTTTTGGTATCTTCTATAACCGCTTTCTCTTTATCTGCAATAGCTGATAATTCTACCTCCGGATAAATCGTTATCTTATGTCCTTTATCCGTTCTGTGAATAAATGCAGGCAAAACCACTGCCCCTGTTTTTCTTGCTATGAGCGCGGGCATCTTTGTGGTCCACGCCCCTCTTCCGAGAAAGTCTATGACATACCCCTCATCTGAAAGCACAGCCTGATCCATAAGAATGCCGACAGATTCATTATTTTTTAATACTTTCATGACTGCCTTCAGCGCCCCTTTTTTGTAAATAACTCTGGTGCCGTATCTCTGCCGTACCCTTTCTATAAATTTGTTTATATAAGGGTTGTTTATCTGTCTTACTATGCCGGAAGTAGGCAAAAGCTTCGCAGATTCAGTAGCCATCAACTCCCAGTTTCCGCAGTGTCCTGTTATAAACAGAATCCCTTTGCCCTTTGCTCTGGCATTATCAAGGTTTTCTACTCCCTCAATCTTCACAGAATCTATAATCCCTGAACCAA
>Ga0210050_1003461_pt1 | contig 14003 bp, 15 predicted proteins | sample CryGey132114_all_FD_185463 | JGI IMG/M metagenome (GOLD analysis project Ga0210050, IMG submission 185463) | Groundwater microbial communities from aquifer - Crystal Geyser CG22_combo_CG10-13_8/21/14_all (SPAdes) (version 2) | ecosystem: Environmental > Aquatic > Deep subsurface > Groundwater ...
TTCCGGTTGGCACTTCAAAAATTGCCGAGGAAATCCACACAATTGAAATCAAACTGGCGGCTTGAGAATAGGAGTTGGTTACATGTTGAAAATATACAATCCGAATCGGTGCCAAAAAATCCAAAGACTGAACAATATTAAACAGTCCATATAATTTAATATTTAAGTCGTTTCTCATAAAAATAGTATATCAGGAGCTGTCTTTACTTGGATAAGTTAAAAATAAACAACGTAGAATTATTTTGTCGTTCTCGTGATGACGGGTTAAATCCCCGCAGGGGAAATCCAGACATAATATATATTATAAAATAAATTAGGCACTTGTAGACTGGATCCCCGCCTACGCGGAGACGACCTTTCACATAATAAAAATCAACCTAGTTTATAGATATTTTTAACACTAACAACAATCGCTGCTTTGGCTGGATAACCTTTATTTTCTTTCATTTCTTTAACGAATTTTGCCCATTTTCCCTGTGTTTGATATTCTGCTTTTCCAACAAATTTATATCCTTCTTTCCAATCTTTTGTCCATACCGCAAGACAAATACGCGAATCTTTAATGATGTTTTCAGGAGTATGTTTCATAAAATTATCAGTGATAATAATCGTGGAAGGAAATACAACCTTTGCTAACGCAACAGCAATAAGGTTTGGACTACCGTCTTCATTAATAGTGGCAACAGCAATTGCTTCTGTTTCTAAAAGTTCTTTTTGTCTTTGGTTTATTTTCATAGATTTATTTATTAATTTTATAACTTAAAAAATTATTATAATAACCAAGTAATTAGTCAAAATTTGTAATTTGGTTGTTTTTATTTAATATCTTTATACATCCAACTAGTAATGTTTCCTTTTTCACACCATTGAATTGCTTTTTTAAGTTCATATTGACTAATAGTCTTATCTAAGGATTCTCTTGAAGGCATATTCCCAGTATAGAGACTTCGCAAAATAGGTAAGGCGCGTTGGTCTGCAAGCTGACCCAATACCCAAATTGCCGTATTTTTTTGTCTGAAGGGTTTTTTGTCAGACTGAACAAGTTTTGTTAACGAATTAACACAGTCCTCTTTATATTCTTTTTGAGCATTTACACAGGTAATCTTGACTTTTGTATAAATTACCAAAAAAGAATATGAAAAAAGAATCGTCAATAATGCTAAAAAAGAAATGGTAATAAATAAAAAAGTACGTTTTAAACTTAATCGTTTCTTCATATTTGATATATTTTATCAAAAAATAATATCAATTATCTATTTAGGGAATTAATTGTTATAATCAACTCATGAGAAATTTTAATCGTGATAATAACAATAGATTTGGCGGAGGAAGAGATTTCAAAAAACGGGATTTTGGCGGAAGAAGTTCTCCAGACAGATCTGATAGATTTGAGATGCATCAGACAACCTGCAGCAAATGCGGGAATGATTGTCAAGTTCCGTTTCAACCAACAACCGGAAAGCCAGTCTACTGCAAAAAATGCTTTGATGAAATTCGCGGATCTGACTCAAAAAGATTTGGAGAAAAAAGTTTTTCACCAAGATTTAATAATTTTTCTGAAAATAGAAATAATACAACAAGAAGAAACAATGAAGAACAATATAAAAAACAGTTTGAATCGTTAAATTGGAAACTTGACAAAATTTTAAAAATCCTGGGCCCGACTCCTTCTTTGGAGGTTACTCAAGAAAAATCATTTAAAAAAGAAGTAAAAGATCTCAGACCAAACAATCCAACTGATAAAACGAAAAAGAAAAAACCGACTATTAAGAAATAACTCAGGATTCTCTTTGCGCTTTTCTTCGTCTGATTAGCTTTCGAACCGCTCTAGGACGTTTATCGGCAACAGGATTTTTAGTTGTTTCCTACGGGCTCACGCCCGTATGTCCTCTGCGGGGGTTGATAGAATACAACCGGTGGTTTTCCTATTTTACCTATTTTCCCTTCAGCCAAAAGCTTTGGTAGATGTCTGAACAAAGCTTGTCTAGAAATACCTAAATACTCAGATAGTTGTTTTGATGTGACTTGCTTGTGAACAATTAGATATTCCTGAATCTTTCGTGCTGTATTGGTAACCATATGAAAAAAGTATATTAGGTTGACAGTTGACTGTCAACTATCAACCGTAAAAGAACTATTTCCATCGGTATAGTAGCGGAAACAAAACTATTTAGAATATATTTGAGGCTAATTTGCAGATCAAGTGTTGATTGACTTAATTCATATATTTTTGGCTAAGATCGTCTCAAAATGAGACGTGTTTGTCAATACCATGAAACAAATGAAATTAGATTAAAAAACAACTTGTTATAACACTGAGCGAGTGTAACGAGTCGAAGTGCTCCCTAGACCAAAGATTAATATAAACAAGCTAATGGACGAATTTAGCCTCATTTTAAAGCAGGTGAGTTTTGAAGGGTTATTTCAAATAACAACTTAGGTCGTTTCTTTTTTCCCTATTTCAAGCTATAAAACATATTTATAATTATCTCTAGCTCTGGTTTATATGTTATATTAAGTATATGGAAAATCAGACTTATCAAAATACTCCACAAATTCGACCTCAATCACAAGCTTCTATCCCATCAACATCAAATTGGTCAAAGATTATTTTATTTGTTATATTCGGATTAGCTGTTGCAATCGGGTTAGTTTTACTTGGAATACAAATTGGAAAAAAACAAATAAGCAAGCCCATAACTATTTCATTACAACCAACTTTTTTTCCCACACCGACAACAGTTAATCCAACGACAATCCCTACAATACCTAAACCAATAGTATCTTTACCTGCTGGGTGGATTTACCAAAGTAAAGATTGTAATGTAGGATTTCCTATTCCACCCAAGGAAACTCCATATTATCAACCTTTTAATCCAAATAGACCACCTCCGGTTACTGAAGATGAGGGAAGTGGAAGATTTTGGGATTTTCCTCGAGGTGTCTCATATCCTAAATTACTTTCTAAATTATTAATTGGGGATGTTGAATGGAAACAGGCAAGCGCAACATATGCGGCCACTGATGAAGCAAGCGGTTATTTTTCTCAAACTGTTGTAGTGAGTTGCATCCCAAATGGCGGTCGTTATACGAATAATTCAGCTTTAATCGCTTCTCTCTCTACAGAACTAGACAGATACAATACATCGGATGTAGAAAAAGAAATGCAACCGGCTACATATAAAATTAAGAATAGCGTACCTTTAAGTAGATGGGGTGAAGACGTTATAGATTTAGTTGTAACCGAGGGTATCGTAGATAATAAATATACTATATTTGTTACTCCTCAAAATATTTACGAAGTAAAAGTTTTTGGAAATACAAATAACGATTTTGTTAAAGAAACTGCCCAAAAGATTTTCAACAATCTTCTTTTTGACTAATAATTAGTTTTTTACTTCCTCATTTTAGTAAATAAACAAGGGAACGAATTTAGCCTCATTTTAAAGCAGGTGAGTTTTGAGGGAATGTTCCAAACAGCGGTTTAAATAATATCTTACTCCCAATAAAGCTAAAAAGCTCAAACCTATCTTGCAAATATTCAATTCACTTTATTAAACCTCTGATAGTTTTCCATATTAAAAATCTATAAAAACATTTTATTAAGAAAAAAGGCAATTATTGTCATTAAAAATATAAAAAAAATTAAGGTAATTAAACCCGCTCCAATCGAAGGTTTTAAGATTTTACCCTTTTCTGCAAAATGATGAGAGTATTCACCATAAGTGATTAAAAAAGACATCAGAGCGGCAATAAGGCTAAAGGGCAAGCCTAAGACTAGAACAAGTTGAAAACCCATAAAACTTAACTTTTATATAACAATCATCTCTTTTGTCTTAATAAGATTTTTTTCTTGCTCATGAAGTTTTATTAGAGCGGTTATTTCTTTCTCTTGGCCTTTCTTTTTTCGTTCTATCCCTTTCTTCATCGCTATTTCAACCTCACTAATTGTTTCTTCAAGAGTTTGATTAAGGATATTTTGATATTCACCAATACTTTTAACAACTCTTTGGTGAAAATCAAAACGTACTCTTCCACAATGTTTATCAAATTCCTCAAATGTTTTTTCTTTGATGTTTTTATAGAGTAAGTTGTGCGATAAAAACTTCGGTAAGTGGGAAATAACAGGAGTAAATATTTCAATGTCTACCTGAATTTCATCAAAAGAGAATTTAAATTCTTGTTCTTCTGCTAATTCGGTTTCCGTTTCAAATTTTTCAATATTTATATTGAAGAGATTGGCTGATAAATCAATGACTTTTTGGATAGTTTTATTGGTTTCGTTGGAAAACCTGTCTAATATAAATTTCAACGATTGTTGAAGCTTAATTTCTTCCTCTTTTCGCCATCTGCTAAATATCCTTTTAATAGATTCTTCCAAAAATGCGTCAAACTTATTTGCCAATTCTTTACCGCTTAAACTTTTATTGTTTTTATAAAATTCCTCTAACTCAATAAGAAGTTTTGGCAATTCTTTTTCTTTTAATACTTCAATGTCTCCAATTAAGATTTCTTTAACCAGTTTTTCCGTTTGTCCCTGAAGGATAAAATCAGCGTCTTCTTTCTGTTGTTTAATAGTTACCAGTTCTTTTTCAAATGCAACAATTTTTTCCTTGAGAATAAGAAGTGGGGTTTGGGATGTTTTTATCTCAAGCTGAAGTATTAAGTTGATTTCGCCAATTAACGATAACAGTTTTGAGGAAACGGATTTAACAAGAACTTGAGACCTTTCTTTGTTGAGAAAATCAGTCAAAGCTTTCTCAAATTGTAAAAATTGGTTTTCATTGTGTTTACTAATTCCGTTATTTATTTTGCTCTCAAGTGCCAGCTTTGAAGATAAAGAATAAAATCTTAAATTCTTGACACCAATTTTTTCTTCAATGATCCGCTTGGTAAACTCAAGCGATTGTTTCCGTTCGTCAACTCCCACCTGGTCATTTTTATTTTGGACAAATAGAATTTTTCCTAGATAATTTTTTATTGAGGAAAGAAATGAAAGTTCTGAAGCGCTTATTGGCGGGTCAGTTGTAACCACAAATATTCCCGCATCAGCTTGAGGCACAAACTCATAGGCAACATCAGTGTTATGTCCATAAACCGAGCCAACGCCAGGAGTATCAATTATTTGAACACCGTCTTTTAAATATGAAGATGGGTATTTAATTATCATTTTATCTACTTGTTTTATGTTTTTCGGGTTTTTATCTTCGGAAATGTAATCTTCAAGTTTTAAAACCATCAGTTCTTTAGTCTCTCCATCAAGAAAAACAACACGAGCAAAAGGTTTGTCACCATATTTAAGAATCGTAACAACTGAAGTTAGAGGAATAACGGCGGTTGGTAGTAAATTAACACCAATTAAAGCATTAATAAGTGAGGTTTTCCCCCGCTTGAATTGACCCAACACAACAAGCTGAAAATCTTTATTTTTTACCTTATTGCTGATTAAATGAAATTTACGCAGTAAATTCTCATTATCTCTCAAAACATTAAGAGAGCTTAACAAAGAAATACTATTTTCAATTATTTTTATATCCATATACCAAAAAAGCTTCTACTGATAAAGTAGAAGCTATTAGTCCCACTTGACGGGACAGTTCCGCGAGCCTCATCGCTTGCTGTAATTTTATCTAATCGCTTGAATAATTACAATAAAACCGTTATTTTGTTATTTAATAAAAATGAAGTTTTGAATAATGAGTTATATTAAGACTAAACTGGGGTATCAAATTTGAAGCTGGCTCGCTACGTGGAACGATTATGGAAGAACAGATTGGCTACATGAGCTTGAATATCCAGAATTAACTTTAAATCAATTGAATAAGTTTAATAACTAAAAGCTATATAATTCTTATGCTCATTTAACCATTCCAATCACTTCTAAACCAAATGAAGGTTTGCCTTGATCAAATCTTTCTTTACTTACGTTATCCCAATTAGTTTGTATTTCTTCTGCTGTTATTCGTTTTGTTATTAAAGATTTGGTTTTGAAGGTTTGTCTTTTAACATTATAAATACCAGTAGTATTTACGAGATCAATTTTACCAAGGTAATATAGATCTTCAACCATATATTCTAATGAAATCTTGTCCATCTTTATTTTATTGCCTGATATATCAATCATAATAGGATTAGGAGGATTAAAAATGAATTGACCGGGAAACGTTTGTAAAATATTTGTTTTGTTCCATAGGTGAACCATCAATTCCTTTGCCGCATAAACCTTATCTTCATATAATAATGGGAAATTATAAGCAATCCCATCAAAATTTGCGGTTGTAGAAAATCCAAAAGAGTAATTTTTTAACGTAGTAACTTTACAACCTCCTGGCAACTGTAGTCTTGTTTTTATTTTTGGATTGTCGGAATCAATAATGTGCAGTAACTCAATCCCTTTGGCTTGAGCAAGATTAATTACTCCTTCTGAATATCGTGAATTTGAAACCATTGCGGCTTTTTTCGCGCCTACATCTTCGATAATACCTGTAAATAAACTAAATTTATCAAGATCTATCGATCTTTTATGATCTTTACATTCAAATATCAAAAAATCAAAGTCGTTAGGATTAGCAATTATGTCAATTTGCCTTTTTGTTTTGCTTAATTGTCCCATTAATTCAACATCATAATGAACTTCTACAGAAGGATTAAGTTCCTTAATTATCCTTAATGTTGCCAATTCAAATTCTTTTCCCGTGTTTAGTTTCATATCTTTTATTTAATATATTTTAGTCGTTATCCTTTTGTTATCCATCCACCTTTAATAGGAATATATAAATTTTGATTACTTCTTGTTTTAATAATTAATTCCATTGTATCCGTATCAATATTTGGCATCTGGTGTTGCCCTTGAGAACCAACTTCTGTATCGGAAATAAAAACCCCAATTTGTTTTATTTCTTTTCTTTCAATTAATAAAGGTTGGTCATGTTTCCGTTTATTATCCTTCATGTTTTCAAAAATGAAGTGAGTTGCATTCCATTCTCCATCAGTAATTTTTGCCCTCAAAGCAACCGTAACATAGTCCGGTTGGTCATTATTATAATTATCGATCTCCAAATCAATCCGAAAAGAACTCCAAACCCAGCCAGTTTCTCTGAGAGAGAAGTTTGCCCAACGAACCTTATTTTCTAATATCTTAACTTCTATTTTGCGAGTCATATTTTTCTGTATTGGTTGTGTTATGCGATTTTGTTTAAATTTTCCAAAACCTATACCATTCGTTAAACATTCTTGCAATAGTCTGTTTACTCTATTATTTCCCGGTAAATTTTCTATCTGCAATAAATCTTGAGCTTGAGAAATTTGCCTATGTAGTGCATCGTCACCTTCATTCTTAAAATCCAACAACTTTTTCATATACTCTTTATCTGTTCGTGACCAGGAATAATTATTTACAACTTCATCAAAGGAGTTAAATCCAAGTAATGGTGGAATATGATCAAATATAGCCCTTATGATCATTGATGAGGAATATTGATAACCAGCTGCATAATTTGAATTCAGTTCCGTAAATAACTTAATAAGTTTCTTATAGTCGAAACCGTTACTTTTTTTTACAAATCCTTCGATGATTTCTTGTTTAATATAAGAAGTAGTAACTTCTGTTGTTTCTTCAAAATTATGTCTTTTCCATTCCGCAACTTTTTCTCGAGTAAATCCCTCAATTTGTTCTGCTACGTGTTTTCTTGTTTCTCGAGGAATGCTTCCATATAAATGTTGTCTATAATTTTGAAATTCTTTATAATCTGAACCGCTTAAGTGTTTAAAAATTGAGGCAACTTCTGCTAACCAATCTTTTGTATCTTTTTGATTAGGAAATCCATATAATCGTTGGACATTTAGCTTTTTAAAATAAATTTCAAGTTCTTTCACCAATGTTTTCTTTTGTTTGAAATCTTTCATATTTAGATGATTATTATGTATATCTTATCAATATTTTAATCGACAAAATTCCTTTATTAACTTGATTTCCATGCCTCTATTAATTTAATTTTAAATTTTGAGTGGTTATCTATAAAATTTAAAGCTTCTTCTTTATAGAATTTATCATTGTGAAAATCACTTAATCTTTTTAACATTTCAATTCCACTAATAAATAGGTACGAATAAACTCTAAAAAGATGATTTTCTTGAGATTTTTGATTCAGTCTATGAATAATCAAAAAAATATTTCCATGCAATGTGTGAGATTCTCCGGATTTTATCCCTTTATAATTTTCTGTTTCAATATAAATATTTTTTTTAGTGTACTTTTCAAGTATCTTGTATTTAACATTACTTAACAATGATCGTGCTTTTTTTATTGCTTTTCGATATTTAATTTTATCGGATGAATCTTTCACAACGTCTTTTAGATCGCTAATTATTTTCCACTCTTTTGGAGATATATTCGTATGTAAAAATTCTTCATTCTCATTTAATAAACGATTGAACCAACCGTAGAATAAACTCTTCATTGATGTTTCTATTGAACTATAATCGGTAAGAAGTAGTATTGTTAAATACAACTTTTTATCATTGTTTTCTACACGTCTATCAAAAATAATAAAGCTGTTTTCTATCCCCATTTCAAGTATCGCCCTCAGCGCAAACTCATTCGTTAACGAATTTCGCTCTTCCCATAATCTCTCAAAAAAAGTAATGTATGCACTTAAGAAGGCTTTGTGATAATAATCAAAAAGAAATTTATAAGATACTTTATCTAATGGAACAATAACGCCATTATATTGAACGAATCCTTTTTTTAATAAGTCTGCTGAGACATATGTCGTAGGAAACAAATCTTGTCCTTCTTTAATGAGTACAAGAAATTTCTTGATTTCTTTGTCGGCTTCAATAAACAAATTGTTCATAAATATTTTTCTGAAAATAAACGTAGAAACACCTCTAAGGTGTAAAATTTGTTGATTAGATGCTCTAAAATATGGATTTTGATGCATATCCCACTTCGCTTAAGCTTCGAGGGACAAGTAAGCCCATTGACACAATTATATAACATCAAATATTGTGGTTGATATGCCTGGTCGCAAGCATCCGCTATTAACAGGAAATATTTATCACATATATAATAAAACGATTGAAAGAAGAGCTGTTTTTGTTGGAGAATACTGTGATAAGTTTATTCAAACCGCTCGTTATTATCGATCTTCTCAATCTATTCTTCGTTTTTCAAACTTTCAAAAATTACCGGAAACTCTTTTCAGTATTTATGAAAAAAAAGTTACAGACAAACGCACTTTTCGGGTGATTGTTCTTGCTTATTGTTTAATGCCCACTCATTATCATATGCTTATTAAACAGATTCAAGATAAAGGAATATCTTTTTTTATATCACAAATACAAAACTCCTTTACCAGATTTTATAACATTAAATCTTCAAGAACAGGACCAATTTTTCTTGAAAAATTTAAATCCAAACTAATTGTTTCAGAAGAACAATTAAAACATACCTCTCGTTATATTCATCTCAATCCTTTTTCCAGTGGTTTAATTAAAAAAGTACCGCAAATACTAAAATACCAATATTCCTCATTAGCTGAATATTTTAATTCATCTAATAAGAGTTTAAGTAATCCAAATATCATTCTTTCTTTTTTTGCCAATGATAAGAAAAGATATAAGAATTTTGTATTAAATAACGCCGAACACCAAAAAATGCTTGAGTATTGTAAGTACTCAAACAAGTGGTAAAGAGTGTTAGTGTAATCCATTTTACACCTCTAAGGTGTAAAGTGTACCTATTATGCCAATATCTTTCAACACCCCTCATATCATCAGTTTCTATTGCATGTAATAACCTCATTGGTTCTGAACCAAGTAAAGTAATATCATCCCTACGTCGGTTTAAATCTTCTGTAAAGCCAATTTTGTAATCATTGTGTTGAAAACCTAAATATACAAATCCCCTCTTTATTTCATCAGCCCCAGAAGATTCGTTTGTTTTTTTATATTTCTCCAAAATTGGATTACATATTTTAACCACATCATCGTACCCCCGCCTGTCTTTAACATATTGGAGAATTGTTAATGCTAAATCTTGAGTCAGACCAAGTTTTTTATAAAAAGTTGAGGAATCTGGAAAATTATTATCATTGAGATGTTTAACGTCTAGTAAACCTCTTGTTGGCCACTTACCTTTTTCACGAATTACTTTTATAAAAAGGTTACACAATTGTTTATGACTATATTTTGTTTTATCAAACTTGTTAGGAATTAACTTTACCTCACGTACCAACTCGCCATAGTTAGGCCAACCGAACTTATGCAAATCATATATTCCTACTCCAGCGTATTCATAAAATATTTTCTCGCTCGGAGTTTTACCACGCTCTTCTGCACATCTAAGAATTTCCTTTAAAATATATTCTCTAGTTGGCATATTATAGTATTAAGATATTTACTGGTCAGATTAAGAAAATTCAGCTCGAACGATGGTATGATTATAGAACAACTGACTGGGCAAATTACCTGGAATACCCAGAGTTTACTTTGAAACAAACTCAGCAGTTATTAGCCATAGATTGATATAATCAAAGTAATGAGAGAAATTAAATATGTTCCAAAAAAATACGATAGTAATTGGCAAAAATTTGGCGCCCCAACAAGAAGCGAATATGAAAAATGGAGTCCAGAAGTTTGTGGGATTTGTTGCTTAAAAATGATCGGTGATACCTACGGTTCGACTACCAATACCTCTCTTTATCAACTAACGATGGGGTGTAAACAAAGAGGGGGTTTCAGAGAATTGCCGACTGGTAAAATTCAAGGCGTTTTTCATCAACCTTTATTGGAATTAGCCAAAGATTACGGATTAGACGGAAATATTGAGAGCGATTTAGATATTAAAAAGGTTATTGCTTCCCTACAAAACGGAAGATTTATTATCTTATCGCTTGATAAATCAAAAGTTAATTCAAAACTCAAAGGTGGACACTTAGTTTTAGTTTATGCGTATGACCCAAAATCTGAAACTTTTTTAATTAACGATCCTGAACCAGTTTTGGCTAAAAATGGACGAGATGTTAAAGTAAGAGCTAATAGGTTGGGCGAAATTTCAAATAAGAAAGGTTTAGTTATTTATAAACAAAAGGATCGCTCACGCCTATGATTTTTATTTATTCGGTTTTTTGGCTACCAAAACTACTCTATGTCTTGGAAACTTGATCCCTTTTTCTGTCATAAACTTGCTTACATATTTTTCTAAATACTTTTTATCTTTTTTAGAATCAAAATCTTCGAAAATAGGAACTCCTTGTAAAAACAAGTCTAAATCTTCGTAAGAAGAATAGTATTCGTTATAGAAATAGTTTTGAGTAAAAACAATTTCAAAACCTAAACTTTTAAGTTCTTGTTTATCTTTTTCTAACCTTGAATTATTCCATTGACCAAACCCTTGCCCACGACCAAATATTTCTTTAATATCCTGGCAATCTTGTTCACCAATATTTATTCCAACAAAATAACCCCCTATTTTTAATAGTCTATAAAATTCAGAAAAAGGCGTTGGACCGCGACGGCTAAAAATTACATCAAAAGATTTGTTGGAAAATGATGTTTTGCTGGCATCCTGAAATTCGAAAGTAACATTTTTCGTTTTCAGTATCTTTTGTTTTTGTCTGGCAATTTCTAATAATTCTTTGGATAAATCAATCCCCGTGATACTTAAAAAGTGTCTTGCTATTTGGAAAGCAAATTTCCCATCGCCACATCCAGCATCAAGGGCGATTTTATTTTTACCTGCCAAACTGAGCAGCTTTGTCTTAAAAATTTTTTCAGGATCTCCATTTGGATATTTAGAAAGGTGTTCTACATGACTTTTACCATAAGCATATCCACCGAATTTTTTAGCCACTTTGTCATAAAAATTTGTTGTCATAAAATAATTATACAAAAATTGGGGCATGCTTGACAGTTCGGTAATCCTCTCATCCGCTACCCCAGAAAAAATTTCGAACGATGGTATGATTATAGAACAACCGACTGGGCAAACTACCTGGAATACCCAGAGTTCACTGCCAAACAAACCCAGCAATTACTTCAATTAGTAGTTAAATAACTACCTTAATGCTTGTTTTAAGTCTTCCAGAATAATTGAGACATCTTCTAATCCTACAGACATTCTTATAAGGTTTTTAGTTACTCCCATCCCATCGAGCTCTCTAGCCGATAAAGAAAAGGTTATCATCGAGCGTGGGTGTTGCATTATCGTATCTGGTCCACCAAGGCTTTGAGTTATCTTTATGTGCTTTAGTTTTTTTAGGAATCGAGCTGTTTCTTTCTGACCTCCTTTAATCCAAAACGACACTACCCCAGAGAATCCTGGAAAAACAACCTTTTCTGTCTTCTTAGAGGTTTTCAAAAATTGAGAGACAATCTCAGCATTCTTTTTATGCTGTTGCATCCTTACATTCAAACTTTTAATACCTCTTGATACCAAAAAACAATCAAAGGGTGAGGGTGTTGCTCCAATAGTGTGTTGTAAAAAGTTAAGATTCTCAAATAGCTGTTGATCATTACACACTAAGGCTCCAGCAGTGACATCGTGGTGTCCACCAATAAACTTAGTTAGGCTATGTAAAACAATATCTGCTCCTTCTAATAAAGGATTTCTAAAGATAGGTGTAGCAAAAGTATTATCTACTAAAACTAACACTTTGCTTTTTTTAGCAATCCTCACAATTTCCTGTGTATTTATCACTTTCAGCAAGGGGTTAGTTAGATTCTCAAACCAAATTAGCCTCGTGTTAGGCTTAATAGCCTTTTTCAGGCTATCAACCTTACTCAAATCAACAAAGCTAAATGAAACATCAAACTTCTTAAACACTTTTTGCAGTAGACGAAATGTCCCTTCATAGACATTTTGGCTGCATAGAATATGATCTCCAGCACTAAGGGACGCCAATACTGTAGCTGCCGCTGCTGTACCAGAAGAAAAGGCCAACGCAAATTTGCCTTTCTCTAGCTTAGCCAGATCTCTTTCTAACACTTCTCTAGTAGGGTTTCCAATCCTGCTATATTCAAAGCCAAGATGCTTGCCTGGACTTTCTTGAGCAAATATTGTTGATAGATATATTGGTGGAATTATCGCACCAAAACTATTATCTGACTTCATGTTGCTCCTCTCTGGACATCTTTCTTAAAACAACATTGTGCCGCTTACACTTTAATGGCGGAACATGACTGTCCAAACCCTCTCTGCTTTTGATCTCCATAATTTCAAATCCTGTTTGTTGCCACGATGATAGATGATCCTCCAGAGATCTAAACCATTCACCATGTCCTTGCTGATCTTCTCCAAACACAACAAAACTCCTGTTCGGCTCAATCTCTAAAAGTAGCCCTTTAAACTGGCTGGTATTGATGTCAGAAAATATTGTTGCTAGTTCTTCAAGATCATAAACCTGATGTTGCAGGGCTTCAACGACTCTAGATCCTAGAGAATTTTGTAGCTTCTCAAACGACACGAAACCCCGACCTTCTGACTCCAATAGAAAATCACTCGTGGTGATATTAACAACAGAAATACCTCCTGGCTTTACAATTCTTCCCACCTCGGCATTGATAGCCCTATCAACAACAGGAGGGCAGCAATTACCTAGGTGATCTCTAAGAACTAGATCTTGGCTAGAATCAACGAGTCCAGTATCCCTCGCATCTCTTTCTAGACAGAGTATTTCATCCAATCCTGTTGCCTCAACTTCAGTAAAGATACCGTTGCTTATATCAAGAGCTGTTGTTGATACATAACCAGCACCTAAACTTTTTAATAAATCCTGAAAGTCCTTTGGACCTCTGGCAGATGAGATACCTAGAATAGCAACTCTTAGACTCCTGCCAGGGAACTCTTCTTGTAATCCCTGGATTGACTCCATTGTTGATAAATGAGCAATATTGACACAAACAGGGGGAGTTTTGTTTTCTACTGCCTCAGTCAAACCCTGTTCAGTAAATAACCGCTCAGTCTCTACATATTGGTTAGCAGCTCTAAATTCTTGAGCGTC
>Ga0210050_1003478_pt1 | contig 13945 bp, 12 predicted proteins | sample CryGey132114_all_FD_185463 | JGI IMG/M metagenome (GOLD analysis project Ga0210050, IMG submission 185463) | Groundwater microbial communities from aquifer - Crystal Geyser CG22_combo_CG10-13_8/21/14_all (SPAdes) (version 2) | ecosystem: Environmental > Aquatic > Deep subsurface > Groundwater ...
CGGCATAAAAACCGCTTCTTTATTTTTTTTAATTCTTGTTTTACTTTTTTGAGATAGTATCTGAAAAATTGGTCTAAAACCTATCATTGACTATTTGAAAAAACTATATTCTCGGACACGCTCCTAGCCAATATGAGTATGGAACATTTCCAATTGGCCAATCCGGTTGGGCTGAATTAGATGCAACATGGGCTGAAGAATTAGTATATGACTACGTGAATCAATCAATGTTATTATACACTATAGAAAATGGTTATTATAGTCCATTTAGTACCCCTAATTTTGCTCTTTCGGGAAACTATGAGAACTACTACTGGGAAGATTTTTTACATCAAAAATTTGATAATAATAGCTACACCTCAGCCCCTTTGCTTTTGGCTTTTATGCAAAGAAGGGCAGATAATCCGGAGGAAAATGTTTTAGATTCTTATGATTACGTTTTACAAAATTTAGGTTCTTCTTTGAGTGAAGCTTTTATAGAATTTATCGTTTGGAATTTTTATACCGGTAGCCGCGCTGTCCAAGGATTTGGTTATGATGAAGCTGGCATTGTAGGATTTCCGGAAGTTCAATTAAAAGCTACACATAACAGTTACCCCACAATCGGTTCAGGCAGTAACCTTGGTCATCTTTCTTCAAACCATATTCTACTATACCCTGGTGGTCAAGGTGGATTAAAAATTAATTTTGATGGCTCTGATGACGTAAGTATGGAAGCAGTAGTTACCTGGGCAAACGGATCATCCGTTACGTGGGAGAAAATAAATCTCGGAGTATTTAATGCCGGTGAATTGTTCACTGATACAAAATCCTTTGGGGCTTTACTTCCAATTGTCACAGCAAAAACGGGATCAGGATTTAGTTACACCTATTCCATAGACCCTGCCACAGTATATAATATCTCTTTTACAAACCAGATTGGCAGTACTAATGCTGGTGGAAACTTTGTGGTTGACGGAGATACATACGACATAATTCCGTCAGGTCAGTCAAGGAATTTAGTTGAACAACGAACTCATAATGCCAAAACAAATAATGAACGATTCATAGATTGGAATGGAAATATTGATTATAAACATCACGATTGGAATGATATATTTTCAGAATTTAAATTATTGAAGAATCTCCAGGCTATACCGGGCAACAATCAATTTGCCAATTTTTCAGACATGAGATATTCTAAAATAGAAGCGAAGCTTGAAGGCTCATTCATTAGCGGGAAAGGTGATTTCCAATTTCAAGACCCATGGTATGCATTTAGTGATAATTCGCAGCCGGAAAATTTCTGGATCTCCGCAAATGGAATGTATGAACCAACCGGTAAAGAGGGGGCAACTGACAAAGGTGTATTCTTGAATCAAGGTGGAACGAGTTTTACGCCACCTTATTACTCCGTCCAAGCGCAGCAAATACAAAACATAAATTTGGGTAGCCCACAAGGAACACGAACATTTTATTTTCAAAACTGGAGCGGAACAGAGGTTCAATTTGAAAATGCTTCTGCCTTACAAACAGGTGTAGTTTTTAAAGATATCATACCCAGCGTTGACCCGATTGTTAGTGCAAATTACAAAGGGCACTTATTATCCAACAACAGCACCGGTTTCTCCAGCAACAGTCAGCGTAAATTTATTTCAGATGCTAACGGAAATAAACATCTTGTCTATGAATCTCAGGGAAATGTTTGGTACACTAAAAGTACAAATAACGGTTCTACCTGGCTGCAAGAAGTGAAATTAAATGATGACGGTACTCAGGCAAAAGGTGCTACGTTTGCATATTCATCAGGTGACGGGTATATGTACATTTTGTATCAATGCGATCAGGGCACTTGGGGAAATCCTAACCCGACTCTCATTTTATGTCAATATTATTATGGAACCTTAAGATGGCGGGAAGAGGTTTGTGAATTAAGCTCTTACGCTTTCAATACGACGCCAACTATCTCAGCTGTCAGTGGCGTTGTACTTGTTGTTTATAAACCGAATGCAACTGGCGGTTTAGTAGGTAAAGAATATTGGCTTAACTCCGGTAACATAACTCTAATTTACGATAGGATAATACCGGGAACAACCCCATATAGCATAAACCCCTCTCTGGCAACAACCGTACTCACACAACCTACGAAACACATGCTCGTTTATCAAGAATCATATTATGGGATTTATTATAAACAATGGACTGTTACTACCGATTTTGCTAACCTTGTAACTTCAAATCTATCTTCCGGTGTCGGTTACTCTCTTAACTCTACACCCTCAATTGTAGATGTTCCGACCGGTTCTAGACTCTGTTGGGTTGGCAGTGATTACAGCGGTACCAGTAAACGGGTTGTTTTTAGAGATCCGGAAAACCTTTATCAGTTCTGGACATTCGGCAATTTGGTCGCATCTCCCTCTATAAACAAAACTGATGGAAATACTGCCTATTTTATAGGGTGGAGTGATGGAAACGGATCATCATTCAAAATTGTTGACAGCCATTTATCCTACGCCTATATTAAGACTCTTACGGGTTTACAGGGGAGTGCAATGCAGCTTTCTAACGGCAGCGGCGCCAACACCATGTATGCGATGACGTTTTATAACGGCGGACTCCCATATGCGCTAACTCAGTCCAATTCGTTAGTCTCCTATTCTATGAGTAAAGAAAACACAAACAGCAATATTGCAAGTGGAAGAGCAGGAATAGTTATGAAAGGCGAAGGGGAATTCTCCTTTATGCTGGGTGACATCGAGGTTAATAGTGAGAAAATACGCTTTAAAAAACTCAGCGATACGCTTACCATCCCTTCAAAAGATGTGTTCAATACATTGGTTGAAAGCGATCCGTTTGAATTAAAAGAGAATTCATCGTTTACCTACAGTGTAGAATACGGAGTAACTGATTCGGCATTAGCAGCTCAAGCTTTGCAAAACGTCGAAAATGTAAAATTCAAAGTTGAGTTAATTGATGCTGCAACTAATCAGATTATCAATACATTTGATAACGTAACCTATACCAAGGACTTTTTACAGAAGTATAATAGTCTTGCCTATCAAGTAAATACCGAAGCTATAGGTACGATGAATGTTAAACTTAGGTTAGTAGCCGACCACACAGGAGAAGCAAATTATCAAATTAACAATAGCTTTGTAGAAGATGAAATAATCGCCAAAAAAGGATTTAAAGTAATCAATCTGAAAAATGAACTACAGATAAAAGATTACGCTCTTGCACAAAACTATCCTAATCCTTTTAATCCGGTAACAACCATAACATACCAATTACCGAAAAGTGGTAGTGTTACGTTAAAGATATTTGATATTCTCGGTAACGAAGTAAAAACACTTGTAAATGAAAACAAAGAAATGGGCAGATACACGGTTCAATTCGATGCCTCATCACTTGCAAGCGGTATGTACGTTTATCAATTACGTGCAAACGATTATACTTCTACCAAGAAGATGATGCTTCTCAAGTAATAACAACCTCACCCTGTCTCCCTCTCCTTACCAAGGAGAGGGACTAAGGGAGAGGTTTATTTCATGGTTATTAAGGATCATTCATTTAGAGAGAAAAATTAATTTGACATTTTTTTATCCATGTACAATTAAGTTCTTTTATTTAATCACATTCATAGGAGTATTTTCATGGCATCACAAGAAACCGGTCATGCAAAGAATGTAGCAAACTTTGAAGACCTTATTTCCTTTTGCGTTGGTTACGGCGCAAGCTACAATCCATCCAAAGATTCAATCAAACTTTCCGCACTCCGTTCATTACACACCGAAGCTAATGTAAAAACAACGGCGCTTAATACAGCCCAAACCGACTGGTCAAACGCAATAGGCGCAAGAGAACTTCTTTTTAAACCGCTAAGCAAACTTATCACCCGCGTAATCAATGCCCTTGACGCAAGTGACGTTCCCGCAACTTCAGTTGATAACGCAAAAACAATAGCAAGAAAAATCCAGGGAAAACGGGCAAACCCTAAAGACGATTCCGCTCCCGCGGATCCGGCAGCTTCCGCAGAAGAGACACCAAAAAATATTTCCGCGTCCCAAATGGGCTTCGATAACCGGATTGAAAACCTGGATAAACTCATCAAACTTTTATCTGCACAAACCGGCTACGCTCCAAATGAAGCCGAGTTAACCACCGCGGCATTAACAACCCTGCTCGCCAATATGAGAGCAGCAAACACCGCCGCAATAAATACCAATACAACGTTAAGTAATTTGAGGATAGAAAGAGACGATATTCTCTACCAGCCGGAAACGGGTTTAGTTGATATTGTAGATGACGTTAAAAAATATGTAAAAAGCGTATTCGGCGCCTCAAGTCCGCAACTTAAACAACTAAGCGGCTTAAAATTTACGAGACCGAAGAAATAACCAAAACGAAAGAAGCCGCTTTAATTAAAAAAACGGCTTCTCTCTTTTAGAAACAAGCATCCGCAAAAAGGAAACGAGCATCCGCAAAAAGGAAATGAGCATCCCAATTTAGGTTTCTTCCATAACAAGAAAGGAAATACACATCCCAACTTAGGTTTCTTCAACCACCCAAAAGGAAACACCCTCCACCATTTAGTAAACACCCATCAGCCATTAGGAAACACGTATCCCAAAAAGGGAAATACACTATACAATTCAGGAATCTTCAATCCCGCAAAAGGAAACATACATGTAAAAATCAGAAATACTGTTTTGAACGTTGCTTTTTTATAATTCACGTTTTCCGGTAAACAATTTAAAAATAAAAAAGGCTGAGCAATCCCTATTATCATCTGAATGCTACAGCCTTTTCTATAATTTATATCCGCACTTAAAATATCGAATATTGATTAAAGAATAATGAATGACGAAGTTGTACTTCTTACTTCTTAATTCTCTATTCCATTACACGTTTGGTTGCTGAGTTACTATTCTCTTACAACCCAGACTTTAATGTTAGCGGAAACCGCTTGATGCACTTTCACTTTAACATCATAAATGCCCAGTGATTTTATCTGCTCGTCAATCTCAATTTTTCTCTTTTCGATATCAAAGCCTTTTTCTTTCAGCTTATCCGCGATCATCTGAGAAGTAACGCTGCCGAAAATCTTATCTTCTTCGCCAACTTGAACCGAAATTTGGATCGAAACTTTTTCCAATTCAGCCGCCAAAGCTTTCGCTTCATCAACTTCTTTATCTTTTCTTTTCTGAAGTTGTTTCTTCTCTTCTTCAATAGCTTTTAAGTTTCCTTTTAAAGCTAAGTAAGCGTACTGCTTCGGGATCAGATAATTCTGCGCGTATCCGTCTTTTACATCGACAATCTCGCCAACCTGGCCCAATGTATCGATCGTTTGTCTTAAGATAACTTTCATTTCATAGCCTCATCAATTACTTAACTGTATCGGAAACAAAAGGCATAAGCGCCATGTGTCTCGCACGTTTAATAGCAAGAGTTAATTCTCGGTGATACTTAGCGCTTGTTCCGGTGATCCGTTTGGGAATAATTCTCCCTTGTTCGGAAATAAACCGCTGCAAGATCTTGGTATCTTTATAGTCGATATATACAACTCCCGCTTCGGTAAATCTGCAAACTTTTTGATTTCTCATTTTAAATACCTTGTCGGTTAATATCATTGTTAATTAAATTTGATTCTTCCGGTGATAAAAATTTATCGAAAGAATCTTCTGTGTAGTCAACGGTTTCATCCACAAAAATTTCATGTTCGTCTGCTCCTCCATTGGAGTGATTACTCCCTTTGAGGTGTTTATTTAAGAACTGAATTCTTCGGGCTTTAATTTCGACTACACTTTTGTTGTGCCCGTCCTCGCTTTTCCAGTTTCTGCTCTGCAGTTCGCCGTCAACCAGAACTGCACAACCCTTTTTAAGTTTATTCTTACAACTCTCGGCTAATTTATTCCATGCAACAACGCCGATGTAGCAGACATCTTCCTGTAGCTTGTTGGCGCTGTCTCTGTATTTCCGGTTCGTAGCAATAGAAAAATTAACTACCGGGCTATCATTTGAAGTCGTTCTATAAATAGGATCTTTAGTTAAGTTTCCTACAATAGTAACACAATTAATTTCCGGCATTCTCAAGTCAGCCATAGCAATCCTCCAATCTAAACTTCATTAGTGTAAAACTATTTATCATCTTCTTTTACATCACCATTAGCGGCAGCTGGAGTCTCCGGAATCTCGGGAGTTTCGGCAATCACTGTTTCGAGAATCGGTTCAGCTTTTAAGGCTTGATTTGCTGTTTGTTTTTCAAGTTCTCCAAGAGCATATTTATCAAGTTTTAAAGTAAGAAATCGAAGAATATTTTCATCGAGTTTATACATTCTTTCTAACTTTAGGATAAATTCTGAAGGGGCTTCGAACCGGAAAAAAACATAATAGCCAACTTTCTGTTTTTGGATTATATAAGCTAAGCGTTTTCTTCCCCATAGATCAGTGTTTTTTAAATCTCCACCGTTGCTTGCTATCAATTCTTTAAATTTTGCAACAATCGTGTCGATCTGGGTGTCGTCTAATGTGGCATTAATAATAACACCACTTTCATAGTTATTTCGTCTCAAGGTTTCACCTCCCTTTGGACATTTAGGCCCTCATCTAAAAATGAGAGCAGGGTTAAAAGAAACTAATTATTTAAATTTTCTGCCTAAAATTAGCGATTTTTCTATAACTGAACAAATTAAAAAGCCGAATTTTAGTTATCATCGTTTACGATGATTTTTTAGTCCAGCGATACGCTTTAGCGTATCGCTGAATTAAACACACATATTTATCACGATTTTTTTATTCTCATCGAATAGAACGACCGCCAGACAAACGTAAGGGCAATCAAAAGGAATACAAATCCGATATAAGGAGCCGTTGCTCTAAATCTCTCATCAATGGCAATTTCCATTGCGAGCAACCCGAACAGCGTAGTGAATTTAATAATCGGATTAAGCGCTACCGAAGAAGTATCTTTAAATGGATCGCCAACCGTATCGCCGATTACTGTTGCATCGTGAAGTGGAGTTCCTTTTTCTTTGAGATCAACTTCAACCACTTTTTTTGCGTTATCCCAGGCGCCGCCGGCGTTCGCCATAAAAATCGCTTGAAACAAACCAAAAAGAGCAATAGAAATTAAATAACTTATAAACAAGGAGGCGGAGGCGCTTGCGGCAATTTTTGCGTCATCTGTCATGCCCGTAACGAGACTTATTGGAGCGGAGAGAAATGCAAATGCCAAAGCGAAAGAAAAGATACCTACGAAGATATTGAACATTCCGGTCTGTGCGTATTGAGTGCAAATTTTAACAACTTCTTTTGATTTTTCAGTAGAAGCGCTCTGGCTCGCACTTTCATCTAACTGAATATTCTTTTTAATGTATTCCACTGCGCGGTATGCGCCGGTTGTAACCGCTTGAATTGACGCGCCTGTAAACCAGTAGACAACTGCACCGCCGGCAAGAAATCCTAAAATTGAATAGGGGTTTAGCAGATTCAAAATAGCCTCAGGCTTCACGCCAAGCACATTTTGAATAACTAAAATTAAAGAAAAGATCATTGTTGTTGCGCCGACAACAGCGGTTCCGATTAATACCGGTTTCGCCGTTGCTTTAAATGTGTTCCCGGCGCCGTCATTAGCCTCAAGATAATGTTTTGCTTTTTCAAAATCGGGTTTGAATCCGAAATCTTTTTCAATTTGTTTATCAACGCCATTTATACTTTCAATTAAAGAAAGTTCATAAATAGATTGAGCATTATCGGTAACCGGTCCGTAACTATCAACAGCAATGGTAACCGGTCCCATTCCTAAAAATCCAAAAGCGACAAGACCAAATGCAAAAATAGAAGGATAGATCATAAAAGCATCCAGCCCGAAAGTGCTTGCAAAATAAGCGATAAACATCAGGAAGATGAAAACCATTCCCATCCATAAAGCGCTAAAATTTCCGGCGACTAAACCGGAGAGAATTGTTAATGATGCGCCTCCTTCGCGTGAAGCGGAAACAATTTCGTTTACGTGTTTTGATTTAGGGCTTGTAAATATTTTTGTAAATTCAGGAATTAAGGCGGCGCCAAGCGTTCCGCAGCTAATAATAATTGATAAAGTAAGCCAGAGATTATTTGGCAAATGACCAATTAACAAACTGCTTGTGCCAAAAGTAACAAGAATTGAAAGAAGTGAAGTAATCCAAACTAAAGAAGTTAACGGCGCTTCAAAATCAAAATCATCCTTATTTCCGTAACGAATTTGACTAAATGCACGATTTACACCAAAAGCCACAATCGAAGTAATGATCATCATAATTCTCATCGCAAAGATCCACGTCAACAATTCTGTTTGATTTGGAATATCTTTCACTGCAAGAACAATAAAACTGATTAACGCAACGCCGGTTACCCCGTAAGTTTCAAAACCATCAGCAGTTGGTCCAACGCTGTCGCCCGCATTATCACCAACGCAGTCGGCAATAACGCCGGGGTTTCTCGGATCGTCTTCTTTTATTTTGAAAACGATTTTCATTAAGTCGGAACCGATGTCGGCGATCTTTGTAAAAATTCCTCCGGCGATTCTTAAAGCGCTTGCGCCAAGTGACTCACCAATAGCAAAGCCGATAAAGCTTGCGCCTGCAAATTCTCTCGGAACAAAGAGAAGAATAATTAACATCATAATTAATTCAACGCAGATAAGCATAACGCCGATACTCATTCCTGCATCAAGCGGAATGTTCAAAAGTTTGATCGGTTTTCTTTCAAGCGAGGCAAAAGCCATCCGGCTGTTAGCAAGAGTGTTCATTCTAATTCCAAACCAGGCAACGCTATATGAACCAAGGATTCCAATCACCGTCCAGCTAAGAATTAGCAACACTCCGCCAACTGAACTGTCTTGAAGATAGCCGAAATAAAAGGCGATGCAAACTGCAATAAACACAAAGAGGACAACCAAAAGTTTTCCTTGTTGTACAAGGTAGGTTTTTGAAGTTTCAAAAATAATTTGAGCAACATCAAGCATAGATTGATGTGCGTGCAGTTTTTTAACTTTGAAAAATTGATAAACACCGAATCCAAGCCCCAGCAGACAGACTAACAACCCCCAAAGGAGTAAATTATTTTGATCGGTTGAAAGGGTTGGTATTTTGAGATTAGCTTCACTCGCAAACGAAAAAACGGGTGCAAAAAGAAAAAAAACAATGAAAGAAATCTTGTTCCTCATATAGCCTCTTGTTGGTTTTTATTTATCGAAACACAGTTATTATCTTAACAGAGTATAAGTGAGAAGAAATATCTTTTGTGAAGAGCCTCTTCCCGAACTTAATCTTCTATGCCCAAATTATTTTGGGGTTTTGTATTTACATTGTTTAAACGGCTGTTGATGTCGTACATCGCTTTTTCGCCGCTTTCAATAAAAGCTTTTACCATATCAAACGAAGTCTCAAGAACGGGCTCAACCCGCTTCATGGCTTCAAAATCAAAACTGCTGAGAACAAAACGAACCATCTCGCCGCTCTTAAATTTATTACCGACCCCAATTCTTAAACGTGAAAAGTTTTGCGAATTCATGTGATAAATTATGGATTTAATTCCGTTATGTCCCCCGTCCCCCCCGCTTTTTCTTATTTTAAATAATCCCTCTTCAAGATTAATATCATCATAAACTATAAGAATATCATCGGGAGTGAGGGAAAGGTTTTCCATCACCTGTGCAACGGCAACGCCTGAAAGATTTACAAACGTTGTCGGTTTAATAAGAACAAAAGGGGCATCCCCAAGACTCCCTCTAGCTTCTTGATAGCTAAATAAAGATTGAGAAAATTTAATGCCTAACTTATCCGCTAAATAATCTAAAAAAATATACCCAATGTTGTGGCGGGTTAATTGGTACTTATCCCCCGGGTTACCTATGCCGATTATCGCTTTCACGTTACCTATACTTCTTCAGATTTCTCTTTACCTTTGCCTACAACTTCCGGTTCTTTCGCAACTTCAGTTTCCGGCTTAACTTCTTCTTCTATTACTTTCGGAGGAACTACTCCAACAATTACGGCATCTGCTGCGTGCAAAATTTCAGCATTTTCAACTTTCAGATCGGCAACGTGAATTGACGAGCCGATTTTCAGATCCGCAATATTGATCTCTATTTGTTCAGGAATCTGGCTTGGCAAACAAAGAACGGTAAGTTTGTGCATAAATTCTTGCAGCTGTCCCCCTTCTCTAACGCCAATAGCCGAACCGGTGAATTGAATAGGAATATCAATCTCAATTTTTTGTCCGGCAACAATTCCCTGCAAATCGAAGTGAATAACCTTATCGGATACCGGGTCAAATTGATATTCTTTCAAGACGCAATCAAATTCTTTTTGATTATCGAGCGCTAAGTTAATGAGATGAGTTTTTGTGGTAAAAACTAAAGAGTTGATGGCGCTTGCCGAAACATCAACAGAGATAGGTTCAAGTCCTTTAGCATACAGAATGCCGGGGACTCTAGCTGAATTCCGCAACTGCGTCATAGAGGATTTACTTGATTTCTGTCTTACAATACCATTTAAGGTTATTTTATCCATGGGGTCTCCTTTGGTTAATTAAATTAACCTTTATCTACGTCAAACAATGAACTGATAGATTCATTTTTATATGTTCTAATTATTGCTTCGGCAAATATATCCGAAGCGGTACAAATTTCAATTTTATCTGATTGATGTTCCGCTGCCATTGGAATAGTATCCGAAACAAACAATTTTTCTAATGCTGAGTTATTTAACTTTTCAACTGCGTTTCCCGAAAGCACAGAATGTGTAACAGAACCAAAAATTCTCAGAGCTCCCTTCGTTTTCAACGCTTCAATGGCGGCACAGAAAGTCCCTGCCGTATCAATCAAATCGTCAACGAGCAGTACATCTTTTCCTTTTACATCCCCGATAATATTAGTAACTTCGGCTTGATTTTGTTTAGGTCTGCGTTTATCAATAACCACCAAACTTGCTCCAAGTTTTTTAGCATAAGACCGGGCGATTTTTATTCCGCCTACATCCGGTGAAACTACCACGAGATTCTCACTAATTTCACCAAGATTACCTAAAAAAATTGATGACCCGTATAAATGATCAAACGGGATATCAAAAAAACCTTGAATCTGCGAAGCGTGCAAATCCATAGTCATGACACGGTCAGCACCAGCTTCGGTAATAAGATTCGCAACCAATTTTGCGGTAATCGAAACTCTCGGTTGATCTTTCCGGTCTTGCCTGGCATATCCAAAATAAGGAAGAACAGCAGTTATCTTCTTGGCAGATGCTCGTCGGGCGGCATCAATCATAATCAATAATTCTAATAAATTCTCTGCTGGGGGATTAGTTGATTGAATAATAAACATCTCCGAACCCCGAATATTTTCTCCATACTTTACCCAAATTTCTCCATCACTAAAGCGTTTGGAAACAACCGAGCCTAATTCATTACCGGTTTTTTGTGCAATCTTTTCCGCCAGAGCCCTATTAGAAGATCCGGAGAAAATTTTAATGTCAAGACTCATGGAGCGTTTCTTATTTGAGTAAAAGTAGTAAACAAATATAAAGATTAACCTTTATTAAGTCAACAAATTTAGAGCCATAAAATATTTAAAAATTGATGAAGACCTTAAAAAATCAGCCAAAATCCTCTTTACCTGCAAATTAGGGAAAAGTATTTTATTAACTCACCTTACGCATACTTCGTTATCAAGTAAGCCCGGCATTTATGCCGGGGATCAAAATAAGACAAAATATTTGGGCTTTAGCCCATTAATAGCGCAAATAATGGATAAAGCCTGAATTATCTGGTATTGTTGCATCCCCGCCCTGCCTGCAGCAGGCATGCATAAATGGCGGGGTTAATTCATAAAAGTTTTGCGTAGCATGAGATCATCATTCTATTTTCACCGTGAATTATCAGATCTCGAAAGAGAATCTGCGGACTCCGACGGAGTATCTCTCGATATCAACTAAACTTCAACGGACATCGGTTGAGCATTTCCGGACATCAAGTGAGCATCTCCATACATCGACAAAGCATCTTCCGACGTCGGCTGAGTCTCTCCGGAAATCGGCTGAGTCTCTCCGGAAATCGGCTGTGTCTCTCCGGACATCGATTGAGCATCTTCCGACATCGGCTGTGTCTCTCCGGACATCGGCTGGGTGTCTCCAGACATCGACGAAGTCTCTCCGCACATTGGCAGAGAATCATCCGAAATTATCCAAAAATCAACAGCCATGCTCTAATAATATCAATCGCACCAAACCTCCAAGGTTTTTGTTCTTTTTCTTTGTCCCCAAACCTTGGAGGTTTTTAATAACATTCACCTTAAATAAAAAAAGCCTCATGACTAACCAGTTAACTTTCATCACGAGGATTTGGAGGTCCAGTATGGACGTGGGATATTTGTAATTATTTCACCGGTGCAGGAACCACAGCCCTTTTCTTTTCAAAAAAGACCTCCATCTTTGTCGCTACCGTGTCCAATCCCGGAATTTTCTTTTTATTTTGTTGAACCGCATTATAAATTTGCAGCGAACCGTTTAACGTATCGCTTCCGGCTGCCATAAGAGTGTCTTCTACCGCCGAGTAAAGTGAGGCGAGTTTCCCGTCTATTTCGGAAAGGCGTTTATACAATTGGTAATCCCTCAAATACTTTTCTTTATCAAACGTACCGCTCATTATTTGAGGATAAAGAGTCACTGTTTCTGCCGCGTCATCGGCAAACAGTTTATAAGTATTACCGAGCTTGTGAATTGATTTTTTCTGAGTATCGGTAAACGTTACAAGGAACGGCAGATTTTGTTTGATGGTCTCTATTGCGCTGTTAACTGCCGCAAGTGCTACGCTGAAATAACCGCCGAGATAAGATTTTGTTCCATAATGAACTCCTTTATTTTGTTTTGTTTTTTTTATACAGCCTTTTGGTTACCACTACCCCATAAAGACAGTAATAGTTATAGACGGGGCATGCCCGTCTTTACTTTTAGTTCTTCCTCACTTTACAAATAAACAATTTAGTAACCAAGTTTGTCCCCTTTTGACCTCTCCCTTAGTCCCTCTCCTTATTAAGGAGAGGGAAACAGGGTGAGGTTGTTTTACTTGAGCAATAACATTTTTTTAGTTGAAGTATAATCGTTTGCGCGTAACTGGTAAACGTACATACCGCTTGCAAGTGAACTGGCATCAAACTGAACGGTGTATCTGCCCATTTCTTTTTGTTCGTTTACAAGAGTCATTACTTCTTTACCAAGCATATCAAATATTTTTAATGTGACTACTCCATCCTTTGGTAATTGGTAGGTAATTGTTGTTACCGGATTAAAGGGGTTTGGATAGTTATTAAATAGTGCATACTCTTTTATCACTTCATTATCGTTGGAAACTGCAGTTTCATTTTGCTTCTTTCCTAATGCATGATTATTATTATTGATATTGCTAATCAACATTTCCGCAGTTGCTATATGGATATTTGCTTCTTCATCATCTACAAATTTGTTTTTCATTTCTGCTAAAAGGTTTTTTGCTGAAACGATGTCTTTCTTTTTATGAAGCATTAAATTGAATTTCTCATAGAGTCCTTCAAAGTTATCTTTTTTTGAATTCTTATCATCTTTTAATTCGTCGAACAAAGCTACCGCTCTATTGTCTTCATCTTTACTTAAATAAAAACCGGCAAGGTGTTTTTTTATTCTCGACTTATTTCCTTCATTCGGATCTTTTATTAAGTCTTCAAAATACGTTTGTACATTTTCTTTCCCGTATCGTTCTTTTATACCAGCCAACTCGGTTAATGCATAAAGACCATACTTTTTGCTTTTCACTAATTGCTTTAGATAATCAATGGCTTCATCTATTTTTCCTTCTTGCTCAAGTAGTATCCCTTTCATTAATTCGTCTTCATCTTTTTCAGCGCCGAGATCATTATTTAATTCTGCTGCCTGAGTTTGTGGGGACAATACTTTTG
>Ga0210050_1003481_pt1 | contig 13941 bp, 13 predicted proteins | sample CryGey132114_all_FD_185463 | JGI IMG/M metagenome (GOLD analysis project Ga0210050, IMG submission 185463) | Groundwater microbial communities from aquifer - Crystal Geyser CG22_combo_CG10-13_8/21/14_all (SPAdes) (version 2) | ecosystem: Environmental > Aquatic > Deep subsurface > Groundwater ...
TTAAAAATAAACCCTTAGTAATTTCTGCTGCGCTTTTTAAAATTTTTGAGCTAACGCGGTGATTTATCTCTTCAATAGAAACATAGCCTATTTTTGCATCCTTTACTTCCGCTTTAGATTCAAAATATTGAGCTAAATTAGATCTCATACTATTTAATTCTTGAACTCTATAATTACTTTCAATTAGACTAACCATAAAAAAATCGGCCGCAATGGCCGATTAGATTTCTAATCAACTTTAATTAAATAAAGTCTCATTTTTAAGATAAAAAAATTATCTCAATTATTTTTTAATTGTCAATAGCAACTTTATGAACTCCTATAATTCTTCAACATTGTGTGATTTGCTTTCACGGAACCCGGCTTCAGTAATTTTTATAAATCTGGCGTTTTCCCATAATTGAGGAATTGTCTTGGCATTGCAATAACTCATGCCAGATCGTAGTGCACCAACTAACTGATAGATAACGTCAGAAACCTTTCCTTTGTAGGGAACCATTGCTTCAATGCCTTCGGGAACAATTGTATTCAACTGGTATTCGTTATGATTTTCCAGCTCGATTTTCCGGTCAGCCGTTGCCAAAAACGAAGCACTTCCTCTATGAACCTTAAATTCCATTCCTTTTCTCATAATAATCCCGCCCGGCGACTCGTCTGTGCCGGCAAACCAACCAGCTAACATACAGGTTGAGCCTCCAACCGCTAATGCTTTAGCCATGTCTCCTGGATAGTTTGTTCCGCCATCGGCAATTACAGGCACTCCTTTTCTTTTGGCAACCTTAAAACATTCTAATACAGCAGTAAATTGAGGAACGCCAACGCCGGCGACGATGCGAGTCGTACAAAGACCTCCAGGACCAATACCTACCTTTACCGCGTCAACTCCCAGTTCAATCAGATCCCGCGCTCCTTCAGCCGTCGCAACATTGCCGCCGATTAAGTCGATGTTTTTGAATTTTTTCCTTAAAGTAGCAATCGCTTTCATGGCGATGTTGTTGTGACCGTGAGCAACGTCGACAACGATAACGTCGGCTCCGGCGTTGACCAATGCCTCTGCCCTTTCTAGATAATCATTAACAACGCCAACTGCGGCGCCGACCAGATATCGACCGCTCAAGTCTTTTGAAGACAATGAATATCTTTCAAAACTCCTAATCGATCGGGCCGTAATCAATCCTTTTAATCGACCTTCGCGGTCTATCAAAGGCAGTTTTTCAATTTTATACCGATTAAATATTTTTTCGGCTTCGCTCATTTTTATCTTGACTTTTCCCGTTATTAATTTTTTCAAAGGCGTCATCAGATCCCTGGCTTTTTTATGGTTACCATTTTCAAAAGAATAGTCGCGCCGACTCAAAATTCCGACCAGTTTTCCTTTTTCGTCGACGACGATAAAACCGTTGACACCGAGTTTTTTGGCTTTGTCGATGATTTTTTTCAAAGGCATGTTTGGCATCACCGTATAAGGATTGTCAACAATAAAACCAACGCTTCTTTTTACTTTATTGACCTGCTCGACTTCTTCTTCAACTGTCATAAAACGGTGAATAATCCCGATCCCACCCTCTCGAGCCAAGGCAATCGCCATTTCCGCCTCGGTCACCGTATCCATATTGGCCGAGATAAAAGGAATATTTAAAGAAATATTTCGAGTTAATTTGGTTTTTGTCGAAACATCACTTCGGTGATCGATAAAAGATTTTTGGGGAATCAATAAGACATCATCGTATGTCAGACCTTCTTCTAATTTCATAAAAAATTAAATTTATAATACTCTCGTTCTGTCCTCAAGAGATTCAAAGTTTATCAAAGTTTTTACCGGAATGTGATATTTTTTTTGTATTTTTTCGCTACCTCCCATATTAATTTTATTTCCAACAAATAACGCCTCAAGCATTATGGCGCCGGCTTTTTTAACGCATTCGATTAGACCTAAAGCGGTTCCTCCGCTACTTATTAAATCGTCAACTAAAATTATTTTCTGATTTTTCTTAAGACCGAAAACGCAGACATACCCTTCTCCGGAAAAACCAATCGCTGTCTGCACCTTAACACTCCCTACTGACTGAATCGGATACCAATTTGCTAATGTATAAGGAAGTTGGCATCTTAAGGCAACCGCGTGGGTCAAAGGACCGGCGCCACGGTCGGCTTCAGACAAAATAAGATCAGCCGACTCAAAATCACCGTGATAAACTATTAAGTCAGCCATATTTTCTATTAATTGCGGGTCCATCGGTGGATTGAAATCAGTTAGGGTAAAATTTGAGTAAAGATATCCTTCGTAACCTTTGAAAACCGGGATATTATCAAATATTTTTTTTATCCGGTTAAGCTTTTTTTTAACTTCAGATTGAGGCATGGTTTTGATTTCTTTTATTTTGTTTATGTTCATAATATTATTGTTTGGCTTCTTTCCGGACCAACGAAAATATATTTTATAGGAACTCGCGACTGCTTTTCAATGAATTTAATATAAATCTTTGCCTCTTTTGGCAAATCTTCAAATCGTCTAACTTTGGAAATATCATTTCTCCATCCTCTAAATTCTTTATAAACCGGTTTACATTTAGTAAAATCAGACATTAACGCTGGTACTTCTTTAATAATTTTACCTTTGTCATCGCGAGGAGTGAAACGACGAAGCGATCTCTTTTTTTGAGATTGCTTCGCTTCGCTCGCAATGACATAGTGGGTACAGACTCTGATTTTATCAACTGCTGATAAAACGTCAAGCTTAGTGATTGCTAAATAATCAAGTCCGGACAAACGTATGGCTGTCCTAACAAGACACAGATCCAACCAGCCGCAGCGACGCGGCCTTTTTGACACGGTACCAAACTCGCCACCGATTTCTCTAATCTTGTTTCCGGTTTTATCAAATAACTCTGTTGGAAAAGGCCCGTTGCCGACCCTGGTCGTATAGGCTTTGACTATTCCCATTGAATAAATTTTCTGTGGTGATAACCCGACGTAAGGAAAAACTCCGCCGGCAATCGTGTAAACCGCTGTCGTGTAAGGCCAGGTGCCGAAAACTCCATCCAAAAATGTTCCATGGGCGCCCTCAAAAAGCACTCTACTTTTTTTTATTTCTTTTGCCAAACAAAAAGAAACATCGCCTAAATATTTTTTTAATTTTCTGCCGTATCTATTGTATTCTTTATAAATCGTTTCCATCGTTAAATCAAATTTTTGGCCGTAAACTTTTTCAATCTGTAACTTTTTTAAAGGAAAAATCAATTCCAGCCTTTCTTTTAAACTGGTTGCATTAATCAAGTCTTCGAAGCGGACTCCAAAACGGTTATTTTTATCTTCATAGCAGTACCCTATTCCCAGATGAAGGCTTCCGGTCGCCTTTTTTCCTTTCCAGATTTCTGTCGCTCGGTCAAGAGCTTTATGATACGGCATAACAACATTTACCCGAGGATCAATCGTCAAATTAACCTTGATCTTTCTTTTTTCAAAAAAACTTATTTCGTCAAGAAGAACTTTTGGATCAATCACTACTCCTTGAGACAAAAACAGCTTTTTTTTATGCAAGACACCTGAAGGAAGTAGAGACAGTTTGAACTTTTCTCCGTTTAAAACCACTGAGTGACCGGCATTGTTGCCGCCGTTGTATCGAACCACGTGGGTTGCTTGATTAGATAATAAATCAACTATTTTTCCTTTACCCTCATCTCCCCACTGGGAACCAACAATTACGAGCGGAAAGTTAATTTTCATTGATTAATTTTCAAAAGCGAAGATACCTTTTTTGAGCAAATGACTTGGGTCCCTGCCTGCCGGCAGGTAGGTCTTTAGGGTGAAGTCTGCGAAAAAAACGGTATCGAGCTTTTATAATTTATATAAACTTAGTAACAATTTTTTCTGCCAATCCTGTATAATTTTCAGGGTATAATTCAATTAACTTTTTCTTGTCCTCTTCACCTATCTTTAAACTTTCGATGAACTTTTTTATACTTTCGCTATTTACCTCTCTTCCTCGGAAAAACACCTTGGTTTTGTCATAAGCATCACTATAATTTTTTGTTCTCAAAAAATTTTGAATTGCTTCTGAAACAACTTCTAAATGCTTGTTTAAGTCTTCTTTTATACTGTCTCTATCTGCTTCTATTCTGTTTAATGCCTCATTGATGCTTTGATATGAAAGCAGAGAATAGCCAAAGGCAACTCCGAATGACCTTCTTACTGTTGAGTCAGAAAGGTCTCTCTGAAGCCTTGAGTATGAAAGCTTACGGCAATAGAATTCTAGAAGGGAGTTGGCAATTCCAAACCCGCCTTCGCTGCCTTCAAAATAAATCGGGTTGATTTTGTGAGGCATTGCCGTTGAACCTACTTCTTTTTTTATGAGTTTTTGTTTGAAATAACCCAAACTGATATAAAACCAGAAGTCAATTGATAAACCAAGCAAGATATTATTAATTCGCAGTAAAACTTGGAATAACCTAATTAAGCTGTCGTAAGGCTCAATTTGTGTCGTGATCAAGTCTGGCTCCAGATCTAAAGAAGAAACAAAGTCTTGACTAAATTTTAACCAATCTAATTTTGGAAAAATAAATTGGTGTGCATTGAAGTTTCCGGTATTTCCTGTCAATTTTCCCCTGATTTTCAAGTTTTTCAACATCTCAACTTCGTCTTTTAGCCTTTTGTAGTAAACTAAATATTCTTTGCCCATTGTCGTTGGCGCAGCTGGTTGGCCGTGAGTACGGGATAACATCGAAAGATTTTTATATTTTCGCGCCGACTCTTTTAGTGACCTTAAAATTAACTTTAATTCCGGAAAAAATACCTGATTAACAACATTTTTAATGATTAAGCCATAAGCAAGATTATTAATATCGTCTGAAGTCAAGCCAAAATGAATCATCTGAGCGACATCTGACAACGAAGTTGTCATTAATTTCTTTTTGACATATTCTTCGGCGGATTTTGCCTCATGATTGGTTCTTTTTTCGATTTCTCTAACTCTTTTATAATCTTCAAAATTAAATATTTTAATGTATTGATACATTGTAATTGTTTCTTGCTTGGTCAACTTTCTAATTACTTTATATCGAGAAAGCTTTATCAGATATTCTATTTCTAATTTAACGCGGTACTTAGTCAAAATAAAATCAGAATAAAACTGGCGCAGTTTCTTTAATTTATGCATGTTTCTCCCATCCAAGGGAGTGATTGCTTCTCCAATGTCAAAGGTAAAAGAAGAATTATCTGTCATTGAACCCTCTTATTTAAACAGACTTGATAAAATTAGTCAATGGGATTTTTTATTATTTTTATATTAATAATTGCCGTAATATTTTTATTTTCTTCGCCCAAACTTTCTCCTATCCCCTACTTTCCTTCACAATCTGTTGATCTGTTAAAGATAATTAAAGCTTTGAATTTAAAGAATAACCAAACCGTCATTGATCTTGGCGCCGGCGACGGAATTGTCATTTTTAAGGCAGCCCAACAAGCTTACAAGCGAAAACTAAACACCCAATTCATCGCCGTTGATATTAACCCTATTCTCGTTTTTATCATGTTTCTCCGCCGACTCTTTCATCCGAACAGAAAGAATATTAGAATTGTTTTGGACGATATCTTTAAAATGGATTTCTCCCACCTAACTCCTAACTCCTATCTCCTAACTTTTTATCTCTACATTTCTCCCTGGTATATAGAAAAAACAATTTTAAATATTAAAAAACAGGTGTCAAAATTTAAAATAGTTTCCTACATGTATCCGGTAAAAAGTCTAGACAAGACCACCTTCGTCAAGGCTACGGTGGTCAAAGGAAAAAACTCAATTTTTGTTTATAATCTTTAGGATCTTGGAGGGTTTTGAGGCGATAAAGTCGGCGCCCCGTTTTTTTAATATCTCCGTAGTATTTAATCCCCAAGAAACACCTATCATCTTAACACCGCTTTTTTGGCAGGCTTCAAGATCTCGAAGTTCATCTCCTACATAAATTGATTCTTCCTTTTTCCAACCATTCTCTTTTATAAAATTACTTATTGCTACTGATTTACCTAGGATCTCCGATCCGCAATGAATGTAATCAAAATAGTCAAGATTGTTCAGTTTTAAGAATTTAATAATATTATTGTCTAAATTAGAGGATAAAATAGCCAAAATATAGTTTTTTCTCTTTAGTTCTACTAATAATTTTTTTATTCCAGGAAAAAATTTTATCTTTTCTATTTCATTGAAAAGATCTTTTTGGATTTGCTTTATTTTTCCTAATATAAAAGGTAATCTTACCCAAGAGATCTTCCATTCTTTCATTAATTCTTGGAAATTTTTACTCCTTACGTCTTTTATCATTTTTTGTTCGTTAATATTAACCTTTTCTTCTTTAAGTAATTCAAATAGATTTCTAAAAGTATAAGGTAACGTATTAGCAATAGTTCCGTCGAAGTCGAAGATAACTGTCTTTATCATTTTCATTGAGGTTAATTATAACACGCCCCCGCTTGTCATCCCGAGCGAGGAACGAAGTGACGAGTCGAGGGAGATCTTTTAAAGATTCCTCCACGCGCTCCATTCGGTCGCTTGGTCGGAATGACAGAAAGACTGTTATAATATTTGTTATGCTGAATATTTTAAAGTTCGACCTCTACACAACCACATTACTGCAAATTATCATTCCTCGCAATCTTTTTTTCTCCTATTTCTTCTCCTTTTTCTCCGTCATCGGCTCAGCTACTTTAATCTGGATAGTTTTGGCGATTTTATTAGTTGTTTTTGAGGAAATTAAGCACAAGAAGTTTATTATTTATTTTGCTTTAAGCTTATTAACTACTGCTTTATTGGTTAATGTCGTTGCTAAAAACATTGTTCGCCGTCCCAGACCAATTCTTCCTCCTAACTCCTATCTCCTAACTCCTAACTTTTTCTGTCCGGTTGATTACTCCTTTCCCTCCGGCCACGCCGCGACTGCCTTTGCCGCGGCAACAATTCTTACCTATTTTGACAAAAAGCGCCGTTGGTTTTATTACATTGTAGCTATTTTAATTTCCTTTTCAAGAATATACCTCGGCTGTCATTATTTTTTTGATGTTATAGTTGGAGCATTAATCGGATATTTAATTAGTCGATTACTTCTATTCTTCCTCGATACATCCCCATTCCGCAGGAGAAGTTGATGAAACCGGTTTCAGTCGGAGTAAATTCAATAAGATTCTCGCCTTGTTCAAGAGTCTTTTGAACACCTAATTTCGGGACGACAAAATAAGCCTGGCAGCCAAAGACATTTTCCCCCTGGATTTTCCATTTAACTGGAATCCCATTTTTGACGGTAAAATAATTGGGAATGTAACCTGATGTTACTACTTTCATATTAATTGTCTGGACTCCGTTTTCTAAACTGGCTGACATACCACCACTGTTTCCGTTCTTACTAAAAGGATTAATATTAATTCCGTAAAGCGAAGTAAAGTTAGAAAGATAAAAAAAACCGATCACAAATACCAAGACGCCCATGGTTTTAATAAAATAAGAATAAAATGTCGATTTGGTAAAAGTACTCATCACTCCTATCAAAAGTAAGGCCGGCATTGTTCCCAGGGCAAAAATCATCATCGTCAAAGCACTTTGCAACGGCGATGCTAGTCCTAAAGCATAGACTTGAACTGCTTGAGTAAAACCGCAAGGAAGAAAGTAAGTAATTGCTCCTAGAAAAAACGGTGCCTTCCTCGGATACTTCATTAACTTATGTTCTAGTTTTTCAAAAATCGCCTTATTCAGTCCCGAAGGTATAATCGTTCCGAGAGAAACGATTTTTGCCATATCAAGGCCAAGAAGTATCATAAAAACCGCTGCTAATAGCGTCAAAAACGGGCCGAATTTGAGATTGGTTATTAAAGCCTGGCCAACCAGCCCGGCTAAAAAACCAAAAGCACTATAAGAAGCAATTCTTCCTGAATTAAATAAAATAGCCTTATCTATGTCATTTCGACCGAACGAAGTGAGTGGAGAAATCTTTTTTTCAGATTCCTCGACGGAGCCTGTCCTGAGCGAAGTCGAAGGGCTCGGAATGACACGAGAACGATTAATCGTTGATAAAAATAAAGCTCCCGAAGTCGCCATACAAGTTGATGTTGAAGCTACAAGTCCAATAACAAAGATTGTCAATAAACTCAAATTGCCAATAAAATTGAATGCCGGGATTAAAGATAGCTCTTTAGCAATCAGATATAAAATCAGTAAAATCGCCCCTATTCCTAAAACCTCGCCAATTCTTTTTCCAAAAGTTTCTCTACCAATAATTAATAATCGGCCATCAACAATTTCATAGCCAAATTGCTTAATCTTTTTATTTAATATTTCGCGATTTAAATGACCGGTATAAAAAACCTCAACTTTTTGTTTATTAAAATTAGGTTTGACATCAACGACGTTTCCTTCTTCTCTAAACTTGTCATTAATCAAAATGTCACACGAAGGACAGTGCATACCCTGAACGTAGAGAGTAGTTTTTTTAAGTTTGGCCATTTTTCATTTTCCTGGTTTTGGTTTTCCGCATCCGCCGCACATAACTTTATATTTTTTGCCGCTTTAAAAAAAGCGAATTTGTAACGACTGAAATACTGGAAAAAGCCATCGCTGCCGAGGCAAAAATCGGATTGATTTTTCCCATCATTGCCACCGGTACCAAAACAATATTATAAACAAATGCCCAAAATAAGTTAAGCCGAATCGTCCTCATGGTTTTTTTTGACAGCTCAATGGCGCGGACAACAGAACGAAGATCTTTATTGACTAAGGTAATTGAAGACGCTTCAATAGCAACATCAGTTCCACTACCCATGGCAATACCAACGTCAGCCGCCGCCAGAGCCGGTGCGTCATTAATCCCGTCGCCGACGAAAGCAACAATTCTTCTCGACTCGTCGCTTCGCTCCTCGCTCGAAGTATAATTACTGTTCGAGCGAAGTCGAGAACTTTTTAATTCCCTTACTTTTTTTTCCTTTTCTGCCGGTAAAACTTCGGCTAAAACATTTTCTTTTTTAATCCCTAATTGTTTGGCAATAGCTGTAGCTGTTTGTTTGTTGTCACCGGTAATCATATAAACCTCGATGCCGGTTTCTTGCAAAGACTTAACTGCTTCAATAGCGGTCTCTTTAATCATATCGGCAATGGCGATCAAACCAACTAATTTATCATCAAGATAAACATAAACCACTGTTTTCCCCTGACTTTTTAAACTATCACCCCCGGTGTGCGATTCAGAACCCAATAGTTTACCAATATAGACTTTTTTTCCATTAACAATTCCTTCCACTCCTTTACCTGTAATTGACCTAAATCCTTCTACTTTGCTCAAGACAAGCTTTTTTTCTTCGGACTTTTTCACAATCGCTTCACCTAACGGATGCTCGGAATTTTTTTCAACTGATGCCACCAGTTGTAAAATGAATTGACGAGGCGATGGCGATTTTTTCACTTTATTCTCGCGTGATAAAAATTGCCTCGCCGAGTCATTAAATATTATGTCTGTAACTTCCGGTTGGCCTCTCGTCAGAGTTCCGGTTTTATCAAAAATAATTGTTTTAACCTTATGAGCCGTTTCCAAACTCTCGGCATCCTTGATAAGAACCCCGTGCTCGGCACCAATCCCCGTCCCAACCATAATCGCTGTTGGCGTCGCCAAACCCATGGCACAAGGGCAGGCAATGATTAAAACAGCGATCGCGTTGAGCATTGCATGAATAAATGCTGGCGACGGCCCAAAAACATACCAACCGACAAATGTAGTAATGGCCAGCATGATAACAATAGGAACGAAGTAAGAAGAAATAATATCGGCTAATCTTTGAATTGGGGCTTTGCTCCCTTGCGCTTCTTCAACTAATTTGATAATTTGCGCCAGCATGGTGTCTTTTCCAACCTTAGTTGCCTTATAAACAAAACTTCCCGATTTATTCATCGTCGCTCCAATTACTATGTCTCCTTTATATTTTGAAGATGGCATGCTTTCCCCTGTCACCATCGACTCATCAATTGCTGAATCTCCTTCAACAATGACTCCGTCAACGGGAATTTTTTCTCCCGGCCGTACCCTGATTAAATCACCAACAACAACCTCATTAATTGAAATGTCAATTTCTTTTTTATTGCGAATCACTCTGGCTGTTTTTGCCTGAAGGCCAATTAATTTCTTAATCGCCTCGCCTGTTCCGGCTTTGGCTTTGGCTTCAAAAAAACGACCCAACAATATTAAGCCGATAATCACTGACGAAACATCAAAATACGGTTCTGCTTTTAAATTTAATCCCTCAAAAAAACCAGGATAAAATACTACTGCTGCCGAATAAATATAGGCAACTGTTGTTCCAATGACAACCAAAGTATCCATGTTGGCAAGGCGATGTTTTAAAGAAGAAAAAGCCGCTTTGTAAAAATCATAGGCGGCCCAAAACTGAACTATTGAGGCCAAAAGTAATTGATTAAATAAATTAGTTAAAACCGACGGAGCAGTGCTCATCAATCCAGGGAAACTCCCCCAAACGATTAATGCTCCTAAAATTAAGCTAACAGTGGTTTTTATCTGGAGATTTTTTAGTTCTTTGGCTTTTTCTTTTTTTATCTTTTCATCAAGATTATTCTCTTTATTAATGTTTCCAACAATCGCCTCGTAACCAACGCTCGTGACTGCACTTTTTATAACATCATTTTCAATTGGCATATCCGAAGTTATGGTGGCTTTACCAGTATTTAAGTTGACAACTGCTTCTTCAACTCCGGGAATTGCTTTTAATGCCTTTTCATTACTATAAACACACGATGCACAATGCATTCCCTTTATGGCAAATATCTGTCTATTCATCATATATGTTTTGAAAAACGAGGATACTAAATTTTTTGCGACTTGAGAGGTGCGCAGCGAAGCGAGCACGCTCATGGAGTCAAAAAATTTCAGTATCGAGTTTTTATTTTAAAAAACAATTAATTTTCCATGAAACATCCCCATACCACAGGAAAAATCAAACTCGCCTTTTTTTTCAGGAGTAATTTCTATTTCTGTTTTTGCATTGAGAGGTAAAAATTTTCTGACTTTAAAATCAGCCAGAATCACTTCTTCCAAACAGCTATTGCTATCTTTCCTTAAGAAAACCAGTTTGGTAGTTTGGCCAAAAGGAATGGAAATCCTGTCCGGTTTATAACCGCCATCAACTAAGATATTAACTGTTCCTTCTGCTTGAACTGTCTTAGTTTTTTTCATAAAAAAATACCAATAGGTAAATAAAATTGATAACAATCCGAAAATTAAAACTAGAATTCTGTCCATATATTAAACTCCGCAACTTCCCCCCTGCTTCGGTGGCTGTTCAATTATACCTTTGTCAGCCAACCACTGTTTTACCTTTGACCAGCCGGAAGCTGACGAATAATCTTTTCCGAGTATCACTTCACCTGGAATATCTTTGAAACTTTTTTTCTGGCTCTTTTTAAAGTATAAAGCCAAATCGTAGTAGTTTCCAGGGAACCAAAAAGCATTGAAGTATTTTCCTGCTTCATACATCTCTTTGTCCGTTGCCCCATTAGAAGCTAATAACTGTAACACTGAAAGTAATGCCATGCCGTGATTACAGTCCGGGAAAGCAGTTGAATTATCACAGCAAGGCCTGTAAATATTTGAGTCCACTTTCTGGACCAAACTTTCCTGTTCTGCTGTCATTGGAATTAATTCACTTTTGGCATAATAGTCCATCGGCTGGGTTTTGGAAAGCGACCAACCGCCGGTTGAAGCAAAATTACCAGCACCCTCAAAACCTCCATATTTGACGATATCCCCTTCTGTCAATGCTTTTGATTTGTTAGCCAGTCCAGCTGCCCAGAAAAAGTTGAGTAAAAAATAAGAGTTATCCCGATCGATTTTAATTTTCTTATTTGACTTTTTAGTCAAAATTTCTAATTGCTCTTTAGTTAACGGCTGACTGCTTTTCTCATATGTTTGTTTAAACTTATCCAGATCAATCACTCCTGAAGAAATCATTTTCGGACCAAGATTTTCGTATTTAGCATTTATTGTAAATCCTTTTACCGGATTAATTTCATCAAATAAATTGGCCGTTTCTTTTTTCGCGGCAGTTTCTTTTCTTTTTAAGACCAACTTGTTAACTTCCGGCTTTAATACATAATAGCCTAAAACCAAAACATTTAACCCCAAGCTCACACTCAAAACAATAAACCAAAGATTTTTGGCTGTTTTTTTTGTTCTTTTCATTTTTTTTTAATTAATTTATAAAAAACTAATAATATTAGGGAAAAAATTATAATGTCTATTATCGGATTTTGAAAATACTTTGACAGATTAAATACTAATAACCGCATCGGTTTAGTGTAAGCTTCCATCTGATACATCTGAATTTTATTTAATGCGTCAAATATAATTATCAAAATTCCGCTGATTACAAAAATCGACGCGCCTAAATATTTAAAGATATTGTATATTTTTTGGCGATTCGACCCGGAAATTTTTTCTGTCAATTTTTTATAAAATAAGGACATAATGAAAAGCGGGAAAACAATCCCTAGTACATACGCCGAAGAAACAATTACTGCCTGAAAAATATTAGGCGCCAAACTGGTTAAGGTGACTGCGGCAAACAAAACCGGCGCACAACAGGAAGATGATAACCCTGACATCAGTCCTAAACCAAAGACTGAAAATATATTTATTTTTTCTCTTTCCCTGTCATCCCGAGCGAGCGGAGCGAGTCGAGGGATCTTAAATAATTGGGGGAAATTAAAAATTGGCTTTATTGTCATAAAACCCATAAATATTAGGAATAGCCCACCTAAAAAATATATCAGCCGGTGAAATTGATCAAAGAAAAAAATGAAAATGCGGAAGCCTAAGGCGACGGGAATTAATATAGAAGATAAACCCAGGGCAAAGATTAACGTGTAAAACATGACATTTTTGCGTTCTTTAAAAATCGTTCCTAAGTATGAAGGAAAGAGAAAAGTAATACAACAGGAGGCAAATAGAGCCAGACTGCCAGCCAAAAATGAAGCAGTTAGAGATATTCCAAAAAAAAAGTTGTTGTTCATATTGTTTTAAAAAAGCGAAGACACCTGTTTTGAGACAATCGCCTGGGGCCCCTTTGGGGTGAGGCGGTCGAAAAACACGGTGTCGAGCTTTTCAATTGACTATTGCCTTAACCTTAAATATTAATTTTGGATTTTCCGGATCATTGGTTGATACATAAATTTCTCTCCCTACCGTTCCATAAACCGGCATAATGAAAGGTCTATAAGTTACTTTAATGATCGCCTCTTTACCGGGTAATACTTCTCCGGCAAAATCCGAGACATTGCCCATTCCAAAAAGATCAGACTCTTTGCCGTTTATGATGACCTGGCCAAAAGCACAGTTACAGCTTGAAGAAACATTGCTCAGTTGCAAAGGTTTCTGTCCAATATTTTTTAATTTGAAGTTGGTTGATTTATCTTCAGATACTTTCATTATCCCCAAATCTGAAAAAGTAGTTTTTGCTTCGACCTTCGGTTTTTCTTTATCGGATGAAGAATAAGAAGTAATGGCTGTCGCCGGTTTTTGATTACCAACTAAGACGAAATAAGACCCGCCGATGACAACGATTGAAAAAATCACTATACCTATTATTTTTTTATATTCATACTTTATAAAATTCTTGTACGGAACAAAAATTTTTGTTCCCTACTATTTTCTTTTAAAAACTTCTATGACTTCTTTAACTTTTTCATCCAAATCTTTATCTTTAACCATTGCTTCACGAACGCAGGTCTTAAGATGGTTTTCCAAAATCAACTCGTCGACGCGTCTTAAGGCCGACTCAACCGCCTGCGACTGCTGAATAATATCCAGACAATACTTGTCCTTCTCTACCATATCAATAACTTTTTCTAAATGTCCATAGGCAATTTTTAACCGATGCAAAAGATTTTTCTTATGACTATCCATA
>Ga0210050_1003483_pt1 | contig 13937 bp, 12 predicted proteins | sample CryGey132114_all_FD_185463 | JGI IMG/M metagenome (GOLD analysis project Ga0210050, IMG submission 185463) | Groundwater microbial communities from aquifer - Crystal Geyser CG22_combo_CG10-13_8/21/14_all (SPAdes) (version 2) | ecosystem: Environmental > Aquatic > Deep subsurface > Groundwater ...
TGCGGCGCTTTCGTCCGAATATTGTGCTGACGGATCTTCCTGCGTGGACCGAAGATCTCGTTGGTGAAATTCGTATTGAAACAGATGCAGGTGAGGTGCATGTGGAGTTGGCTCAATCTATGCCGCGTTGCCCTGTTCCTGATAAACATCCGGACACGGGGGAGGTGAAGGGGGGGCCGAATAAGTGGCTTGCTCAGCATCATCCGCGAGATGCGAACAGTAACATCACATTTGGCAGAGGGGCACATGTGCTTCATAGCCAGGAAAAGCCGGTTATTCGGAAGGGGGATCCGTTTGTGATTACGCGTGAACGTTCGCTGTAGTAGTCCTCATAAGTACCAAATTTTCACGTTTTGAGTACTCTAAAGACTATTGCATCAAAATGTAAGGTTTGCTACACTATATAGTGTCATTGGTTGATTGAGACTTCGGTTGAGATTGATCGGTGACCAACACAAACATCGTCTCTCGGACTCGCTCCTGGAGGCGTGTTTGTTTATTTGTGGCAGAGCCACGCTTCGCAACAAATATTTGACAAATCGGATTTTGGCACTATAGTGGCTTTTAGCGTTAATCCGTTACTTCCAAATTTGGTGAAAGGAGGTGCACAATGCACCGGAAAGTCCGAGATGGTCCGTCGCCCGCGTTGGGCGCATACTCTTCTTTGATTTCCATCCGCGGCGACCACGGCCCCGGCCTCCGGCCCTCGGCCTGATCCCTCCACCAACGGCGACGCCGGGCCCCTCCCTCTCCGGGAGGGGCTAGTTTTTGTGTTTCGGATTATAGGTCACGATGCGGTGCATAGCGGGAATGACGTAGATGTGTTTCGTGGTTTTTGGAGGGAATGTCTCTCCGGAGAGGCCCATGTTGATCACGGCTTTCTTGGAAACGGGAATTTCCCTTTTTCGTGGTAGCACCATGATGGTGTCATCTTCCAGATAATCGACGCAAATGCAGGGAACTATGGGGAGACCGATGCGTTTCGCGACAAAGTAGCGATGATGTCCGTCGAGGATTACGCCGGTTTTGCGGTCGATGAGGATCGGTTTTGCACGAATAGTTTTCCGTCTTGAGGCGAAGCGCAGGTATGCTGCCGCCTTTTTCTCTTTCACGGCTTCGTGTTCTTTGAGGAAGTTGATATCCACCCATTCAATGTCAGGATGACGTACTGATTGTCTTTGCATGGTATTCTCCATAGGTGCTCATAGACATTCTCCTCTTTCTCCTTCTTCTTGTCACGGCTGCCCTCACGGGGACGGCGCTGATGCACCTCTTCTTGCGCATTCCCTTTGTGCCTTCATCCAAGAGAAGTATTGAAGAGATGATTCGTCATGCGGCATTGAAAGGGAATGAAACTGTGTACGATCTGGGATCAGGGGACGGGCGTTTGCTTATTGATGTCAAAAGGCAGTATCCAAAGACCACGGTGATCGGCGTGGAGTACGTGCCAACGATTTGGCTGCTTGGCAAAACTCGTTGTCTCTTTGCTCGAGCGGATATTCGTTATGAGAGAGGAAATGCGCTGCGTCGTGATGTTTCTGATGCGGATATCGTATTTCTGTACCTCTTGCCACCACTTATGGGGAGATTGGAAGAGAAGTTTGACCGTGAGCTGCGTCCGGGTACGAAGGTGATCTCTAATACGTTTCCCTTTCCGCAGAAGAAACACGTCGCAGTGTCGGAAGTGCAGACAAGGACAGGAAAGAAGAAAGTATGGGTGTATGAGTGGTAACAAGAAGAGCGACGTAGTACAGAACGACAAATACAGGATGAATACCGAAGAGTGTGGTATCCGGCGTGATAGCAGATATTCCCTGTGCAACCAGTATGATGAGCTGTAGGCATCCCCATCCTATGTAGGCGATAACTTGGCCGAGTGGAAAGATGAAGAAGCTGATTACCGTGCCCAAGAAACCAAAAAGCATGGCCAGAGGAATGAACGGTGCAACGAGAACGTTCGCCAATGGAGAGAGCAGAGGGAGCCTTCCAAAGAGAAAGACGATCCAGGGCAGTGCGAAGAGTTGTGCAGCAAGTGTCGTTGCAAGTGCGTCACGTATCCACAAAGGTGCCCGAAGTGCACTGCACCATTTCTGTAGGTGTGATCCGAAGATCGTGAGGCCGGTGATTGCCAGAAAAGAAAGTTGAAATCCAGCGTCGTACCAGAGTTGTTTTGGGTTCCAGGCAGTCATAATGCTGGCCGCACAGAGGATGGTTAGTATGGATTCACCTTGTCTTTTTGCGTGCAGTGCGATGAGCCCAAGAGTACCCATTATGCTTGCACGCACGACGGCTGCGCTTGCACCAACGAACAGCGTGAAGAGAGCGATTGCGATGATGGATGGAATGAGGCGATACTTATATGGCAGAAAGAAAAAGAGGACTGAGAGAAGGGAGATAACAATCGTGATGTTGTAGCCGGATATGGCAATGATGTGTGTGAGTCCGGTTGTATGGAAGTCCTCAAGAAGATACTCAGGAATTCCACGTCGTGATCCTGTGAGGAGTCCTGCGAGGAATGAGGCATGTGGTTCTGGGTACACTCTGTTTATTTGGACTTCGAAATGAGATTTTAGGGAGTAGAGTGTTGAGAATAGTGTTCGAGCAATAGGTGCAAATTTTGAAAAAGGCGATAAGGGAATACCTAGTGAACGGTGATGCTGCATTTCTTTTTCAAAATTTGCACCTATTGCTCCTGGTGAGATTGTACCTCTATAGATCACACTATAGATGTTGTAGCGGGAGAGGTAGCGGTCGTAGTGGAAATCTTCGATTTGCGTTGGCTTTTCCAGTTTGCCTGTAACGATGACTGGATCGCCGTATGTGAATTCCGGCCATTGGTTGTGATCTGTAACGAGAGTGAGGCCATGCACAGTTTTGGCTGTAGTCAGTTCTGGTGACTCGAGTGTGTGTACAGCAATGGTGTACTTCGTTTTCATGGGTCTGTTATCTGGCTCATCTGCAATAGTTCCGTACAGTGTGACCTCCTGTCCCGTGGCATACGTATCGATACTGTGTGCAGAGGGAATGTGGGTGGTGCGTGAGATACTGAAGAGGGCTAGAATGATGCCGAAGCTTACGCTCAGCAGCACCCGTCCCTGGGTGCGGTTTGTAAAGCAAATGCCGCATACTGCACATAATCCAAGAGTTACCCACAGGATCACTGGATACGTCGCTTTTTGGTGCCATTGCAGAAAAAAGATGGTGACGAGAAATATGCTGCAGACAATGTACGTGTAATGGTGGGGACGCATGAGTAAGTCAGTGTACAGTGTACTTTGCCAGCTCAATCCATTCCTGTACCGTCACGGTCTGGGGTCGTCTTGTTGGGTCAATGCATGCTTTGTGGAGCAGTGCCATCCCGTGAGGGAGGGTACCGACGGTATTGCGAAGCATTTTTCGTTTTTGTGAGAACGCGTGTTTGGCGAGCGTGAAAATCTGTTGCAGGATTTCCGGTGAGGTGAGTGGAGCTGGAAAGCATTCTATGTAGAGTACAGCAGAATCTACCTGTGGTGGCGGGAGAAAACTTGCGGGTGGGACGGTACAGATCGTGTGAGGTGTCCCGAAGAGGTGGACGAGAATGGTGAGAAGTCCGGCATGCTCTGTATCACATATTTTCTCCGCAACTTCTTTCTGCATAAGAAGTGTCAGTGATTGTGGCGGCTGCTTAGATTCTAAGAACGCATGTCGCAGCAGTGGAGAAGTGATGTGGTAGGGAATGTTTGCGACAACTTTGTATGGATCGGTTGGGAATGGTACCTGGAGGGCATTACCGTTGATGAGCGTGAGATGGTGTGGTGCATGTGTAAATGCATTGAGGAGGGGAATGAGTTTTGTATCAATCTCGATAGCAGTGACATGTTTCGCAGCTTTAAGAAGCTCCCGTGTGAGCACACCGATTCCCGAGCCGATTTCCACAATGCAATCTTGTGGCCGAATGTCGGCTGTTTCGACGATACTCTCGAGCACAGCTTGATCGATCAGGAAGTGTTGTCCGAGGTCTTTATTGAGCTGCAAACGATGTGTTTTACAAAAACCGTGTACTTCTTGTGCAAGTTCCATGTTCTGTAAGGGTATACTGCCAATCATGCGTTTCCTATGGTTTTTCGCTCTCCCGATTGCAGCTGTGCCTTTTGTGACTCTTGCGCGGGATTACTCTGCATCCTGGGGTTACGCAGATAGTGTTCCTGATCGAGAGACAGCTATTGGCGTGACTGTGCTCACGCAGGAGGGAGTTCTGGAAGGCAATCCCGATGGGACATTTCGTCCATACAATCTTGTCAACCGTGCAGAGTTCATGAAAATTGCCATGAAGCTTTCTCCAGAAGGTGCTGGAACCTATCCGTCAGGATGTTTTCCTGATGTGCCTTTCGGCGTATGGTTTGAGAGTTTTGTCTGTCGTGCTAAAGAACTCGGCATTGTGCATGGGAATGCTTTACCGGGTCTCTCCAAAGATGAATGGCCTTTTCAGCCCGCACGGTCTGTGCAGTATGAAGAAGTGCTTAAAGTGTTTGTGAATATCTTTCAGCTTCCTGTTTCTGCCGACGAAGGAGAATGGTATGTGCCTTTCTTGCGTGCTGCGGAGCAGCATGGACTGGTGTTACCAAGTCTGCGACCTGGCCATCGCCTCATGCGCGGTGAGCTTGCCCGTCTTGCTGCAGCATTTCTCGCATACTCTGAAGGAGAGTTAGACCTGCTCCGATCTGCGGAAGAAGGAGAAGTGCTCTTGCCACTTTTTTCATCTCATGCGTCTAGTTCTTCTTTTGCATCTTTTGCATCCTTTGCTTCTTCCCAATCCAATGTACGTTATGATGAACTGTCCGATACGGATGTGCGTTCGCAGTTTCTTCTCCTCGGTCAGGTGTCTCCCATGTTGGCCAAAGTGAGGATTTTTCATGATGATGAGCCTTTTACGGTGACGGAAGTTGCCGTTGATCTGACGCAGTCAGTACGCAGTGTTGAGGCACTCTTTGTTTATGACGAAGACCGTCGCTACTTAGGTCGTGCGAATCTGGATAACTCTGTTGGGACTGGTCTTCGTTACACGCTGACACTGTCCTCAGGAACGTTGGATATACCAAAACGGGAAAATGTATCTATCTATGTTCGTGCAATGATGAAGGATAAGGACAGTGGAGGAGTTGGAGGGGAGCATGTACAGGTAGATGACTTTACTGTGACAGGAGATGGCATTTGGTCCAATTCCACAGTGACGACAACATCTTCGGAAACATTCCTCCCGTTCCAAACGGCACGTGCCCGCATTACGGATGTTCGCAATGCTGATACAGCGGAAGGGACAATACCTTTTGGATCGAATCAGCTTGTGGGATTTTTCGAGTTTTTGTCAGAACGTAGCGATAATTCTGCAGAAATTTCCGTCGGTGATTTGGTATTCACTGTGAGTGCAACGAATGATCTCACACTTACAAACTTCACACTTCAAGGGGATGGTGCCGGTGATATGCATTCCTGTTCCCTGTCGTCGACCACGCTCACATGCGCATCCATTCCTCTTTCGCATGGCACGTTAGGAACTGTCGGCAAACGTCGCGTGCGTATTTTCGCCGATGTATCAACCGATAGCACTGTGACGAATCCATCGTTGCAGTTATCTCTCAACGGTGCCGGCACATTGACATCCACGGGCTCCGTTACGTGGACCGACGGTACGTCCGATTACAGTTGGGTAGAAGACGGCACTCCCGTAGCACGCGGGATGGTGATGAAATAGTGTTATACAGCTTTCAATGGCGCAATACTCAGGGCGAATTTTTTGCGTTCGCCGCCATCAAACTGAATGTCCACGATGTCACCGTTGCGACTCATGATGGTTCCCGTGCCGAAGGTTGGGTGATGCACGCGAGATCCTTCTTCAAGGTCGTGTATCTGACTATCCATCTCACTCCAATCGATATCCTGGTTGAATTCGATGTCAATTTCTTTGTGTTGGCGATAGGGTTCCACCTTTTTGTCCACCCCGAGCGTTGTCGAGGCGGGTTTCCAGCCGAAGCTGCTTAAGACACTGTGGCTTTTCCTCTCGACCACTGTTTCTGGCAGATCGTCTAAAAATCTACTGGGAGCATTGTTCTGTGTATTGCCCCAGAGCATACGTTGCTGAGCACAAAGAATATGCAGGTGGGTCTTTGCGCGTGTCATGCCGACGTACATCAAACGGCGCTCTTCTTCGAGTTGTGCATGATCGAAGCTACTGGAACTGTGTGGGAAAATGCCTTCTTCACACCCGCCAATAATGACATGTTCGAACTCCAGCCCCTTGCAGAGGTGGAGAGTCATGAGCGTGAGGGCATCGTCTTTTGCTTCATTGAGTTTGTCCACCTCCGAGACGAGGGCAACTTCTTCCAGGAAGAACATGAGAGAGCTCTGCGGAGGCAGTGTGTCGTATTTATGCATGACACTGATGAGTTCTTGAATGTTTTGCCAACGTTCTTCACCTTCTTCCGTTTCGTCTCTCAGCCAGCGCTCGAGTCCCAGATCTTCTATGAGTTTTTGTGTCAGATTACTCACTGTGTCATGTTCTGACTTGATGCGGTACTCTTTGATGAGGTGCGTGAAGCGTTGGAGCACTTCTTGTTTCGGTTGTGAGAGTGCAGAAACATTTTGGATTTCTTCCAGTGTTTCCCACAAGGTTAGGCCGTGTGCATTTGCATATGTTTGGATCTTATCGAGCGTAGTTTGACCTATTTTCCTTCCGGGAACATTGATCACACGGAGGAGGGAAACTGTATCCTGTGGGTTCAAGAGGAGGTAGAGGTACGCAAGAATGTCTTTTACTTCTTTTCGTGCGTAGAACTTAAATCCGCCAACAATCCTATAAGGAATGCCAAAACGCATGCAGGCTTCTTCGAAAAGTCTGGACTGTGCGTTGGTACGGTAGAGAATGACCTGCTCATTCAGTGTCAGACCTTCGCGTTTCTTCGCTTCCACAGCGCGCAAGGCTTCTTCCGCTTCGCTGCGTTCGTGTTCCACTTCATGAATGAGAACGTGCGGTCCATCTGTGCGTTCTGTCCACATCTTCTTCTCGGGACGGTTCGGGTTAGGGGAAATAACACCATCTGCTGCGGTGAGAATCGGTTGTGTTGAACGATAGTTACGTTCGAGTTTTATCTCGACTGCATCAGGATATTCCTTTTTGAATTCCAGGATGTTTCGGATATCCGCTCCGCGGAATGCGTAGATGGACTGATCGGGATCGCCGATGACACAGAGGTTACGGTACTTTTGTGCGAGGAGCGTGATGAAGAGGTATTGTGCGTGATTGGTGTCCTGATACTCGTCAACGTGCAGGTAGCGCCAAGTTTCCTGGTATCGGTCCAGCACCTTTGAACATTCGTGGAAGAGATGTACGGTTTCGAGAATAAGATCATCGAAATCGAGTGCGTTACTCTCGCGTAACTTTTTTTGGTAGTGCGCGTACACGCGAACCACTTGTTCCAACCTCGCAGTTGTAGCATCTTTTTCTGCGTCCTTCGGACTCATGGCTTCCGCCTTGAAGCGTCCGATGTAGCCGAGTGCTGCGCGAGGTTTGAGTTCCGATTCATCAATGTGCATCTCTTTCAGTACTTCTCTCATGAGTTTCTGCTGGTCATCTGCATCGTAAATCACGAAATTGCGATCACGTCCCAACTGTTCGATATCTCGTCGGAGAATGCGAACACAGACTGAGTGAAATGTTCCCATAGTAGGAATTTTTGCTGCAGAGAGCTCTTTGTTCTGCATAATAAATTCAGAGCTTTCTGCAGTAATGCTGAGCAGGCTTTGAACACGTTCTTTCATTTCACTTGCCGCTTTGTTTGTAAATGTGACGGCAAGGATTTGCCATGGCTCCACGCCGTTATGCATCAGGTAGGCGATGCGGTGGGTCAGCGCACGCGTCTTACCACTTCCTGCTCCAGCCAAGATAAATGTCGGTCCGTTCGTATGTTCAACGGCCTTTCTCTGTTCTTCGTTTAAGGGCTCTAAAATGCGGTCAAGAGTGAGGGAAGTGGGCATGTGAAGCATCAGTATAGCGTATTGGTTTCGCTTGCGGCGCCTCTTTTTCTACAATCCTATGTTATACTTCTCTTTCTCCTTCCGCTCTTTTCAAAGTGAGGTGAATCATGAGAGTGATAGTCGGTATTCTTTGTGTCGTTATCCTGGCTCTTGGCACTGGAGTTTTCTTGTCGCACAAGGAAAATCGCCAACTCCAGGAAACGGTGGCTGTGCGCGACAGGCAATTGGATGTCTACTGGGAGAGATACAGTGTGTTTGTTCCGGGTAACGTCCTGAAAGGTTCTGATGCGGTGTATTTCATTCAGGTGAAAACATCGCCCAATCGAACATCCATGGGGGGAGCTACCACGGATGCGTGGCTCTCTGTCAAACAGAAGTTGAAAGATGCGGGATTCGTCATAACCGATGGATCTGTTGTGATGGAAGACGATTGTGAATATTTCTTTGCAGGGATGAAGGTGCCGAAGGACTGGAATCAGCCGCTGCCGCAGTTTCTGCTTCCCGAGCCTATATCAAAAGGGGAAGGGCGCGTTTCGGGCTGTGGCTGGTTGCAAAACAAGTGATCTTTTTCTGTGGAAGGAGAGTTGAGACGTCCTCCTAGGACGTCTCAATTTTTATATTCAGACATCATCTATTTGCATTTGTGGTTGTGGGTTGGTCAAATTTTTTAGTTCTGCCCTAATTGCTTCGGGACTTGTGGTCAGCCTTTTTTGCTCTGCTGTATTGAGATTGAGATTTCTCATCTTTGATTTTTTAATAGCAATTTCTTCTACTAGAGCAGGATCTATGTTTTTCGCGCGCCCCAATGTTTCCAATCCGTGTTGCATTAATGCAAAGTCCACGGCGTTGCGAGAACTAATGTGAAAATCAAATTGTGCAATAAGATCTACAATGTTTTCTCGTTGCTGCGGATCCATCTGTTCAGCAAATTCGTAGTTTTCTATTTTCTTGAAGGATGCGAGAATAGGCGGTATCGCTTCTGGAGAAATAACAAAGAAGCTGAAGCCGTCTTCGTAGAAGCGTGTTTTCTTTAGCTGTTTCAATGCTTCAGTTGGGATGACAAGAAAGATCGCGGGGTAGATTATTTCATTTCCCTTCACTTTCTTTGTTGTACTTTTTACCTGGTCATTAATGTATGTTTGCAAATTCTTACTAGAAGAGATCTTTGCATCGAAGATAACGTATTGTTCGAGAAAGGCTATCATGCAATCAGGTTTTAGCTTTCCATAAAAACCCTCTGGCAAGTTATTACTGTCGTACGCAACAAAGTTAAAGTCTGGTTTTTTGCAGAGATCGAAGATGAGTGACTTCACGGAGTCTTCATGTTCTTTCCACATATGATCCCATTCTTCCAATTGTTTTTGTCGACGCTCGTCATCTTCGCGCTGCACACGAGCCCGTTCCTGTTTCCAGCTTTCTTCTGAAGTGTGCAATTTGTTTAGAGCATCTTGGTGTTCCTTTTCTTTGCGTTCAGCAGTGGCTTCATGTTTGGAAATGGTATTCTGTAACTTTTCATTTTCTTTTCGAAGAATTTGCATGTCCTTTTCTAAATTCACATTTTGTGCATAGAACTGTTTGCCTTCTCCAGACATACGGTCATTTTCTGATCGTAGTTCTGCAACTTGCTGTTTCAGCTCTCCTATATACTCATCTTTTTTTTGAACAATTTCTTCTGTACCAGATAAGGGTGATCGGGATTTTCTCAAGACGATAAAAGCTGTGCATCCAATGAGCACGCCAATAATGATGAGTGTGTCTATATTCATAGATATGGAGTATACGGCTCCGAGGGGTGTATTCTCAATGTTCTCTTGATTTTACCAGTTTCATATGGAATAATCTTTATGTCCATGCTTTTGGATATCCCTTTTCAAAGGTTCGCAAGGGCGTGGCGGGGTAGGTTTTCCGTATTTCCCCTTTTCTCACTATGGTTCTTAGACGCACGCAAAAACGGTCCCTTATCTCCAAGCATCGTACTCATAAGAAAGACACGGGATCTCCGCATGTGCAGGTGGCCATTTTGACGAAAGAAATTGCCCTTCTGACAAAGCATTTGCAGGAACATAAGAAAGATCACTCAGCACGACGCGGTCTGCTCGCAAAAGTCGCCCAGCGCCGCCGACTTCTCAACTATCTTCGCATGAATAAGCCGGTGGAGTACCAGAAGGTCCTGGAGGCAAATAAGTTGAAGAGATAAGTTTTTTTGTGTTATACTAAAGCTCTCTACCCTTATGCTTGGGTTTACGTGCTAGCGCTGTGATACAGCCCTAACCTGTGAATCCACCGCAAGGGTATGGGGATTCTCTATTTTTTACCCTTGTTGTATGTTACAAGATCAGGAATTCTCCCTCGATTTGGGAGATGAAAAGCTGGTTGTCCGCTCAGGACTTTTGGCAAATCAGGCAAATGCCACAGTTGTCTGCCAGATGGGCGATACGGTGGTGATGAGCAACTGTACAGTGGGCGCTGAGGCGCGTGATGGCGTCGACTTTCTCCCATTGCAGGTTGTCTATCAGGAGAAGTACTACGCAGGAGGGAAAATTGCCGGATCACGTTTTCGGAAACGTGAAGGTCGTCCTGCAGATGAGTACGTCCTCCTCGGTCGCATGGTAGATCGCGGACTGCGTCCCATGTTTCCCAAAGGTTTCTACAACGACATTCAGATCTTCTGTACCGTTCTCAGTTACGATTTTGAACACGGTCACGATATCGCTGCAGCAAATTCCGCGAACCTTGCCGCAGCTCTTTCCGAGTGCCCCTGCGATGGGCCGCTCGGTTCGGTGCGTGTTGGGCTGATTGGTGGAGAACTTGTGCTCAACCCATCTAACGAAGCACGGGAAAAAAGTGACTTGGACCTTTTCCTTACAGCATCAAAAGACCGAGTAGTGACGATTGAGGCTGGAGCGAATCAGGTATCGGAAGCGGAGATCCTTCGTGCAATAGAATTTGGGAAGAAGTGGGCACAGAAAATTGCTACCTTTTTTGCAGATATTCAGAAGAAAATCGGAAAGCAAAAATGGAGTGTATCCGGAACCTACATGCATGCTGCAGCGTATGCGCTTCTCGAAGAGTGGGCTCTCCCTGCAGTCAATAAGGCGATCAAGGATTCCCTTGAGAAGTTAGAGCGCAGACGCATCTTCAATGAGTACATCAATGGTGCTGCAAAGCAACTGGAAGAAGCCATTGCTGGAGGAAAGCTCTCTCTTGGGAATGACGAAGAGAAAGAAGAGCTTCTTGCACATGCATCGGTGTTGGTCGATGCACTGATCAAAAGTGAAGTGCGACGACTAGTCCTTGAAGAAGGCATACGCATGAGCAGTCGCAAGGTGGATGAAATTCGTCCACTTTCTGTCGTGATTGATGTTTTGCCGAAGCGTGTGCATGGTTCTGCGCTGTTCCAACGTGGAGAAACGCAAGGGCTGACGACGTGTACACTTGGTTCTCCCGGTGATAAACAGCTGGTTGAAGGAATGGAAGGGGAGCGAAAAATGCGATACATGCACCACTATAATTTCCCACCGTTTTCTGTCGGAGAAACGAGCAATCGATTGTTTGTCGGAAATCGGGAGATCGGTCATGGCAATCTTGCTCAGCGTGGCATTGAGCCAGTACTGCCTTCAGAGGAAGAATTTCCGTACACCATTCGTACGGTAACAGAAATTCTGGAAAGTAATGGCTCATCTTCTATGGCGGCAACATGCGGATCAACGCTGGCACTCATGGCTGCCGGTGTTCCTCTTTCTGCTCCTGTCGCCGGTATTGCACTTGGTCTCATGTCTGATGAAGAGAGGGGGCAGTATGTTGTGCTTTCCGATTTGCAGGATGAGGAAGATTTTGGCGGAGATATGGACTTTAAGGTCACTGGAACGGAAAAGGGTGTGACGGCGATTCAGATGGATAGTAAACTGAAGGGACTTCCTGACGATGTCTTCAAGGAGGCTCTTGAGCGTGCACACCAGGGACGTCTGCACATTCTGCAGGCAATGCTTCAGGCTATTAAAGAGCCTCGCACAGAGCTGAGTCCATATGCACCGCGTATTGAAACCATTCAGATCAATCCCGATGACATTCGTCTGGTGATCGGAAAGGGAGGGGAGACCATTCAGAAGATCACGGGGGATTTGGGTGTGCAGATTGATATCGATGACAGTGGTTTGATCTTTGTGACTTCAGTAGATGGTGAAACGATGCAGAAAGCGAAGGAGTGGATTGCTGGCATTGTTGCGAAACCGGAGGTAGGCATGGTGTATGATTGTAAGGTTGTTCGTATCATTCCGGGCGTCGGTGCTATTGTTGAATTTCTCCGTGGCAAAGATGGCATGATCCACATTTCTGAACTGCAGTGGCAACGTACCGAAAATGTTGAAGATGTACTGAACGTTGGGGATGAGGTGAAGGCGAAAGTAGTGGAGTACGATGCAAGTGAGGGAAAAACACGTTTGTCCATCAAACAATTACAGGAAGCACCGGAAGGATATCGTGAAGATCGACCACGTGGTCCTCGACCGCCACGGCATGGAGGTGGCGGAGGGTTCAGGCCTCGTCGATAATGTCTTCCACGAGTGATTGCAGCTGTTCAATATCGTGTTCAATTTGCTGCAGACGGTCTCGGCGCTCTTCCGGGATATGTTCTGTCCACTCCTGGAATGTCGTTACGGTTGTTTCCAGGAGTTCTTCAAACTTTTCCATGTAATCGTCACGCGTTTTCCAGTCAATTGCGTGGCGATCCATGGTGTCCACAAAGCGCACGATGCGATCGAGTGTGCGATGTACTGCCTCAATGAGGAGTTTTTCCCGTCGGGGATCAATGGAGTAGAAGTGGATAGCTTTTGTGTAAAAACTCGGTACCTCTTCGTAGAGTACCTGAAAGCGTTCATAAGTGATCAGGAGATCATTCCAGTGTTTGTCAGGCAGTGTTTGATGTTCTTCGATTTCCTGCATGAAGCGATCGCAGTCTTTGCGAATGAGAAACATCTCTTCAAATAGATTATGCAGACTTTCTTCCGAGGTCATCCTCTGTACCTGCTGCAGAGCGTAGTCCTGGTTACGTGAAACGAGTTTGGTAATCAGGATGGCGAAGGTAGAGAGGGAGAGGATAGCCTGTGCACTTACAAATAGCTTCGAGTACCCTTGTGGGACAATATCACCATACCCTGTGGATGTTGCAGTAATAATGCTGAAGTACAGGCTATTGGCAAGGTTGATCAGTGGGGATGGGTTTGTGAGTAGCGTAGGGCTATGTTCAGGTACGTACTGCGCCATCAGCCAGTAGAGGATGGCAAAACCGATCGTGAGTACAAGCCACACGAAAAAGAGTGCTGTATTGGAGAGGTCAATAATGACCTCGAGGACATGCCGGAATTCTTGTTTTTGTGTGTACTGTCGCAAGGACATCACTATTATTTTAACACTTTTTATAACTTTTGGCTACTTTTACTGCCCTCCGAGTTTGCCGAACCTTCTTTTTTAGGCTTTTCTTGGTTTTTTGCCTCTGTTTTTTCGTTTTTTTGATCACTCTTTGGTAGGCCTTTTACGTCGTCTGTTTTGTAGAAACCACTTCCTTTGAAGTGAATGCCGAGTGGAGGAGTGAGGAGTTTTTCCACAGTGGCGCTTTGCTGGCATTCTGGGCAGGACGGCATGTCTTTTAATCCGAAGGGAAGAGTAGCTTCAAAGAGCTTGGAGCAGGATGTACATCGAAAATCAAAGCGCGGCATGCAGACAGTTTTGCATACTATGTCTATGAAAAGGAAATTTTTGACATATAATAAAAATTATTGTATATTATTAATTAATGTCTCTCCCTGCATTTACCCCTCAAATGCACCACTCAGGAGTCGGAAGAAACAAATACTAGCAGGTTGTTCTCGGTCATAATTTCATACGGCGTTTTGTAGCGCAAGCATTTGCGCGGTGTGTGGTTCAACCAG
>Ga0210050_1003485_pt1 | contig 13933 bp, 15 predicted proteins | sample CryGey132114_all_FD_185463 | JGI IMG/M metagenome (GOLD analysis project Ga0210050, IMG submission 185463) | Groundwater microbial communities from aquifer - Crystal Geyser CG22_combo_CG10-13_8/21/14_all (SPAdes) (version 2) | ecosystem: Environmental > Aquatic > Deep subsurface > Groundwater ...
CTTAAGGCATCGCCTAAAGTGCCTTTTGATTTCAGGGACTACTACCCGCATCCTAAATAATGGAGTAGCGGAGCGAAGCTCCGCGCAGAAGGATACGGAGTAGCGAAGCGAAGCTTCGCGCAGAAGGATACAGAGTAGCGGAGCGAAGCTTCGCGCAGAAGGATACGGAGTAGCGGAGCGAAGCTCCGCGCAGAAGGATACGGAGTAGCGAAGCGAAGCTTCGCGCTAAAAGTAGATCAGGAGTAAAATATGAATATTGCCATTATCGGCGCAGGCTACGTCGGCCTCGTCACAGGGGCATGTTTCGCGGAGCTCGGTAATAAAGTTATCTGCGTAGACAGCGATCCTGAAAAAATAGCGCTTCTTAAAAAGCTTAAGATGCCTTTCTTCGAAAAAGGCCTTGATAAAATGGTTAAGAAAAATGCCGCCGCCGGAAGGCTGGTTTTTACAGATAAGATAGATTACGCCGTGAAAAAATCCCTGGTGATTTTTATCTGCGTCGGCACTCCTCCGAGAGTTGGCGGAGAAGCGGATTTATCCTATGTTGAAAATGTGGCCGCCCAGATAGCCAGGTCCATGACATCTTACAAGCTTATAATAGAAAAGAGCACCGTGCCTGTTGAGACAGGCAGCTGGATAGAGCGCACCGTGAAGATAGCTAATAAAAAAGGTATAAAGTTCGACGTGGCGTCAAACCCGGAGTTTTTGAAAGAAGGCACTGCCATAGAAGATTTTATGCATCCTGATAGGATCGTGATAGGCGCGGAGGCAAAAAAAGCAAAGGACATCCTTACCAGATTATACAGCCCTATCGCAGCAGAGATAGTAATCACCGACATAAAAAGCGCGGAGCTTATAAAACACGCCTCAAATTCTTTCCTCGCCACGAAGATCTCCTTTATAAACTCTATAGCCAATATCTGCGAGCGGACAGGCGCTGACATAGAAAAGGTCAGCTATGGCATAGGCCTTGACTCCAGGATCAATAAGGCGTTTCTAAAAAGCGGCATAGGCTACGGCGGCTTTTGTTTCCCTAAGGATCTCGACGCGTTTATCCATATCTCGGAAAAAATGGGTTATGATTTCAGCATCTTAAAAGCGGTCAGAAAAGTCAATGAAGGCCAAAAAGAGCTTTTTCTTAAAAAGATCGAAAAAGAACTCTGGATCCTGAAGGATAAGTCTATCGGCGTCCTTGGCCTTGCGTTTAAGCCAAATACCGACGATATGCGCTTTGCGCCTTCCATAGATATCATAGATTCATTGACTGCCAGAGGAGCCAGGGTCAGGGCATATGATCCCCGCGCCATGGAAAAGGCGGCAAATGTTTTAAAAGGCGTTACGTTTTGTAAAGATGCCTACGAAGTTGCCAATGGCAGCGACGCACTTCTTATATTGACAGAGTGGCGGGAGTTTAAAGATATGAACCTTAGCCGGGTGAAAAAACTATTGAAAAATCCTCTTATAATAGACGGCAGAAATATCTTTGACCCTGCCCGTATGAGTAAACTCGGCTTTAAGTATATATCCATCGGCCGCTAACTTTGGAGTAGCGGAGCGAAGCTCCGCGCAAAAAGATACGGAGTAGCGAAGCGTAGCTTCGCGTTATATGATAAAAGGCGTAGAAATTAAAAAACTCAAGATTATCCCGGATGACCGAGGCAGGCTCATGGAAATCCTGCGCTCTGACGAGCCGATTTTCCAGAAATTCGGCCAGGTGTATATGACTACCGCGTTTCCGGGCATCACCAAGGCATGGCATTACCATAAACTCCAGGACGACCATTTTACCTGCGTATTCGGCGCCATGAGGCTCGCTATATATGATGCAAGGCCTGATTCTCCGACGTATAAGGAAATAAATGATTTTATAATTTCTCCGGAAAACCCGGTACTCGTCAAGATACCGAAACTTACGTATCACGGTTTTAAATGCGTCTCCGATAAAGAGGCCATAGTTATAAACGTCCCGACTATGGTCTATAACTATAAAACCCCTGATGAGTACCGGCTGGATGCGTTTGATAACGATATACCATACGACTGGAATAAATAGTTCTCGACAAGCTCGAACAATATTCTTCGAGCGAGTGAAATAATATTCTTCGAGCGAGTCCGCCTAGGCGGACGAGTCGAGAAGAGAAGAGGTGAAAAATGAAAGGTGTCATTTTAGCAGGCGGCTTAGGTAAAAGGCTTGAACCGTTGACCCGTATTACCAATAAGCATTTATTGCCTGTATACGGCAAGCCCATGATCTATTATCCTATCCAGACGCTGGTAGACGCGGGCATAAAAGATATTTTGATAGTTACTGGCGGCAATCACGCAGGCGAGTTTCTGCGGCTCCTTGGAAACGGTTATGAATTCGGCCTGAAGGCGATCAACTATACCTACCAGCATGGCGAAGGCGGCATAGCAGAGGCGCTGAAGCTCGCGGAGCATTTCAGCGATCATGATAAAATCGTAGTTATCCTGGGAGATAACCTGATAGAAAAATCAATAAAGCGCTACGTCCGGGATTTTGCCAAACAGCCCAAGGGCGCCAAGATTTTACTAAAAAAAGTGGATGACCCTGAGAGGTTCGGCGTAGCTGAGGTAAAAGGTAATCGCATTACAAAGATAGTTGAAAAACCCAAGCGCCCTAAATCAGACTACGCTGTCACAGGCATTTATATGTACGACAAAAAGGTTTTTGATATCGCGAAGGCCCTGAAACCTTCCAAAAGGGGAGAGCTTGAGATTACAGACGTTAATAACGAATACATAAAACTCGGCCAGATGACCTTCGATGTCATGGACGGATGGTGGACCGATTGCGGCACGCACGAGTCGCTTCTACGCGCTAATAATCTTGTCGCAAAAGCAAGAAACGTCTAGCAGAAGTAGAAACGCATAGCAGAGCAGAAACGTCTAGCAGAGCAGAAACGTCATTGCGAGGCCGTAGGCCGAAGCAATCTCAACAATATATTATAATTAATTTATGAAGATATTAGTTACCGGCGGATGCGGGTTTATCGGGTCAAATTTTATAAAGCAGATTCTTAAGAAATACCCTGCGTATAAAATCGTAAATCTTGATAAACTCACCTACTGCGGTAATCTGGATAATCTCAGAGATATTGAAAAGGATTCGCGCTACACTTTTATTAAAGGCGACATCTGCGATAAAAAGATCGTGGATAAAGCCATAACTGGTTGCGGCGTAGTTATTAATTTCGCGGCAGAATCGCACGTCGATCGCTCCATAGAAGACGCGTCAGCTTTTATCCGTACCAATATCCAGGGCGTCTATACGCTCCTTGAGGCCGCTAAGAGGCATAATATTAAAAGATTCATTCAAATCAGTTCGGATGAGGTTTACGGCAGTATCCGCAAAGGCTCATTTAAAGAAACCAGCCCCTTGAGGCCCAACAGCCCTTATTCAGCAGCCAAGGCAGGCGGGGATCACTTGGCTTTGGCGTATTATAAGACATTTAAACTGCCTGTCATCCTGACCCGCTCGAGCAATAATTTCGGGCCATACCAGTATCCTGAAAAGGTAATCCCGCTTTTTATCACTAATCTCCTGGAGAATAAAAAGGTCCCGCTCTACGGTGACGGCTTAAATGTCCGCGACTGGCTGTACGTAGCTGATAATTGCTCTGCCATTGACCTCGTGCTCCATAAAGGCAAGATCGGAGAGGTATATAATATCGGCGGTAGTTTTGAGATCCCGAATATAGAGCTCACAAAGATTATATTGAAAAATCTCGGCAAAACCGATAAAATGATTCACTATGTTACCGACAGGCTCGGCCATGACAGGCGCTATTCCCTGGATTCCGCCAAGGTCAGGAAGCTCGGCTGGAAGCCGTCCAAAAGCTTTGATATAGCAATAAAAGAAACCATAAACTGGTACAAGGCCAACGCCACTTGGTGGCAAAAGCTTAAGACTTAAAGAGATGTCATTCCCGCGCAAGCGGGGAAAACGGGAATCAAAGAGATGTCATTCCCGTCCTCGCGAAAGCGGGGAAAGCGGGAATCTATATAACATATGTTCAACGAACTAAAATCTAAAATCGAAAATAATTATGAATATCCTGATTATTAAGGACAAAGCAAAGCCTGAAGAAGTAAAAGAAATGCTCGCCGCGCTTGAGTCGTATATAAAGTTAGCGGTTGACATAAAAAGAAGCGTCATTTCAGGAGGCGGCATTCTCCACGCTGACTGCGAGGCTGTTTTGCTTGAAGATGGCAGCAAGCAGAATGATATCTGGGGCGCGGATTGGCTTCCGGAAACAAAAGAAGTGCGATTCGAGTCATTGATTAATATAAAACCGCGCCAGGGAAATAGGTCTATGGTTATACAAAATTCTGAAATTTGCGCTAAAGTGGCGGATATAGTAAAGAAAAAGTTTATTTGTTAGGTATATGAAGAACCCTGAAATCATAAAAGAACGTTACATGAAGGATAGCCTTAATATAAGGCTGGGCGGAATAGCGGCTAATCTCGCCAGGGTAGCGTCATTTCTTGAAAATAAATCCAATATAAAGGCTGTAGAGCCCATACTGGACGAGAGTAAATACTTTATCGAATGGACAGCCTTTCACGCCTCGTTTGAAACACAAGCCCTGCTTTCAGAGATTCAGCCGATACTGGCGTTATGGCAGAGGATTATTTCCAAAAATTTATATCATGAAAATATAGATAATATTAAAAAAAAGGCTGAGCTTTGGAGTAATGAAATTTTACTATTATCCGGATTACTGGATAGGAATTAAGCGCAAGACCTGGTTTTGCGCTTACACCTTGTGGCAGAGGGTTAAGTAATATTGGAGAAAAGATATGGAGTAGCGAAGCGCAGCTTCGCGCCATAATGTCATTGCGAGTCCCGGCTAAAAGTCGGGACGAAGCAATCTCTGAAAGAATTTATATGTTTAATGAACTAAAATCTAAAATCGAAAATAAATCAGCAAATATCGGCATTATCGGCCAGGGCTATGTCGGTCTTCCCCTGGCGGTAGAGTTCGGTAAAGCCGGATTTACCGTCACGGGCTTTGACACCGACGATAAAAAGGTCTCGAGCATCAATAAAGGCGTTTCTTATATCTCGGATGTGCCTTCCGTAGACGTAAAAGAACTTGTAGCTTCCGGTAAATTAAAAGCCTCTGCTGATACAAAGCTCCTGAATAAAATGGACGTTATTATTATCTGCGTCCCCACGCCTCTACGTAAAACCAAAGAGCCGGATATTTCCTATATACTCGCGGCAAGCGAGGCGATATTTGAGAATAAAAGAAAGGGCCAGCTCATTATCCTGGAGAGCACCACTTATCCGGGCACCACAGAAGAAATCATACTGCCCAAACTGGACGCTAACGGCCTAAAGGTCGGAAAAGACTTTTTCCTGGCATTTTCCCCGGAGAGGGTAGACCCGGGCAATCCTAAATATAAAACAAAGGATATCACTAAAATCGTTGGCGGCGTAACTCCTGAATGCACAGAGCTCGCCAGGCTTTTATATTTCCAGGTGATAAAAGAGGTCATTCCAGTTTCTTCTACCCGTTCAGCTGAGATGGTAAAGCTTCTCGAAAACACCTTCCGCAGCGTCAATATCGCCATGGTAAATGAGCTCGCGCTTATGTGCCATAAAATGGGCCTCGACGTCTGGGAAATCATAAACGCCGCGAAAACCAAACCTTTCGGTTTCATGCCGTTTTATCCCGGCCCGGGAATAGGCGGGCATTGTTTAAGTGAAAATGAGTTTCTTTTATTAAAAGGCCCTGGCGGCGAAAAGCTTACTAGAATCGGCGAGGTTTTTACAGAACTAAAAGAAGTCCCGGAGATAAAAAAGATGTATTATAAGGATGTCCTTTTTATTTTTCCTAAAGATTTAGCTACCTTGTCATTTGATCCTGATTCCAGGAAGCTTATTTTTAAAAATGTCCATTGTCTTACAGAGCGTAAATACGACGGCGCCTCATTGGAAATTAAAACAGTAGATAATAGGTCTATAAAGGTTACAGATAAGCACCCTCTTTTTGTCCAGAACGGCAAGCTGGAAATTAAACTTGCAAAAGATTTAAAGCCAGGCGAAGAAATGCCTATAATAAAGGAGTTGCCAGAAGATATTGCAGATTCAAAATTATCTTTGAAAAAAAGACTTAAAATCAATACTCACAGTAAGACTTGTAAAGATTATGGTACTTTTGTAACTTCAAGGATAAAGAGCATAAATAAGATAGATCTCAAGAAGGTTTATTCACTTGAAGTGGAAGATACCAATACTTTTGTTTCTTCTTATGGAATAATCTCCCATAACTGCATTCCTCTCGACCCGCTGTATCTATCATGGAAGGCGAGACAGCACGGGTTTGAGGCGAGGTTTATCGAGCTCGCATCAGAGATAAATTCCTACATGCCTCATTACGTGGTGGATAAAATAACCTCTATTTTAAATGAAAAAGAAAAGCCCCTTAAAGGGTCAAGTATCCTGATAATAGGCATCACGTATAAAAAAGACATAAATGACGTCAGGGAATCGCCCGGCCTCGAAATTATATGTTCATTGATTAAAAAAGACGCGGCCATCCATTGCCACGACCCGCTTGTTTCTAGTTTTGAGCTGGACGGCGGCAAAAAAATCGCCACGGTTAAGCTTACTAAAGACATTGTTTCTTCCAGCGATCTTGTGGTCATCATCACAGACCATACTGGCATAGATTATAAATTTATCGTCGATAACGCGAAACTCATTTTCGACACCCGTAACGCGTTAAAGGATTTTAAGAACAGTAAAAATATTATAAAACTCTAGCATAAAGGTCATTGCGAGGAGTCCGCCAAAGTTCTGTGGCGGACGACGAAGCAATCTAAGATTAGGAGTAAACAATGAAATTTCTTGTCACCGGCGGCGCCGGTTTCATAGGCTCGCACATAGTGGATGCTTTAGTCGGAAACGGCGATAAGGTAAAAGTCCTGGATGATTTCTCTTCCGGCCAGATGGAAAACCTCTCAGCCGCCTTAAATAAAATAGGCCTCATAAAAGGCGATATTAGAGATAAAGGCCTTGTCGCTAAAGCCGTGGACGGCGTGGATTACGTCCTCCACCAGGCGGCCCTCAGAAGCGTTCCGAAATCCCTTGCCAATCCTGAGCTTTATAATGACGTCAATATTAACGGCACCTTAAATATCCTCACAGCCGCCCGCGGAGCAAAAGTAAAGCGCGTAGTCATAGCTTCTTCCAGCTCCATATACGGCGAAATAGAAAAACTTCCCGAGAGAGAAGATTTTCTGCCTCAGCTTATTTCTCCATATGGCCTTAGTAAGCTCGCAGGCGAATATTATGCCAGGATTTTCAGCCGCATCTACGGCCTTGAAACAGTAAGCCTCAGGTATTTCAATGTCTTTGGCCCGCGCCAGTCTCTTGAAAACGAATACGCTGTCGTAATCCCTAAATTTATAACCTGTATACTTAAGGATGAAGCTCCGCCTATCCACGGCGACGGCAGACAAACCCGCGATTTTACCTACGTGGCAAACGTAGTCCATGCCAATATTAAATCTGCTGTTACTCCGGGTATAAAATGTGAAGTTTTCAATATTGCCTGTGGCAAAGCATATAGCGTTCTTGATATAGTAAAATATGTAAATAAAATTCTTGGTAAAAACATTTCACCAAAGCTCGGTCCTATTAGAGCCGGCGACGCCTTACATACGCTTGCGGATATCTCCAAAGCCAAAAAACTCATCGGCTTCAGGCCCGAAATCGGCTTCGAAGAAGGCCTCAAAAAAACCATAGAGTACTTTAGCAAGTTGAAATAGTTCTCGGCTCGCTTGTATCTTCCCTTGACAATCTTGTTAACAAATGTTATACTTTGTTAATAGAGGAGGTATTTAAATTATGCATAAATATGACGAACAAATTCTTATTGGAGCAAGAGTTCCTGTTACTCTCAAAGAAAAGCTTTCTAAATATTGCGTAACCAATGGCGTTAAAATTAACTATTTTGTTGCCCAGGCAATTAAAGAAAAGCTGGAGGATATTAAAGAAGATAATCATGATATTGCGATAGCTGAAGGGCGCCTTAAGAATCCCGAATTTATATCTCAATCAGGTCTCAGTAAGCACCTTTCCAGAAGAAAGATAAAATACTGATGTATAGGGTTATATACGAGAAAAGAGTTTGTAAAGATCTGGATAATATTCCTGATCCGGATGTAATAAGAATCTTAAAAGTTTTTGATGAGTTATCTCTTAATCCTGTATTTCCAGGTACTAAGAAATTATCCTCTAGATCCGGCCTTTATCGCGCCAGGCAGGGCGATTATCGAATAGTATATGCAATTAATCATAAAGATAGAGAAATTAGAATTATCCTAGTCCGTCATAGAAAAGATATATATCGTAATATATAGAGTTAGTCTCTTCTTTAATTTGTCCTTGCGCATATCTTCTTGTTATATTATAATTAAATACACTTTCTATGGAGGATAAGCTATGAAAAAAGCGTTAATCACCGGCATCACAGGCCAGGATGGCGCGTATTTATCCAAATTATTATTAGATAAAGGCTATCAGGTTCACGGCATAGTGCGGCGCGTGGCATTAGAAGACCCTGACCACAGGCTTTGGAGGCTAAAGCCTTTATTGAAAAAGATAAAGCTTCACGCAGGCTCCCTGGAAAGCTACGCCAGCCTTTTTAATATCGTCCAGAAGGTAAAGCCTGACGAGTGCTACCACCTGGCAGCCCAGAGTTTTGTGAGTTATTCCTTTGAAGATGAGTTTTCTACGATAAATACGAATATAAACGGTACCCTTTTTATGCTTTCAGCTATAAAACACAGGGCTCCTAAATGTAAATTTTATTTTGCTGGTTGCTATTCTAAAGACACAAAAATCCTGACAAAAAATGGAATTAAAAAATATAGCGAAGTAAAGACTGGCGATAAAATCTATACTGTGAATGTTAAAACAAATCAGATTGAATTAAAATCTATCAAGAAAGTGATTGTTAAAAAATATAAGGGCAAAATGGTGAATATTAAGGGAAAAAGAATAGATCTATTGGTAACGCCAGATCATAATATGCTGTTAAAAAGAGGTGGAAAACTTTTTTATGAAAAGGCCCAAAACATAAAAGAAATGGTCTATGACAGGAGCAGCGATATCGGATTTCCGACACCTGCATGGAAGGGGACATTCAAGGAACATATTGATTTTGCAGATTTCGTTGATATTAGCAGATTGCCCTATAATACCAATAAAAATTTAATAAAGAGAATGAAATCCTCGGATTATTTATATCTATTAGGAATTTATATAGGCGACGGATATACAGGTAAACATAAGTATTCCAGGACAATGCCTGCGTTGGATTTCATAAAAATTAGAAATGATAAAGGCCAGTTTGTTCATAGTCAGGCAGAGCATGAAACTTTGATTTATCCGAGTAACTACATATTTTTTGCTATCCCGGAAAAGGATAAAGCAAGGGAAAAAGTAATAAACATCTTAAAAAAATATAAAATAGAATTCAGAGCAAAAAAAGCTACTATCGAATTTTCATCCGCTACTTTACAGAAAATGTTTAAACAAAGCGGTGATAACAAATACGAAAAACATATTCCTGAATGGGTGCTAGACTTGTCTCCGAAATTATTACATTCTCTTTACGATGGATTAATTGATTCAGATGGAAATAGGAGAAAAGATGGCAGAGATTGCTATACAACCACTTCCAAAAGGTTAATGGAAGGTTTTGCAGAACTTTGCGCAAAATTGCAGTTTACCCCAAAAGTATTTTATAGAAAGGCCAGTAAGGTATATTTTAGAAAAGAAAAAAGATTTTTTAACTCCAGGAAACATTATAGTATAAGCATAAATCATGGGTTCGAAAAGAAAATATATAAGACACATATAAAGGAAAAAGAATATAATGGGATAGTATGGTGTTTGGAAATGGAAGGCAATCATAATTTTATTATCGAAAGAAAAGGCGATTTCTATTTTTGCGGCAATAGTTCTGAGATGTTCGGCCAGGTAAGAGAGGTGCCGCAGGTTGAAACCACGCCTTTTCATCCGCGCTCCCCTTATGGTATTTCCAAAGTCGCTGGCTTTGAGCTTACGCGAAATTACCGCGAGGCATACGGCATTTTTGCCTGTAACGGCATACTTTTCAACCATGAATCCCCCATGAGAGGATATGAGTTTGTCACGCGTAAAATCACCCTTGGCGCGGCGCGCATAAAAGCGGGCCTTGCTAAAGAGTTAAAACTCGGAAACCTGGATGCCAAGCGCGACTGGGGTTTCGCGGGCGATTTTGTCGAGGCCATGTATCTTATGTTGCAGGAAAAAAAGCCTGACGATTATGTGGTATCTACAGGCGAGACCCATACGGTAAAAAAATTCGTCGAGCTCGCGTTCGGCCACGCAGGCCTTGACTGGAAAAAATACGTAAAACAGGATAAAGAGCTCTTCAGGCCGGCTGAAGTAAACCTGCTTATAGGCGATTCTTCCAAAGCCAAGCGCGTATTAGGCTGGAAGCCAAAGGTAAAATTCGAAGAACTTGTAAAGATGATGGTAGATGAGGATTTAAAGAGATTAAAGGTAAACTAATATTCTTCGAGCGAACGAAGTGAGTCGAGAAGATAAGGTAGGCATGAAAACAGTTTTAATCACCGGCGGAGCAGGCTTTTTAGGCTCCCACTTATGCGATAGATTTTTAAAAGAAAGCTATAAGGTTATCTGCATGGATAACCTTATCACCGGAAGCCTTGCCAATATCTCTCATCTCGAAAAAAACCCTGATTTTAAATTCATAAAGCACAACGTCTCTGAACATATAGATTTAACTGGCGATGTAGATCTTGTCCTGCACTTTGCCTCGCCCGCTAGCCCCATTGATTACCTGATGCACCCTATACCGACGCTAAAAGTCGGTTCTTTAGGCACTCATAATACCCTTGGCGTTGCAAAGGTTAAAAATGCAAAATACCTCTTAGCATCCACTTCCGAAGTGTACGGCGACCCTAAGGTCAATCCACAGCCAGAGTCTTATTATGGCCATGTTAATTGCGTGGGCCCCAGGGGCGTCTACGATGAAGCCAAGCGCTTTGCAGAAGCCATTACCATGGCTTACCATAAAGCGCATGGCCTTGATACTCGCATCGTCCGCATTTTTAATTGTTATGGCCCCAGGATGCGTAAAAACGACGGCAGAGTTATTCCTAATTTCATCACCCAAGCGCTAAAAAACGAGCCTATCACTGTTTATGGCAAGGGCGATCAGACAAGAAGCCTTTGTTTTGTAACTGACCTTATAGAGGGCATTTTCCGCTTAAGCCAGTCTGATATTCACGGCCCTGTAAATATCGGTAATCCTCATGAACTAAAAATCATAGGCCTGGCAAAGCTTATTATTGCGCTTACCAAAAGTAAAAGCAAAATTATTTACAACCCTCTTCCCATAGATGACCCGAAACTCCGTCAGCCTGATATCTCCAGGGCCAGGAAACTCTTAAACTGGTCGCCAAAGGTTGACTTGGAAAAAGGCTTAAAAGAGACAATAGATTGGTTTAAGGGAGGGTAATATTCTTCGAGCGAGGCCGAAGGCCGAGTCGAGAAGTATTCTCATGTCATTGCGAGCGAAGCGAAGCAATCTCTTTTTATTTATTATTTTATCTTTTACTCTTTTATCCCCCTGTATTCTTAATGCCTCACCTTCCATCGACGTCCCTCTTCGCCATTGGAGTTACGACGCTATTGAAAAGCTCGCCATTATCGGGCTTTGCGACATAGCTGATATAGGTATGAGGCCTGTATCGCGCATAAAAATGGCTTACATAGTAAAAACAGCCATTGATAAAGCCCGCGTCTATGACAAAGAGTTTGACTGGAACGAGCAGGATTACCTGGAGGCTTTATTAAATAAACTTATAAATGAATTCAGGGTAGAGCTTGTCAGTATAGGCGTTGAGGTCGCGAGCACATTTGACAAGCCGCTTCCGAAAAATACGCTAAAATTTTTAAACAGCCTGAAGATCGAAAAAGTTTATGCGAAGTTTGATAAAGACCGCATGCTCTTTGAAAATAAAGACGGCTGGATCCTGAAAGACGGATTTAACGCCAGGGTCAAGGCTACTGCGTGGGCAAAGCTATCTAATATATGCGCGGTATCTGTAACCCCCGGCATCAGATATTCCGGTGAAGATACGGATATTAATATAGAAGACGCTCATGTAAGGCTTAATCCCGCTGGCTGGAACACCGAATACGCCATAGGCAGGTCTTCCATGTGGTGGGGCCCGGGTTTTCACGGCTCGATCCTTATGACTGACAACGCCTTTCCCATGGATACCTTAAGGATTAACAATATCTGGCCTTTCAGGCTTCCCGGGGTATTTAAAAAGATGGGCCGCTTTAGCGGGACATGGTTTATATCGAGATTAGAGAAAAAATTCAACCCGGCTCATCCCATATTTACAGGCTGGAAGCTGGACTTTATACCCACGGAATTTTTAAAGTTTGGGGTAGGCCATATCCTTATGTTTGGCGGCAAGGGCGTCAATATGTACGGCATCCATGATTTTGTAGGCAATAGCTCGCTTTTCTTCAGTTCAGGCGGCGGCGAAAACGATCCGGAAAATCACATCATGTCATGGGATGCTCAGCTTTTTTTAAGGCGGATTGATAGATTCTTGCCTATTGCAACAGGCGCAAAGCTTTACACAGAATGGGGCGCGGAAGACGAATCTAAAAGTATTCCCGTGGATCTTGCGTCTATAACCGGCGCATATTTTACAGACGTCTTTAAATTCCCTGGCTTTGACGTAAAAGCTGAAATCGCCAGGTTCCATAAGGTTTTTTATACGCATTTTAAATATATATCAGGTTTTACCCATAGAGGTAACTTTATCGGCCATCACGCGGGCGGGGATTCAGAAGATATCGCGTTTAGCGCCATATTTAATTTTCCGGACGAGTATAAATTCAGCGCCACTTTCAGCCGTATGAGGCGCGGCCTTACCAAGGCCCTTATAGAAACCACAAATCAAATAAGATTAGAATTCAGCCTAACTAACGCCTTAAATACGTATAATATAAAAGACGTAGAAGTAACGCTATTCTACGAGCTTGACGATATTACAAACTTTGAAAACACCGGCTCCACAGCCAATAATCACATCATCGGAGCTGAAGTTACCAGAAAGTGGTAATTTCTTACTAGCCCAATATTTTACAACTTATAATATGTAAAACTTTTGACAATACAACTTATACAGTGTATTCCTTTGTTAAAGGATTTTTTTGACCTATATTATCTTTCTCATACCTTTAGCCCTGCCTTTTTTCTCTTGCAATTTCTCTGCATTGTGCTAAACTTGCATACAGGAGGATGAAATATGGTTATCCAGACAGAATATCTTATTGATCAAAAGGGTAAAAAAAAGTCTGTAGTTTTGCCTATTCGTAATTATGTTAAATTACTGGAGTATCTTGAGGATATGGAAGATGCCCTGGACATTAAAAAAGCAAAGAAAAACGCAAAAGATTTTGTTGATTTTGAACAATTTGTCAGCAAGCTCAAGAAACAAGGCCGCATACAGTAATGTACAGAATTATTATTGAGCGCAAAGCCGCTAAAGAGATAGAAAACCTTCCTAACGATGTAATCCAACGCATTGCAGATGTAATCAAGAGTTTAGGGCATAATCCCAGGCCGCACAATTCAAAGAAACTAACAGGAGAAGTCGGCTGGCGTGTTAGGGTCGGAGATTATCGTATATTGTATACGATAGATGATAGTCAGAAACTTATTACGATATACAGGGTAAGGCTTCGCAAAGAAGCATATCGTTAGAAACTCTATGTTCTCAACTCTATACTCAAACCGAACATTTCTAAATTGGCTTTATATCCCTAAAAATTCCTATTGCGCTTGTCCGGCTAATACG
>Ga0210050_1003488_pt1 | contig 13919 bp, 9 predicted proteins | sample CryGey132114_all_FD_185463 | JGI IMG/M metagenome (GOLD analysis project Ga0210050, IMG submission 185463) | Groundwater microbial communities from aquifer - Crystal Geyser CG22_combo_CG10-13_8/21/14_all (SPAdes) (version 2) | ecosystem: Environmental > Aquatic > Deep subsurface > Groundwater ...
TCATATATCGATACCTTACCGCACGGTTGTATACGGTGACAAACCCTTTAATTCCTCGATATTTTGATTGTATTTTCATCTTGTGCCCATTTGGTTAATGAGTGCAATATGTATGTGAACTTAGTCATGCAAGAATAGTTGTTAGGTTTTAGGTGTTAGCTGTTAGGAAAAAGGGAGGGGAATAGGTGTTAGAAAGAAAAAGGAATCAGTATTTTGAGGATTAGTCCGCCACGGCGGATTAGTAGATTGTCTCCCTCCGTAAGGATCGTCCGAAAAAGGAGAATTCCATTCGCAGACTGGATTACATTCTCTTGGTTTGGGAATTAAAAAATTATCTCTCCAGATTTTAGATTTTCTTATTCGCCCTTTCATATCCTCATTGGCATTTCGTATTGTTTTTTCTTCCTAAAAGCCCGCCTGCTCCCAACCATCGGAAGGACTGGCAGGCTACTATCTACAACCGAAAGCCATCCTATCCCTAACAACTAACACCTAAAATCTAACAGCTAACCCGTTATGTGCTACAATCTCTCTCATGCACGAATCTCATCTAAAGGATCTAAACGAAAAACAACTTGAAGCTGTAGAACACAAGGAGGGACCACTTCTTATAATAGCAGGAGCAGGAGCCGGTAAGACAAAAACGATAACTCACAGAATACTCCACCTTATACATTCAGGAGTATCTCCTTCTTCGATTCTTGCCATAACTTTTACAAACAAGGCGGCTAAGGAAATGTCAGATAGAGTCGAGAAGCTCATATCGTCCGAAACCCGACAAGAATCGGGAGAGAAACCTTTTGTAAGCACCTTTCACTCTCTTGGAGTTTTTATCCTACGAAATGCACATTTAAAGCTCGGTTTGCCAAAGCATTTTAATATCTATGACAGAGACGATTCAAAAAAAGCGGTCCGAGAAGCGATGAAAATGTGTGATGTCGATACCAAAACATTTGACCCCGGTAAAGTCCTGTCGGTCATAGGTCGAGAGAAGGGAAACGTGGTTACAGCAGAAAAATATGTCGAAAATAATCCCAGCGGTTACACCCAAGAAACCATAGGAAAAATTTGGCAAGAGTATGAAAGGATATTAAAGAGAGAAAAAGCTCTTGATTTTGATGATCTTCTCCTAAAATCCGTACTACTACTAAAAAGCGACCCCGAGCTACTTTCACATTATCAAAAAAAGTGGTCTTACATACATATAGATGAATACCAAGATACCAACGAAGTCCAGTACCAGATAACTAAACTCTTATCTGACAAGCATAAAAACATAGCTGTTATTGGAGATATAGACCAGACAATATATTCCTGGAGAGGGGCAAGCATAAAGAACATTCTTCATTTTGAAAAAGATTATCCTGAGGCTAAGGTAGTCTTGCTTGAAGAAAATTATCGTTCTACACAAACAATACTAACGGTCGCAAACAGAATAATAGAAAAAAATAAATTCAGGAGAGAAAAGAATTTGTTTACCAGATTAGGAGAGGGAGATAAAATCTCTGTTTATGAAGGATATGACGAAAACGATGAGGCTGGGTTTGTTGCCGCAAAGGCCAAAGAGCTTATAGAGGAACACAAGGTGTCTCCCAAAGAAATATCAGTACTTTACCGTGCCAATTTTCAAGGCAGAGCGCTTGAGGAAGCTTTTCTTTCAAACGACACCCCTTACCAAGTTCTTGGTATAAGATTCTTCGAGCGAAAAGAGGTTAAAGACATAATTTCTTACTTAAGAGCATCACTATCTCCTGATAGTCTTACTGATCTAAAGCGTGTTATAAATAGTCCTGTAAGGGGTATAGGGAAAACCACTGTGCTTAAAATAATGAGTGGACAGAGAGAGACCTTACCCAATGCAACGAAAGAGAAGGTGGATTCATTTTATCTGTTGCTTGAAAACATTAAAAAGGTTTCCGAGACGGAAAAGCTGTCTGACACGATAAAGTACATCATAAAAAAATCTGGATTTGAAGAACTTCTGAAGGGTAAGAGCGAAGAGGAGATGGAACGTCTGCAAAACATCCAGGAGCTTGCTACATACGCCACCCGCTACGACACACTATCTCCAGAGTCGGCGATTGAAAAATTCTTGACCGATGTTTCGCTTTCAAGCGACCAAGATGAACTTATGAAAGACCGCGATGCTGTAAGACTTATGACCGTACATGCTTCAAAAGGTCTTGAATTTTCATATGTTTTCATAACTGGACTTGAAGATGGACTCTTTCCTCACCAAAGATTTGACGAAGGGGGTGGTGACGACGCGGCGAGTGAAGAAGAGAGGAGACTCTTCTACGTCGCATTGACCAGAGCTAAGAAAAAATTATACCTTTCTTACGCATCAGTTAGAACAATTTTCGGTAGCACACAAGTTAACGTACCTTCGGAATTTTTACTCGACATAGAAGAAGAGTTTTTAAAAAAAGAAGAGACAGCGTTTGAAGGTGCTGGTAAGACAATCTATTTGGATTAAGAACTACCTCTTAAAACTGAAACAAAATGCAAAAGAAAAAATCACTTGGGCAACATTTCCTAAAATCCGAAAAAGCAATTCGGTCGATATTAGAGGCAGCAAATTTATCAAAAAACGACATCGTGCTTGAAATAGGACCTGGAGAAGGAGTGCTTACCGAAAAACTATTGGAAAAAGCAGGGAAAGTAATAGCTATAGAGAAGGATGACCGGCTGATAGAGTTTTTAAGCGAGAAATTTGATAAATATATAAAATCAAATTCTTTAGAGATAGTACATAAAGACGCTTTGGAGTTTGAATCGTCGTCACAAGGACTTAAAACCCAGAGTTACAAAATAGTTGCCAATCTTCCTTATTACATTACCGGTCATTTTATCCGAAAATTCCTGGAGACCGAATGTTTACCATCATCAATGACACTGCTATTACAAAAGGAGGTCGCGTCAAGAATTGTAGCGTCAAACCAAAAGGAAAGTATTCTTTCGATAAGTGTAAAAGCGTATGGAAAACCTAAATATATCGAAACTGTAAAGGCGGGGAGCTTTGTCCCTGCTCCAAAAGTCGATTCGGCAATACTTCACATAGGAGAAATCTCAAAAAATTTCTTCACCGAATTTTCAGAAAAAAGATTTTTTGAGACGGTAAAGAAGGGATTCTCACAAAAAAGGAAGAAACTTATCGGGAATTTAGATTTAGATGCTTCGATTTTAATACAATGTGGGATTGAAGAAAAAGTGAGAGCAGAGGATTTGTCTGTAGAAGAATGGAGGTGTTTGTTGTTGCAAATCGGAAATAGCTGTTAGCTTTTAGGTTTTAGCTGTTAGGGAAAACATAGAGCATGAGGATCTTATATGGCTTCCGTATTTGAAAATTGTAAATTATTCTCTCGTGCTGCACGTTATATGTTTTATGCTACCCCGCGAAGCTTTAACATAGCGGGGTTCTGTGTTGTATGTCCAATACTGGGAACAACCATTAAGAAATAGAAGATGCTGAAAAGGAGAACGAGACTATTACAAAAGGCCGTCCCCAAAAGGATGCCTAATAACCTCCTTGTCCAGATTCACCCCAAGGGTATACAGGCATATTGGCAGTAATGGTAAAACACGAAGGACCAGCATTCATAGCACATTGTCCTCCCCTTATAAATTTACCCACATAAAATCCAGAAATTCTGGGATTTCCTGAAATAGGTCTGAAGCCGGGATAAATCCAATAAAGTCCTGTGCCTCCGCTGTTCGAGAAATCCGTCATAAAAGTTAAATATCCTGGACCACAGGTACATTGGAGAACCATACCGACATTAAAACCTCCATACGGAGCCAGCGCAACGGCTTCTGGTATGAGTTTTTGAAACGATAACTTAATCGATGATAAAAATTTTCCAAACATTGAAGTTTGTCCTCCTCCAAATTCCAACTTACGCAAACCGGATACTAACGGCTGTAGTGACTCGACAGAACCGTTTGAATTTTCTACCGCGATATGAAAAGGATCGTATAGTTCAGAAAAAGAACGGCCGTTATTTTCCATAAATTCACTAAGTTCCTCCTCATTTTTTAAGTTTCTATACGGATCCACCAAATCATCGATAGAACCTCCCGCCTTCTCAAGTGGACCTGTAATCTGCGAAAGGATATAAGGAGGAAGTGCCATCAACTCATCTTTACTCATTGTTTTGACATTAGGAGGTTCATATACAAAAGACAAAGTTTTTCCATCACTTGACGTCAAATTTCCAAAACTTGCCTCTATTTCTCCGAATCTGAAATATACCGTGTTGCCGATAGAGGTAAAATTCTCACCTAAAACCGTCACGACATCACCACGTTTGACACGCTCTGGCGATACCGAAAAAACTTTTGGAATACTATCGGGGGTTTTTATCTGTGTATTACCTACAGAATTCGTGGATATTGATGTTTGGTGGTCCTGATCCTCACTGTTTCCATTTTGGCTTTTCGATACCGTACTTAGATTATTTAGCTTATCCAAAGTCATTTCACCCACATACCCTGTACCGTATGAGAGACCGATAGGGTGGAGAACATCGATGCGATATTTGTTTTGGAATCTTATAACAGAAGCTTTGGTTAATGAACCGAAATATCTTGTCTCGTTACCAGGAGATCCGACACCCGAGACAGCAATCTGTGTATCTACACTCTTATTTAAAAATATTTGCAACTCTTTTACATCATCACCAACATCTCCGAGCTTTAAATTACGTTGAAATTCTTCGGCAGTAGCTTGGGACTCGGAGATTGAAAAAACAGCGAATATAAACAGTGTCAAAAATATTGCTTTTTTTATCTTTACCGGTTTTTTCATTTTTTCCTTTCTCATTCTTTTAAATTATAACATAAAATAGGTGTTGGCTTTTAGTCTTTAGCTGTTAGGGGAAGAAGGAGAAGAAAATTACTCTAATTGCTCTAAAAAGTGTGCGAATTCGTGGACCTTGAATTGCTTTAAAAGGACAAATTTGGTAAATCGGTTTTTCCAAAATAGGTTGTAAAATAAAGGTAAATTTAGATTTTAGAATCTCTAATGGGGTCAACCTGGTTGCTTATGTTTTGCTAAAAGTACGGCAACCTGGTTGCCTACATATTGAGATTTTTAGAACGGGTGATTCACCTGTAAAGTCGCTCTGCTCCTGCGAGGCTTGCTCCGCAAAGTCTTTAGTGGAGTGATGTTTTTATGTTTTATGCTTTTGGTTACACGCTTTGGGTTGTTGGTGGTATAATGTTTTTTATGAAGCGTTTTTTTGTGTTTATTGTTATAACTGTAATTGTAATTTCAGTCGGAATTTTTATTGTTGCCAAAAAATCTCCTGATGAAGCAGACGGTAACCTCACAACCTCAAGTGAAGGACGCGAACAAAACGCCATTTTGATAAAAGATACCGATGGAGACGGTTTGAAAGATTGGGAAGAGGAGCTCTGGGGAACCGATATTTTTGTTAAAGATACAGACGGGGACGGTACAAGCGATTTTGATGAAGTAAGGGGAGGTAGAAATCCAACCATACCGGGTCCAAATGACCTTTTAGATGATGATATTGTCGAATCCCGAGTCAATCCGGAAATCGAAGAAGACCTTACAATGACAGATAAGTTCTCAAGAGAGCTTTTTGCCGAATATGCCGGAGCCAAACAAGCCGGCGATTTTACCTACGGTAACTATTACGACATTTTATACAAAAACATAGAAGAGACCGCCACGACTCCACCACAAAAGACCTATTCAAGAGATGATTTAACGATCCTAATAACCGGAAATAAAGCCGTAATAAAAGACTATGGCAATAAGTTGGGTAAAATAATAGGATCTCCGCCAATCCACCGAGTAGAGCATGAACTTGTAATATTTAATAACGCCGCCGCCACGGAGAATCCAAAAATTTTAGAAGAATATAATCTTGTTTTGGAAAATTATGCCTCTGTAAGGGATGAAATACTTTCATTACCAGTACCCGACGGCACAGCAGATGATCATCTTATCCTCGTAAACTCGCTTACGGCAATAATAGATGGGATCGCAGAAATGAAAATGCTTTTGTCTGATCCTGTCCAAGCGGTTGTCGGTCTTAAGCTCTATATTTCGGCGGCGGAAAATCTTAGCACAGCACAAACTAACATAAGAGGATTTCTTCTCCAGAATGGAATTGTTTTTACACAGAAAGACGATGGTTATGTACTTATGCGTAGTATATAATTAGAAGGTGGAAAATTTTTCCTTTGGCATAATCGCTTGCCGAAAGTTTGTCGAGGCAAAGAGCTGGATGTACCAAAACAGAAAGGGTTTTTTAGAAACTCTCTCAAAGAGTCTCGACGTAAAATAATTATGGAAACAAATACTCTTCCTCCTAAAATCCGAAACTTGAGACAATTTTTTAAAAAAACAACAATAATAATACTCGTTGTTTCTATTATAGCTCCGAGTGTACTTTTTACCCGCCCTCAAAAAGCCGATGCGTTTTTAGGTTGTCTTTTGGTGGGACTTGCTGGAAAAGCGGGAGATGCCGTAAATCAAGCGACGAGCAGTTTTACAAGTGTACCGGTTTTTGATAGGGCAAACGCCTCTATAAATTCAGACATAAAACAAGAGCAGGCTGCACAAACCAAGAAAGATTGTTTTTTGGATTTCGCAGTTAAGGTTGTCGGTAAAATAATGATAAAAACAGTAACAAAAAGCGTAGTCAACTGGATAAACGGAGGTTTCAATGATTCACCAACTTTTGTTACAAATCCCGAGGGTTTTTTGGGGGACATTAGCGACCAAGTAATAGGTGAATCTATAAGGAGCTTGGGCGATATAGGTGAAATATTGTGTAGCCCGTTTGATCTTGATTTACGTCTTGCCCTTAATTTACATTATTCAAGCACTCGAAGTGACTATATTGGTTGTCGGCTTACCGATATTGAAGAAAACATACACAATGCTTTTGTCGGAGGAAATTTCGGAGGTAAGCAAGGTTGGAACCAATGGTTTGCAATGCATAGGAGTCCTCAAAACAATCCCTATGGTAGTTTTGTTCAACTCACAAGTGATATAGACACACGTATTCAAGGTCGCCACAATATAGAGCTTGATAAGCTCGATTGGGGACAGGGCTTTATGTCCTGGGAAAGTTGTCCATCAGGTGATTCGGGAGGCGAAGAAGCTTACCATGAACGACTCGAGGGTAAATGTACAGTAAATACTCCGGGCTCCGTTATAGAAGGTCAGCTTCAAGAAGTTTTGCCGGCAGAACTTAGAGAACTCGAGTTTGCCGATGAGATAAACGAAATCCTAAGTGCGGTAGTCAATTTTGCTTTAACCAAAGTAATGAGCTCGACTGGACTTCTCGGTTCATCGCAAAGTCCAAGCGGGGGAGGAGGGTCGTATTTTGATGGTTATGTATCAGAGGACAGCCAATCAGAATTTAACAGGCAACTTGCCGTCGCCTCCGCCACAAAACCCGCCAACATATCTCTCACCTGTACAGAGTTCAGACGAGATAGCTACAGTGTAAATGGAGATGGAACAGTCCTCGTGGGAGTATACGACTCGACAAACAACAGGTTCGGTGAACCAGTAGAAGCGATCGACAACAACAACGCCCCTTGGAGCCAAGATAACTTGAGCAGCATGCAACTTTATTGCAGAAACTCGGAAATAAACCAGTTTGCCGAAGATCAAGCACCTGGTTTTGTGCCGGATGATTTTGGCTTTTCAAGTGGTGAAGGCGAGCAACCTCGTCGCAAAAACTTGGCACTAAACAAACCCACCGTACAAAGTTCGACCTACAGTGATTTTCAGGTTTATACGTCCGGGCTTGCGGTTGACAGCACTGAGCAAACAACCGCTATTACAAATGAAGGTCTGGGTTGGTGGCAAGTTGATTTGACCAGAGATAGTTTCGGAAATTTGTATGAGATTGAAAATATAGAGGAAATCGAGTTTGTTCCGAGACCTAACCTCCCAAACCAATCATCATTTGTTACAATACTGCTTTCAACCGAACCTTTTGCCATAGACGAAACTTATTCCCAGACTATACAAAACAACACCGGCATAGTTGAAACTATACATATTGGTAATATAAGTTATCCTCAAACTTTTAAAATAGGAAGGAAAGCTTCTTACATAAAAATCTTCAAAAGAAGGTACGGTTATCTCTCGATAGCGGAAGTCAAAGTCTTCGGTACCGAAGTTAATCAAAATCAATCAAGCCAAGGATCTGATAACGGTGATACAGTCGTGCCTCTATCTGTGTCGATCGGGATTGATTCAAATGAGGACAACACTTACAGCGGTAATGATGAGGGGACGATAGAACTTTCTATATCACCAGATCAAGATGCGAATAATTTATTGGTTACATTTTCACTTCAAAAAGAGGGTACAAACACGGTCATAAACAACATTCTTTCACCACTTGAGGTCTGGCTTACAAAAGACGGTGTCCAAGAATTTTCACAAACCTATTCTTCTATAACATCTCCAAATCCTGTAAATATACCAGACACTTTCTCATTTTCTAAAGACTCGGACAATGTTTTACATTACGGTTTCACTGTCAAAGAGACGGTTGTGCTCGGAGAGTACAATTTGATAACCTCTATTCGTAACGAAGAAGGGAAAGAGATAAGCCGAAATGAAAGCCGACTCACCATAGAAAATTGATATGAAGAAAGCTCTAACGTTTACATTTATAATATTCATACTATTTGCCGTGTTGTCTCCGATGGTCGCTTTTGGTCAAGGCACAGGTCCTTTACCGCCACCTGCCCAGGAAGAGTCCTCAGGAGGATGTAGTTTTGGCTGGCGTGGTTTTAATACGGCTAAATGTTTTAATTCCATTGTGGCATGGTTTGCGACCTTAGCTCTATCTATTGCAGGACTTTTTCTCGGCTTTTCCGGTCTTATATTGGATTCGGCAATCGACCAGACGGTGAATTTTAGTGCTTTTTTGGATACGATACCTGTGGTAAATATCGGTTGGACAATCTTCCGAGACCTTGCAAACTTGTGCTTCATTTTCGTGCTTTTATATATATCGATAAGCACCATACTCGGTCTTGCCGGCGGCAACACGAAAAGAATGTTGGCAAGATTGGTTCTATCAGCCCTTCTTATAAATTTTAGTTTGTTTATATCCCAGGCAGTAGTCGATGCATCAAATATCGTCACGATTCATTTCTATAATTCGATACTCGCCCCGACAGAGAAGCAAATAGCTGACGGTCAAAGAGGAGACAATTCTCTCTCCGCCGCTTATATGCAAGGCTTTAAGCTCCAATCTATATATAACACAGGAGACATTGGGAAAGTAAACGAAGAGAGTAGCGGTCTAATAAAACAAGCCAGCAACAGCAGAGAAACTTTTGTAAACACTACAAATGTGATTTTAATCTCGGTTGCAGGTTCAATCTTTTTTGTAATTTCTGCCTTCGTGTTTCTTGCAACATCTTTAATGTTTCTTGGTAGGGCGATTATTTTGATTTTTTTGATGATTTTATCTCCCCTTGCTTTTGTGGCATTTGCTCTACCCGGTCTCTCAGGCAAAGCCAACGCTTGGTGGGATATGCTTCTCAAACAGTCCTTCTTTGCACCACTATATATGATGCTCGCTTATGTGGTGGTCACAGCCATACAAAGTGAAGCCTTTTCCAAGTTTATATTTGACGCCAGTTTCGCTTCAACCTTCACAAGCGGTACCGGTTTCTCAATCATCATAAACTTCCTTACCCTTATCGGACTCATAGTTGGATGTTTGGTTGTAGCGACTTCAATAGGAGGTAAAACCGCCAACTTCGGTATTACAGCTGCAAAGACAGTCAGCAGGGGATTTGGAGGCAGAGCAGCTTGGGTTGGAGGATGGGCTGCGAGGCAATACTTAAATAAGGGCTCTGTTCCTTTCATCAAAATGGATAAAGAGAAAAACAGAATTACTTTTTCAGGTTTGAAACCGACATTGAATACCAAAAAAGAGGAACGTGTAAGCTTTAGAGATCTAAACCAGAAGATGGATGAGAGTGCGTTTTGGAACAAGCCGTCTACCAAGGTTATAAGAGAACGCACTATCGGTGCCTTGGTCAATAAAAAATTGGGGGGGTATTCTGCCGAGGAGACTCACCAGAGTGACAAAGATCTTAAAGCCAAGAGAGAGCGTATAGATACAATTAATGGTGCTATAAACCTCGCGCAGAGGGAGAAAATTGAAAATCAGAGGATTGAAAAAGAGATGAAAGAGAAGAGCGGATATTTGGAAGGAAAGATAACAATGACAGGTGAGGACAAGAACAAACTACAAAGAGAAATAAGAGATCTAAAAGAAACCTTATCCAAAGCGACTACAGATGAGGAGAAGAACGAACTACAAAAAGAAATAAATGAAAAGAGTGAAACCTTAGGCAAAGCAATAACAAAAGAAGAACGAGGTAGTGTAGAAGAAGATATAAAAAACCTCGAAAGAGAACTTGCAAAATCGCAAACTACCATAGAAGAGGCACTTATACGAATCTCTCCGAAAGAATTTGCCAAATATATGCCCGAAGATTCACTATATGACCCGAGCATAATGCGATACGCTACCGCCGCTCAAGTCAAAGCCGCTATAGAAAATACCGACCGAGGATTTACCCCGACAGATGGACAAGAAATGATAAAGGCACATTTCTCCGAAATTCTCAATGAAGTAAACGATGTTGAAGAAAAGAAAATAGAGTACAAAAAAGAATACGACAAATGGATTAAAAGTGGCAGAAAAGGAGAAGAGCCGAAAGCACCGGGACTTAGAAACCGTATTTATGACAACATAAGATCTTTTGAGACAACTCATTTGGGACTTCTTAATCTTCTACCGAAAACAGAAGGTGGCGAGACTGATATTTTTAGAAAGGAAGCGTTTACTGAATCCCTACGTACAAGTCAGGTCCAAGACATAAGAAGAAGTTCCGACTACAGCCGTATGATAAAAGACGAAATCCGTTTAGGAAAAGATCACGTATTAAACGAAGCTCGATATATGTCCTACGGCATAGGTCATACCAGAACGGATGAAAAAGGAAATCAAGTCATACTGACGGAACAGGAAAAAGAGGTGATGATGGACGATAGAAAAGAACTCTTCAAAAAGGTCGGTGAGGATTGGAATAAATTCTTTGAAGCTTTGCCAGACGTGGAGAGGGAAGGTGCTAAAGCAATGCATAATGAAACCACAAAGAAGGGTGGGATGATAGACCAACATTTGGCAGGCCGATCTCCAAGCGAAATAGCAGGTATGAAAGGAAGATTTAGAAAAGAACCTGTTATTATTGAACATTTCGATAGATCTATACTTAAAGCGATAGGTCGGGGAGATAAAGATGTTGCCGACAACGAATATATCGTGACCAAGCTCTATAAAGACTGGAAGAAATTTACTGAAGGTGGACCCGCTATGAGCGAAGCCAACCTAACCGCTCTTGACTGGATGTTAAACGATAGAGACGGTAAGGTATTTTATAACGCCACTTTACCTGAAGGTGTAGAAAAGCCAGACGCAGAACGAGTCAAATTTGTAGCATCTGGTAAACCTCTACCAATGAAAGGTAGCCAGACCACACAATCTTCCAATTCAAGTAGCCAAGGTAACACTGGAGGGACTTCAACATCTTAAAATTAAAAATTAAATTAAAAACAAATTATGCCTGTATATAACGACATAGACTTACATAAAGAACTTGATAATTCTAAATTACCTGAAAAGGTAAAATCTGCCATAAAATCTATCGAAGTCGCCCCTGCAGTCCTTGATATTGGCGAAGGACACGACCTGCTTATAAGTGAGATAGGGGAAATATACGAAGCGACTAAAAGCATACTACTTGGAAAAACAAGAACAAACGATTTTGTTGATACCGTTGCCACCAAGTTAGGCAAAGAGAGGAGAGACAAAGCCGGACAGGTAGCGGAAGAGATAAATAAAAGAGTCCTCCTTAAAGTAAGGGAAGCTATGATGAAAAGTCCTGAAGAAACTCAAACAGACACCCGTATAAATTCCAACGAATCCCCGATGAAACCTGTAGACAAATCTGCCGATGTACAATTTATCCCCTCGACCCATCTACCTACAGAGAAACCTTTACCTCAAAAAACTCCTGAACCCGTTCAAAACGTACAGGAAGATACAAGTATTCCCGCGAACCTACCTACAGGCAACGATATGCCTAAATTATCAAGCCAAAACCAATATACCGAAGCTAATCAAGTTGGAGACAGAAAATCACCTTATAAAACAATGGGGCAATACTCACCCGTCAGTAAAAAACCCAGAATGCCTGAAAATGAGTCGGACACCAACTTACCTCCAGCACCTAAAAGGGAGGATATTTTAAGAGAGATTGAAAAACCAAGACCAACAAGTGCTATAGAACTCGACGCTCAAGGAAATGTTAAAAATCAAAACCCTCCCTCACAAGGAAAGTATGGTGTCGGTAACCCTTCCGACAATGTTGTAAATAGGGACAATGGCAGTTTATCTGGCAACGATTTCATAATGCCTCCGCCTCCACAAAAATCGGAAGCGAAAGCGCAAGATGCACTCTTGAGCAAAATTTCTTCTCCCACGGGCAAAAGTCAAAATCCAGCCGAACCTCAAGCGATAACCGGACCAAGCTCCCCTCAAAAAGCACCAGAGTCATACGCAGTGGATCCTTATAGGGAACCGTTGGGGTAGGTGATAGGTTTTAGGTGTTAGCTGTTAGGAAATAAGATAAAGGGAAAGGTGTTGGGAAAAACTAAAATATGAAGGAAGAATCAAAAATTAAATCTTACAAAGACCTTATAGTATGGCAGAAAACTGTTGAATTATCCGTTAAAGTATATGAATTGACCGATAATTTTCCAAAAGAAGAACTGTATGGTTTAACATCTCAAATGCGACGGGCGGTGATTTCCATTCCTTCAAATATAGCCGAGAGTAAGTGCAGAAGTACCAAAAAGGATTTTACAAATTTTTTAAGAATCTCACTGGGATCAGGTGGTGAATTAGGCACCCAAATAGAGATAGCCAAGCAACTAAAAAATACTAATTGTTTTAATTATAAAGAATTGGAGGAATTATTGATTGAAGTAATGAAGATGTTAAATAGTATGATAAGCAAACTAACAGCTAAAAACTAAAACCTATTATGCGTTTTCAAGTGCCACAATTTATAGAAGTAGAAGATAAGATCTTCGGACCGCTTACCATAAAGCAGTTTATTTACCTTGCCGGATCAGGAGGTCTTGCGTTTTTGATATTCAGATTTTCACCACTTCCTTTTTTTATAACAGTCTTTCTTATGATTCCTCCTCTTGCCCTTGGTGGAGCTCTTGCTTTCTACAAGATAAATAACAAGTCATTTATAGCAATAGTCGAGGCTGCATTTAGATATTGGTACGGAAACAAGCTCTATATTTGGAGAAAAACTCCCAAGGTACCGGAACACAAAAAGAGACCGGGTGAGCAAAAGGATGATTCTGCTTCCAATCTTTATGTTCCCAGATTGTCAGATAGTAAACTAAAAGATTTAACTTGGAGTCTTGATATATCCGAAAACGTTAATCCGGGAGCCAATGAGACTATGACCAAAAAGACAGGAAGACCTTAGAACAAGAAGTAGGGATTTTTAATTTCCAATTCTCAATTTTCAAATAATTTTTAATTTCCGAATTTCCAAACAAAGACACTCATATATCCTTTTCTCTTAAATGTAAATTTAAACATTATTTACAAAAATTCAAAAATTGTCTTCTATTAAAGGTTACCTCTTCCTCTCATTGTGTTCAAGCTACATGTTCTATGCTGGGACTGTAAAATAAAGTGTGTCTGATAACATAGAGTAATCTATCAATTAATCAGACAAAAATGAAAAAGAATCTAAAAACAAAAACTAGAAGCGAGATATTTTTGGAAAGTTCCATCAAGAACATG
>Ga0210050_1003508_pt1 | contig 13857 bp, 18 predicted proteins | sample CryGey132114_all_FD_185463 | JGI IMG/M metagenome (GOLD analysis project Ga0210050, IMG submission 185463) | Groundwater microbial communities from aquifer - Crystal Geyser CG22_combo_CG10-13_8/21/14_all (SPAdes) (version 2) | ecosystem: Environmental > Aquatic > Deep subsurface > Groundwater ...
GTTGTGAATCCATCCCCGAAGTGTAAAGACCAGGTTGTGCGAACCATTCATCTGGCTGCTTAAACCCTGTTACATTCATCGTATGGCAATACACACACATGTCTGGAGTACGACCCTCATGGCTCTTGAACGACAACCCCCCGCGCTCCTTGTCGAAGAAGTCATGGCAAGTGGTACACGCCTTGACCTGGAATTTAGCATGCAAGTGGGTGCTGAAATTGCTGTCGTCGGCCCAGGCCGAAATACTCCAGGCTAATAATACGACTACCCATATAGTGATCTTCATCTCGCCCTCCTTTTAACTACTTGGTTGATATCTTTCTCTAAAACAAGCGACCATGGTTTTCTTGACAACGTGGAAAGAAGACTGAGCTAACCCGTGCGAATGAAGTGGAGCGTAATGAGCATCGGTGTTGAGCAATTTGTTACACGCTTTCTTACTTGTATTGGGTTGGTATTCGCCCCACTTTAAAATTTTAAGAGACTTTCTGCTTTTGTCATTAAAGAATCTATTCTTTGATTTGCCAATTTTACATAAGCAGGTTCTATATCATATCCGATATAATGCCTTTTGTCTTTCAATGCGGTAAGACATGCCGTGCCACTGCCGCAAAATGGGTCTAAAACAACATCGCCCTTGAAAGTATATAGTTGAATCAATCTGTGTGGTAATTCTTCAGGAAATGGAGCGGGATGCCCAATGCTTCGTGCAGAGACTGCTGGAAATGTCCAAACGCTTTTTGTCCACTCAAGAAAATCTTCTTTGGTGATTGTATCTTTTTTATATCCTCTTTTCCGTGAAAAAGACTCTTTTGAAAAAATTAAAATATATTCGTGAATGTCCCTCAATACAGGATTGCCGGCAGACAACCAACTGCCCCAAGCAGTTGAAGGACTTGCGCTTGATGCCTTGTTCCAGATAATTTCTCCTCTCATAAGAAAACCAATATCAAGCATGTCTTCAATAATATAACTATGTAGTGGAATATAAGGTTTTCTTCCGAGATTGGCGACATTAATACATGCTCTACCACCTGTTACCAGTTTATTGTATGTTTCCTCGAATACTTTTTTTAATAATGCTCTGTATTCCTCAAGAGATAGGTCTTTATCATATTCCTTTTTTACATTGTACGGTGGCGAAGTAACCATCAAATGAACACTATAATCAGGAATTTCGTCCATTACCTCACTGGATTTGCAATATATTTTGTCGAGATTATCTGGTGGAATTGGATTTTCAATATGCTTAATATGATTTTCTTTTGGTAATTCTTCATATAACCTGCTTGCATAAAAAGAACTTGAATCATGCCCAATTCGTCCAGGAGAACCAAAGGCACTTGTTTTTGTGCCATTTCTTCTTTGGGTAGGTTTCATTCGGGGTAAAAGCTCCTTTTAATTGTTGATTGCAAATTTGATGCATTTACTTTTCGCTCTTTAATTTTCTTTAAAGAGAAGCTCTGTTCCCATCTACAGCAACCCAAGGATTGCACCCATAATGAAACACTATCCTCATTTTTTCTAACTATGATTCCATGAGTGAATGGGCCTGGGTCCTTATGATGAGGTCGCAAGCAGATGGGACATATCCTTTTTTCCCCAACTTGGACAATTCGTTCAGGAAAAAATTCCTTACTTATTTCTTGAATTTGTGCATCAACAACCACAGGCAGTGTAATACTTTTATTTCCGCTTCCCATTTTCTTTTTTTCTTGGACAATTTTCATCATTCTTCCCTCCATAGGTCAACCCATCTTTTATAGGCGTTAAACTCTATCTTTGTTTTTTGCCAGTTTATTTTTATGCTTTTTGTTTCATCATCTTCAACCAAGCTCGTCAAGGCCTCTTTTGTAATCTCAACACCTCTGGGATTTGTTCCTGCTTTTGGAAGCTTTATATAGCTCTTTCTTCCTGTTTTATCAAGAAGTCTTTTCTGAACTTTAATAGGGATGTAGAAAAATCCTCCTTCTTTTCCCCAGTTTATTTGAACGAATAGCATATCACACATGGGCTGATATGCTTCACTAAATTGTCTTGCCTTTTCAGCATCTACTGTCCATATCAGTTTAACACCACCGAAGCTATTTCCTGTTATTGTTTTTACAGATATAGGCTCTCCAAATAACATTACATCTACTTCTGGTTCAGTAATGGAAATTTCTGATTCCACATTTGCTTCACTGAATTTATATATAAGTAGTGCAACAATTATTCTCTCACGAACAGAGCCGACTTCCATTCCTATCCTGCCTGCTCTTGAACTTTCAAATTCAGCGAGTTGAAAAAGATGGGGCAATCGTTTTTGGATTCGCTCTATTAACTTTTCATCTTCAAAGATTTCCATTAAATGGTTGGGCATGCAGTATTATACTGAAAACGATATGCTTTTGAATATGTTTCATTTACATAACGCCTGAACTGTGCGGTGGCTATTCGCCATCCGCACGAGTGATTTGTTAGGCGCTTGTCTTTTCCATTTGCAAAAAAGATACTTCTGAAATACCTGCTTTTTCTTTTGCATGTTCAATGGTCATGCTTACAAGATTGCCCTTTTCATCCAGGTCAATGTAGAGGTTTTCTGATATTTCTTTTGTCTCAACAACAGAAACATTTGAAAACTCAATCAAGGCCGTATCTGTATCTGAGAAATACCGAATTTTCATTTTCCTTCCTCCTTAAAGTTTCTATCGAAAAAGGTATTATGAACGGTCTCTCCGTCCTCAAGAAGTATAACTCTTAAATACTTCCCTACTTCCTCGATAAACTTCCACTTTCTTATCCTTCCATCGCTTTGAACTTCTGTTTTCACAGGGTTTTTGATTGCATCCAATATCCATTTATCTTTGATAATTGCCCTGTCCGGACGCTGTTTGATGAATAAGAAATATTGCGTACATTTCATGACTGTATTGTATCATTTTTTATCGCTGAATGCTTAAATCAACCGTAGGCTACTACATCATCTGCTTGATTTGTATAGTGGTATTTTTCAATAATTAATTTTGAATGTTTGGCACTGCTCTTTTTCCTATTACCAACGTAACTTATTCCCAGTATTCCCACATTCGGGGCAAAGGATGTCATAAGCCTCATAGTATCCCACACTGCCTCGTCCTGTGGTATGACTGAATCGGGTTTTCTCTGTAATCTCAAACAGACAGCCGCAACTGTTACATGTTACTTGCTTTCCGTACCAGGCTTCCCGATGGCTTGGCCAATCATCGCCATGTTTTATTACCTTAGACATTGTCCTTTAATCTCCTTTAATGCCTAACGATAGAAATAAGGCGCGGGGACACTGACCTACGCAAAATGGCACGGGCCTATCACCCGTCGCCTTGATTGACTTGTTGGGCATACTTTTCGGTACAGTTTACATTCTATGTTAATGATGCTACCCGGTTTTTTAGTTCTTCCATCTTACGTAGGCTTTGTTCACAAGTTTCCCTTGCTACATTACGTTTTTTCATTCTCGATTTAATCCAACGATAACCAAGGACAATCCATGGAATAGTAACTATTAAAATTGCAAATCCAGGCCCTTTAGGATCAAATATTCCTGCTATAGTCCCAGGGATTGGTAATAGAGTAATTACTACTGGCCATACCAGAGATGGGGATACCGGGAACGACAAATTGAAATATTCTGACTCTATCTGCTTTATCTGGTCTAAACGCGGTAAATTTAGAGGTCTGACAAAGTGTAATTTCACGTAGTGCTTAACTTTTGTTTTTATAACATAGGTGCTACTGTCGAGATAACTGGGTCTACCATAAGCCTCTCCTTCCTCGTGAATTTCTTGTCGACTTTGGAGATTCCAACCAAACATCTCCATCTCTTTAATTTTGGCATTCTCATAATCAGGGGCCACCTGTACGACAGTACTTTCTGTTCTTTCCATTGTTACTCCCTCCTTTCTTAAGTTGCCCAACGCCTAAAATCAGCCGAAGCTGTAAGCGATCGGCTGGATTGTTTTGTTATGTGGGCGTTAATATCTTGAAATCTTCCGGTTTTAGTTTAGTCTTTCGTACGATTTTTCGAGATAGAAGATCCTTTCTTATCGCTAACACAAGTTCTCCCAATGCTTTTTCTTTTTCCTCATCTGTACACCTTATATTGGTATGGACACACGATAAAAAAACATATGCTTTTTTAATAATCTCATCAGGACAATAAAGCCAATAGAGATCAAGTTGTTCAAGAAAAGCTTGTTTTAACAGCTTAGCTTCTTCTGGAATTGCTGAAGTATAAAAACCTTTCAATGATTTCAACAAGACTTGATATTTTCCTTCCTTTCTTTGGTATTCTTCCCACCCTCTTTTACGCCATTCGTTGGCATACCACGCAATAATAGCACCAATAAGTGGAACAAATATTTTCAAGAAATCTGGTGACAGCAATCCTGACATTATTTACTCCTCCACATAACGACCGAATTAACGGGCGGATAGCCGCCGTCCCGTTGAATGACTTGTTAGCCCCTATAAAATTATTGTTTCTTATGCCCGAACTGTCCGAGACTGCCTGGTCTTTGGAAGCTTCCTTAACTGTATGACCAGTCGTAATGCCTCATTCACTGCTTCACCGTTTGGAAATACGCTGGCTACATCAGGCTCCAAGAGAACTATATTGGTACCCTCTCGGAAACGATGGGCATACTTTCCACGAATTCCAGATTTCAATAACGACTTTAGGTCATATTCTGGACGCAGATCATCTTCGAGCTCTTGTTTATTTTTCTTCTTCATAAGCCTCTCTTTCTGTTTTAGTCAATTCTCTTGCGCTGATTATTCTAATCCGATTGCCTCTATCAGTATGGGCAACCATCAGGATGCGACCTTGCTGTGAATGCCCAATAGTAATATATCGCTCCTCATCCTTTGAGTGATCAGGGTCATAAATAGTTATGCCGAGTGTGTCAGCAAAAACTGTGGCAGCCTCAGTAAATGCTACCTTATGTTTTTTAAAGTTTATCTCGGCTTTTCTGGTATCCCACTCAAATTTCATATCTGGTATTGATAACTATTTTATCAAAAGATGCAAAGATTTGATATTGCCTTACTGATAATTAGGGCTAACGCTCCGCATAACCGGCTGGCAATGGAGCGAAGCGGAATTGTCAGTCCGAGTTGATGCGGTTGTTATGCTTATTCTTGAATTACGAATATTGCTTTCCCTTTTGCGGTTTTTGTTTCACTTGCGCCAGCATAAAAAATCCCCCCAGAATAGAAACCGACCATCTCGCCGGATTTGTCTCCGGTGTTAAGGAGAAGCACGCCGTTGGCTCCAATTTTTGCGGCTTGCGCTTTTAGTTCGTTAATTGCTCGATCCTGTGCCGCTTGCGATGAGAATCCGACGTCGCTGGAAGCCTCAACTATTCCAATAGTTTCATATTGCGATGGCGGATCGAGATAAATCTTCACTTCACCTGGACTGATGGCGGGTCGGACCTTGCCAGTGACAATCGACGAACCTATTGCACAGCCGAACAAAACAACCAAAAAGGAAAGAGCTATTATGATTTTGAACATTCGTATTTTTTACCTCCTATAAACATAACGATTAAGGTCAGCGGTGGCTGTAAGCCACCCGCTGGAGTGACTTGTTGGGCAGTTTTCATATGCTATGTATCTTCAACCAAGAAAACGTCATGAATCTTTTTTGCAAGGTCTTTCTTGATCGTATCTATTGCTTGAGCGCCGCGCCCAGCATATCGAATATTGGGCCGAAGGTACCGATTTATTTCACGAGCAATATCGATGGCTGGATGTCCATATCGTCTACCTTGACCGCTTGAATTCTCGTTAATCATGATTTTTAAGATTAGGTCGAGTGTAGTCTCCAATTGAATTCTGAGTTTGACACCGCTAGGAATTTTATTTGCAATACGGTTTCGGACAGAACGCTCCGCATCTTCCTTAACATCCTCAGAGATATAGTAGTTGCTAACAAGTTGAACGGTAAGAATCTTTACCATGCTTCTAAAGTTCTTGAAGATGGCTCCGTCCGTACACGCAAGCCCAATATGGCGAAGGAAACCAAAATAGTTGTCTTCGTCGTATATGAGGATATCGCCATATCTCTCCTGTGTATACTTGGTAAAGGCATAAACATCCTTTTTGGGACCACGAACTTTTGACTCCGCGATTACAAGATGTTGATCCTCAGGATTATAGGCAACGAGATCAATATCTGACCAGCCACCTTTCGGTGTCTGGAGTGGGAAACGGAGGCGCGTCCAATATCCCTTCATCTGCCATTCGGCTTCAATTATGGTCTCAACCGTCATCGCTTCTGCCATATCTGGTTCCTCCTTTATTATGCCCAACGACTTAAATCAGCGGCGCGGGGAATTACCGACGTCTAAAACCAAACCTCGTTTATCCCGCGTCCGTTGGATTTGATTATTCGGTCTTTCTTATTGTTTGCATTTCTTCAATGCATCCTCAAGCGACTTGGAGTCTGTTTGCTTCAATATTTCTGATTCATACTGTCGGCTTAGTGGGGTATCTATTCCCGCCTTTAGCACCAGCATCAGATACGATATCCCGTCTCTACCCACTTCGGCTTCGCGAGCACTCTTTATGGCTCTTTTTGCCAGGTTCTTTGGATTGGGCCGTCGTATTTTAGTCGATGCATAGAAGTCCGTGTAAAGAACAGTTGAGATGCCGCAAAAGCTGGACATGGTTCGTATTTGAACAGCTTTGCGCGATTTGATGTGTATTCTCTCGATGCTCCAACCTGATTAATTTCTCTTAGCCAAAGAATTGTCTTTGCGCGCTGGAGCGTCGTGTCTTCCCGAAGGACAAGGATTTGAGCGTTCACCCTTCTGCCACCTTTTCTGACCGGAACGACTGTTGGCGCACCGGCTCTCTTTCTGCTGTAGCGTGCAAATTCAATTGGGAAAGGCGTTTTCATTGGGATTCGTTTAACCACGAGCGCAGCGATGTCCTGTCCGGGGCTCTTAATTAGTGAGCCGTATGCAAGTATGCCTATCATTTATTTTCTTTTTTGACCGAACGACCTAAATAACCCTCTGGTGCCCCGCCTTTTGAAAACCGTGCCAGCGTTATCACCAGTCGGGTTGATTTGCTTGTTGTACGCTGCCTTCTTATTTTGTTTTCCAGTTCCCATTTCTCAGTGGCTGTTACCGAAAGCAGTAGCGCCAATGTTGTGTCAAAATTATTATTTTATTCTAATTTCACCAACAATTCATTAATAACGTTTGGCATATCAGATAATATCCGATAATTAGGGAATCTCATAATTTCCCAGCCTTCTTTTTTAATAAATTCATCTCTCTCAACGTCTTCTAAAACGGGCATGCCCTCAATGATTTCATGTTGCGGACCATCGATCTCAACATCAATTTTCTTTTTCCCGATAATAGCAAAATCTAATGTATATCGCTTGACAACTAATTTTGGCACAAATTTATAGCCTAACTTTTCAACCTCGACTTTTTGAAATGCCTCGTAAAACATACGTTCGGTCGGAGTATCAAACTTAGCCTGTAAGTCGTATTTCTCTATCTGTTCATGAGCTTTTATATTTTCATAAACTGCGCATATCTTGCCTAAAATACCCTGCTTTGCTTTACAAAAAGGCTTGTCTCCTACAATGTATAAAAGATATCTTGCCCGAGATAATGCCACATTCAATATTTGCGGGTATATGTTGTACCATCTATCGCTGCTCCCATTGCCTCTGGAAGAGAGGACAAGTGAAAAAATAACAATATCCTTTTCAGAACCTTGGAATTGATGAGCAGTCAAAATCTTAACATCGTGCTTTTCTAATAGTTCAGGAGATGCTGAAGAGCTTATTTTATCGTATATAGACTTTCTTTGCCCTGAGTAAGGTGTGACTATTCCAATTGATAAATCGGTGTGTTCTATTTTCCTTAAAACAGTTTGGAAAACATTAAGAACCTCGGCGGCTTCACGCTCGTTAACTCGACTCCCAGAAGGATGTTTAAAGACCTCTCCCTTTGCGTCGATCCATTGCACACCGAGCGGCAACGTCGAAGGAAACTTATTTAAGTCCAATGTGCTTAATATTTTCAGACGACCTCCATAAAAGACCTGATTGCAGAGAGAAATTATTTGATCTTCGGAACGGTAATGATTAGTCAATAATATTGGGGGGTGCGACAAGGAATTTTCAGCGGCTCTATACAATGAAACGTCACAATATCTTACTTTGGCAGGGTAAATATCTTTAATGTTTGTCAAACCATGAACTTTAGCTAAACCAAAATCAACATTTTTTGTAATTCCGGCAATATGTGTCAATTGCATCGGGTCTCCTACTACAATAGCTTTCTTTGCCCGATAAAGAGCAGGTGCTGCTGATGGCAGGTCTATTTGGGAAGCTTCATCAAAAATTACATAGTCAAACGTTCCCGGTTTTAAAGGGAATGTGCCTCTGAGAGATTTTAGCGTTGATGACCATATTCTTAGAACTTGCAATGCATTTATAAAAGAAGTTTCATCGATAGTGGCGTCATTAAATCTCTGGCCGGTAACTTGATTAAGAAAAGTGTTTACGCGGCCAGTTTTGCTGTTGTTGCCAAGCATGTTTTTTGTATATATATTTCTTATAAAATCTTGGCAGGCAATGTAATACTTTCGTTCAAGCTCCCTTACTTTACTTTCTAATGCATGGCGTTCTGGCAATCGTTCCAGTTTCGATTTTATACTTCTTAGCTTTAATTTAAGAGAAAAGTTTTCCAAATAAATCTTAATCCTCTGAATAATCGATACGCATTGTGTGTGAAGAATATTTGTCAGTTCATTACTGGAGAAAAATTTTTGTTGAAATGTAGCCTCTAACTCGTCTCTTTTTATCAAACTGTCTCTATTACCTATAATTGTTCGCCAAAGAGAGTGAATATAATCTGGATTTTCAATTTTGGAACCTGACCGTGAGGATTCATGAAGCAATTCATTAAACTTTCCTTTTAGTTCTTGACGGAGCTCTTTTTTGCCGGTACGGAGCATTAAATTGCGAAACTGTTCGTTAATCTTGGAATTTACGACATCAACTGCTTCGCCAGTATGACTTACAAAAAGCACAGTTTTATTGTCCAGAAAAAGATTGATTATTAAGTTTGAGATAAACTGACTCTTACCCGTTCCGGGCGGCCCAGTAATTACGCTTAACGAATTTCTAAAAATATCCTGAATAGCTGATAGTTGATATTCATTTGAAGGGAAAGGCAATATCGGTATGATTTCATGTTTTGTGTCTCTTGTAGATGGTTTTATAAAAAAAGAGAGGGCAGTTTTTTCTAAATCATTTTTTTTCTTTAATTCCAAAAGATCCTTGATAAGATGAATGTTAAATACACTCGATTCCCCAGCAAAAATCATGCTTTTGTTATATAAGCCAGGGGTCATATCTTTTGAGAGTTTTTTTGAGTTGGAGAGGTGGGCTGGATTAATTTCCTCTTTTATTAAAAGCTCAACTTCCCGCTGGATTATTTCCAATGCCTTACCCACAAAATCTTTTCTGTCGAGCTCAGTATGGCTTAGAAATAGAGTTTCAATAGATTGGTTTATATCTGCAATTTCTTCAGTTCTTAGCCCCAATTTAGATAAAGCTTGAATGCCGCATACCGGGAGTGGCTCGTCTTTAGATAAAAATAGAGTATTGCCATTTCTGTTAAACCTGACTTTGATAATGAGTAGGGGTGCAACCAGATGTTTGTTTGCTGCCGTATCAAAATAAAACAAGAGGGGAAAGCCGTAATAAAAATCCAAACCCTCAGCTTTATCAATAGCGAAGCCATGCAATTTCGGGTCATCAATTTTGATCGGGTTGTCCTTTTTTTCAAAGATAAAAGGGTCTTCGTCGAATGGATATAAGATTGCTTTAGAACGAACATTTATAGAAATGTCTTTCTCTAGAATATCTTCGTTTTTGATACACTCATACCAATACCCACATATAATGTTTAGTAAATTCATAAGATTCAGTAAAAAAGTCCGTCAATTATAGACGTTGATGCCGGTGATTTCCCTAAATATCATTTCTTATTCGTACAACGCCTGAACTGTGCGGTGGCTATTCGCCATCCGCACGAGTGATTTGTTAGGCGCTTGTCTTTTCCATTTGCAAAAAAGATACTTCTGAAATACCTGCTTTTTCTTTTGCATGTTCAATGGTCATGCTTACAAGATTGCCCTTTTCATCCAGGTCAATGTAGAGGTTTTCTGATATTTCTTTTGTCTCAACAACAGAAACATTTGAAAACTCAATCAAGGCCGTATCTGTATCTGAGAAATACCGAATTTTCATTTTCCTTCCTCCTTAAAGTTTCTATCGAAAAAGGTATTATGAACGGTCTCTCCGTCCTCAAGAAGTATAACTCTTAAATACTTCCCTACTTCCTCGATAAACTTCCACTTTCTTATCCTTCCATCGCTTTGAACTTCTGTTTTCACAGGGTTTTTGATTGCATCCAATATCCATTTATCTTTGATAATTGCCCTGTCCGGACGCTGTTTGATGAATAAGAAATATTGCGTACATTTCATGACTGTATTGTATCATTTTTTATCGCTGAATGCTTAAATCAACCGTAGGCTACTACATCATCTGCTTGATTTGTATAGTGGTATTTTTCAATAATTAATTTTGAATGTTTGGCACTGCTCTTTTTCCTATTACCAACGTAACTTATTCCCAGTATTCCCACATTCGGGGCAAAGGATGTCATAAGCCTCATAGTATCCCACACTGCCTCGTCCTGTGGTATGACTGAATCGGGTTTTCTCTGTAATCTCAAACAGACAGCCGCAACTGTTACATGTTACTTGCTTTCCGTACCAGGCTTCCCGATGGCTTGGCCAATCATCGCCATGTTTTATTACCTTAGACATTGTCCTTTAATCTCCTTTAATGCCTAACGACTGAAGTCAGCGGTGGCTGTAAGCCATCCGCTGGAGTGATTTGTTTGGCGATACCTTTTTCAGTGTTATTCTTTGCCGAATTCCTTCCACTTATCAGTTCCTGTTAAGGTTTCATTTTCTAATGTTGTCACAACTAAAGGGAGCCTGTACCGATTTTTGTAATTAAGCACTAATGTGGATTTTATGTCTCCGTAACTCTCGAGACACTGAGAATTATAGGGAGGAGATGTGTAATAGATTAACAGTTTCTCTGCCGTATCAATCATATCACCCCATGTATCATCATCTATTCTTTCAATTCCTCCCAACCTCCCCACAAAGATACGTACTGGTACACTTTCCCTCTCTATCCAGTACCGATGACTTGGAATTCTTTCTGCAAATGAATGGTCTCTAGCCTTTCCAATATAAAGTAAGCTGTCAGGTCCAAAAATATTATGATTGCCATAGATCTGATATATTCCGTAATCCCAGGCTTTATTCAACCTACTAATCTCATCCATTGTAAAAGGCCCTTCCCAAAGGATTTCGATACAATCAATTTGTTTTTTTATAGTATCTCCTTATTGATCCCTGTGCAATGGTCTCTATATCTTATTTTATTAGAGGTTCTGGACCTGTTTTAAACTGATGTGTAATTTTGATCACTCTACGTTCTGGTCCAAATAAAATTGCAATATGTCTACCATCACCACTTACAGGAGTGCCATAACTATACATCCATTGAAGCAAATATGTTCCGTTAGGATATTCACTCCTTGAGTTTGGTTCAGCTTTAAGTATGGCAATCACTTCTTCCTCAAGCATTCCTGGTTTTATTTTCTTAACATCATCATCACTAAAAATGTTTCCCATAGTGACACAAGACATGCAAGATATTAAAATTAGACCTATTACTATAAGTTTAAGTTCTTGTACTCTCATAGTCACTTTTTCCCATTATCGTCTAACGACCAAGCTAAGGGGCGCGGGGCAACTACGGCGCAACTGAAAAAGAATAACGGCTAAACCCGCGTCCTTCTTGAGCGCCTTGTTAGGTGTTTCAATTTATTTTGTCTTGTTCAAAAGTATTAACTTATATTGTTCTATCGAAATCATAGTCTGTCTGTACTCATTTTTTGCTTCTTCCATGTAATATTTCTTTGGCCGTTTATCGTAATGGTCATGAATAATCGGCCCAGTCCAAGGGACTTTTCCCCAAGATGATGGCCAGGTCCATTCTAATTTTATGTTTCCTGTCTTTATTACTCTTTCAATATTATCACGACGCACACCAAGTATTTCAATGAAATCAATCATTGATGGAATTGGAACAGGCCTGTAGTTCTTAATATATTCTTTCACATACCAACCATTGTTCCTATTTTTTGTATTTAAAAAGAATATGATTAGTTCATAATTATAATTTAGCCGTCCGGCTTCCGATGCGATTGCGGCCCATGTTGAACCTTTGGCATCGCTGTAATCGTGATGATGCCAAATACCATGATGTCTCATATCTTCAATAAGTTCAGGAGATGTATCTTCATGAGCAAGACTTGTTTCTGGATTGCTTGACTCACATGCAAGCAGAATTTCTTTGGCCACAGCAGGAATACCTCTAAAAGTTGAAGCCGCTAATTTGTCAGCAATAAGCGGGGAATATTTGATTACATCTTCTTTTGTGAGTTGATGCCACACGGGAAGGATTACCTTTTTCCCATGGTCTTCGCGTGCAACAAGAGCATCGAGTTCTTTTTGAGGCCATTCCTTAGAAAAAAAATTACGGCTTAATACAACAACACCATATTTAGATTTACTTAATCCATAATCAATTTTTCTTCTAAGGCTATCCCCTATTGTCAAGGTTAATTCATCATACCATACAGACAAACCAAGCTTTTTGAGTTCTTTGGCAAGAGGGCGAACGACCTCCTTCTTGTCTTCAGAAGCATGGCTTATAAAAATGTCCCACGTCATCGTCATTTATTATTTAAACCTAAAGATACGCTGACACGTCTGGGCAATCACATTTGAGTAAAATCCGACCGGGGTTATTCTCGGTCGGGTGTCGATCAATTTGGTTAGATGTCACACAAATCATAATCAGGTCTTTGATTTACGCCGAGCTTCTCTTCTTTCTTTTGCGAGTTGTAATCTTTTTGGTTCAGTATAAATGCGTTCTAGAAACACATAAGTAAAATCCAAAAGATCCTCAGCTTCTTCTTTAGTTAATGTCCCCTCATGAGCACCATCATTACCATCATCTTTTACGCATGATGATAGTTCTCGCAGAGTTTCAGGAAGTATTCTATTTTCAAACAACCATGGCAACCTTAGTCCTAAGTTTCGTCTCACCGTAGAATTAAGACCTTCTACTTCTCCCTCTGGTAGCATTGCCCTTGTGGTTAAATCAATACACAACCTAAACATAGTGCCAGCTGCATTGAAGCAGCCTATTGCCATACAGGCAGCACCTTCTCGAAAAACTCTGTCTAAATTATCTGGTATATATTCAGGTGGTTTTGAAATTGCAGTATCTTTAAGACTGATATAGCCCTCGATTGTCATGTATTAATTCACCGCTCTGGGAAGATTTGCTAAGCCTTTCTTAATCATGTCCTTATCATTAATATCTTTTTGACTAAGAACGAATGTTGTTGATTTATTACAACTACGGCAAACACAAAATGCCTCAAACCAATACTGCCAATCATATTTCACATATAGTGGAAGCTGATGCCAAAGATCAAAAGTCATTTCCTTTGCGCCGCACCGAGGACAATTAGCTACTAATTCTGACATTCATTATTCTCCTTATATTATCAACACCTAACGTATAGTGTTTTATCCGTAAGGCCGGAGGCGTTGCGGATAAAACAGGTTGAACTGAGCCATCGCCATGAATATAAAGTAACAGTATGGGGATTGTAAAGGGTGAATGCTGATTACAGAAGG
>Ga0210050_1003509_pt1 | contig 13856 bp, 13 predicted proteins | sample CryGey132114_all_FD_185463 | JGI IMG/M metagenome (GOLD analysis project Ga0210050, IMG submission 185463) | Groundwater microbial communities from aquifer - Crystal Geyser CG22_combo_CG10-13_8/21/14_all (SPAdes) (version 2) | ecosystem: Environmental > Aquatic > Deep subsurface > Groundwater ...
CTAGAATGGTAAGTAATTAATGATAATCGTTTTCTTGATAGTATGCGGCGAATCCTTCTCTACTATTGGGATAGTCGCTGTAGACGAACTCGCTATTTTTTTCACCACTTAGTTTGTTCATGGCAAGCCAATAATCCGCTTCATATGGTCTGTTGGTATCTTTCCAATAAGTTTTACTATTGTGTATATATAAACCTCCGTGAACTGTTCGCCAATCCGGTGCGTATTTATTGTCACTGGTTTCGTTAAAATATACATCGACATCACCGTATGTGCCCTTTGGCAAAGGACCAAATTGATAGTTGTTATCTGTATAGTTGTTATTCGTGTTTTTGTCGTCTGTATAGTTGTTCATACCCTCAACGCTAGGACAACGGCTGTGTTGAATTTGCCAGTTAGATACTACATAATATAGCAGAGCTATAACTACTATTAAACAGACGATATATCGTATTGCACTGCTGTTGTCGCTGACAACGTGTATAACAGCTACATCTGGCTGTTCATCAACTAATACCGGGTTGCTATTATCTGTTTTGTCCGACATTTAATTATATATTATTAGTGAAAATTAAGTAATAAATATTTATAGTTCATAGAACTGTATATATTTGTTTTATCATCAATTAACATCTGTAACAAAGCAGTAATTATCTCATCTAATTTTTTATAAATCACTGTTACTTTATCTGCTGAATTAAAAACACTAATGGGTAATTCGTTACGATTATAAGCGTTATGTAGTTCCTTCATAAAACGATTTCCCAGTTTGCGTAAGCTAACAATAAATGTAGACAATATCTCATAAAACGGAAATAGTCCAGAAGAAAATTCTTGTTCAAATGATAACTTGGAACCTACATCATACATAGATAGCAATACCTTGATAAATAAATCCTTTATTCTTTCATCATGTATAATAATATTTATGTCTATATTTGAATTGATCTTTTGTCCTTTTGCGTATTTTTTTCCGATAATATCTTCTTTAATAAGCTTAGTTAATTTTAAATATAATTCATTTCTAATAATTTGTGTATCTATCTCTTGCGAATGTTGTTCTAATATATCCAAAGCTAACGGTCGGCGAAGAAACATATTACTAACAGCTTTTTTAGTATTAATATGATGATAGTTAACAACTCTATCTGGTTTATTACTGCTAGTTATATAAGAAAGCAGCATTTCAACCCGATACTTAGGTAAACCAAACCCTTTAGGTAGAATCCAAGGAACTAATGCTCGATATGTAAATCCGTCTAAGGATTCTAATACATAAAATTTCTTTGTATTTTCGCTAGTATGGTCTCCTATTATTTCATAACTAAAATTCCATCTTGCGTTTTTACTTACATTTTTACTTACACTTTTGCTTGTGGCGTTACTTACACTTTTGCTTACACTTTTGCTTGTGGCGTTACTTACACTTTTGCTTACACCTTTACTTGTAGTTTTGCTTACACCTTTACTTGTAGTTTTGCTCGTAGTTTTGCCTGTAGTTTTAACTTTTGATTTTGCTGGCTGCTTAGTTGATGACCCACCAACAAGACCGATATTTCTAAATCTATCAACAACTTTAGTTGTTATACCATAACCATCCGGCTGCTTGTAAGTTTGCGCGTCTGATTCAAGTATTAAAGAACGTATATTATATTCTATTGGATTGTAAACAACTCTATACATTAATATAAAGCAAACTTGGTTAGTTTTAGCGTATGATTGTAAAGATATTTTGCCAGATATCTGCCCAGCAAATATAACATTTAGTATGTTGTTTAATGGCATTGAATCGGTCACCGGTATTAATCCAAATCTTTTTAAAGGAGGGTTTATAATATGAATGTTTTTGTGTTTTGCCGACAGCTTATTTTGCACATTACCACTAATAAATTCGTCTTTATCTAATTCAATCATATTTAGAATTTCATACATTAATTTATGTTTTGATGGATCGTTTTGAATGTTGTTGATTAAAGTTTGAATAAAATTAGCATACAAACTAACTGTATTTTTGTAGTTATGGAATAAGCTTTGTATATATATTATATGTTCGAGTTCAACCGTATTCTCCAAAATGTTAAATTTATCTAGTAACTTACTAGATAAATATTCAATTAACTCGACATCAGCCGACTCATATTTTCTTATAAATGCATAATAATTTATTGATAGTTTCGTTAGTTTATCGGCAGTTTCCAGTTTGTATGTCTGCGATAAATTGCTTTCATCTATATTTTCTGCTTGCATATATGGTTCCTCTAGCCAATGTTTTACATTATCCATAGATAAATACAGGTTTTGATAATCATGATATGTAGTAAAGACTTTACTAATATAATCCTTAACATCGGTATGCGGTCTTTGATTAGCTTCAATAATATCATTAATACTGTCCACAATTTTATGGCAGCTTTCCGCGTATGTATGTAATATTTTATTTAACTCATTAGCATCTTCGTTATATTTTCCTTCAAGTAATGGATTGAGGCTTTCAAAATAATCAATAAATAGATTTATTATTTTTTTTGTGTTTTGTAATTTATTTTTTACAGATTCCATGTTAAACTGAGCTATATATATTTAATATAAAGATTTAAACATAAAAGAATATATTGAATAACAAATATGCCATCAGAGACATCTCCTCTTCGTAAAGTACATGTTGCTCCAAATATAACAGACCCGGGAATGCGTAACAGACTAAATGATAAAGCGTCCCTTAATGATATTGACGATATCGACACCGTAGATGAAGATCTAAAAGAATTAATTTTAAAGTCAAAAACTAAAAAGAAAACAAAAGAAGAAACGAGCGCTGAAAAAGCAGCTGAGTCAGGTACTAGTATGCTATTAATAGCTGTTTTTGGGTTAATAGTTATAGCGCTAGTAGCTCTAATTGTATGGATGGTAATCAAGCAAAATGAAAACAAAAAAGATGAAGAAGAAATTAAAGCAAGGCTAAGACCACATCCTAGAAATAATTTACGTCGCACTCAACAGGCTCAAGCACAACAACAGGCTCAACAACAAGCACAACAACAAGCTCAGGCTCAAGCACAAGCACAACAGCTAGCACAACAACAAGCTCAGGCACAGGCTCAACAGCTAGCACAACAACAGACCGAGGACAAAGCGAAGCAAGATCAACAGCAACCTAGGAAAGTTACATTTAGAGATGACTTAGACGGAACCGAAACTAATAATATAAGTGAATTAGATCGTATTATACAACAATCTGATTCTTCATATGATGAAGATAATGAGGAAATATCAGAAGCAGATAGACAACTATTAAACAAATATGAAAATGAAATAGACGATAGTAATGACGATGATGAATAATTTCTATACAGTAGTTAATGCAAGACTAGAGAATAGTAATTCATTGTTTTTTTGATATTTTTACCGCGTTGTTCTTTAAAATGAAAATTGAAAAAATACTACAACATTATATAAATTATATCAAATTTGTGTTAAACAATACAAATAATTATTATTATATAACAGTTAATAAAGTTAATAAAAAGAATCTTTGATTCTGCAACAGTCGTTAACGTACAAACCTAAACATACATATAGTAAACATGTCTACCAAACTACGAACAACCCCTCTTACTAGACGAACAGTGCTTAACTCTTCTTTAGAAAAGAAGGTTAGAAAACGCCCGCTTAAGAAAGATATTGTGGAAGACACTCAACAACATGTGCAGGTTAAACCTTTAGATCATACAGGAGGTGCATCCGCTGTTAATAATTTAAGTCAACAACATGAAAATTTAGTTAAGACGCTAACTAGCACTATTAAATCTAAAGCGCCTGCTAAAGTAGTTGCAAAAGCACCTAAGAAAAAGAGCGCGTCTCGTTCACCTGTTAAGAAACCTGTTAAGAAAGCACCTAGAAAAAAGGCTCTATCTAAATCACCCGTTAAATCTAAAGGGTCTGATAAAGTTGCAAAGAAGAAAACCGTTCATAAAGTATCTAAACCTAAAGGTAAAACACGTAATCGTAATACTAAATCAACAAATCTTGATTCTACTGGTATTGGTATCGGTCCCGCAAGAGTTAAGTCAGTTTTAATGAATGTATCTTTAAATCCTCTACTATGTAGAGCAAGAGCTAACATCGCACTACTCGCTAACCGACCTAAGAAACCTAAGCCTACTGCCGAGAATCCCAGTCCAGAAATGCCAGCACAAGGAGAACAGCGACCTCTAACAGAACTAGACGAACAAGACCAAGCAGTTCTTAAAGAAGCTGTCGAAACATATGAAACGGCTCTACGCACTGGTTATGAAAAACAAGTGATACGCGAAATGAATAATCAAGATGCTTATCATCAAGCTAGACAGGAAGAACAAAAAGCAGCTGGTGATAATTTCTCTTTAGTTGAATTTAATAAGAAATTTAATCCTAAGTTTTATGATAAATTAAACGCTTATTTGCAAGAGCACGATCATTGTATGGTTGGTAAGCCTAATAAAAATACGGACTCAAGCAGTAACGATGTTAAAAAGATCGACGAATGGAGTCGAGCCACAACTCTAGTTAATAAGATGTGTGTTCGACTAAGTGGTAAAACGCGATATATTCTCGCCTGTTTTCTAGACTGTGTTGTCGAACAATACGCATATAACGGTATTCTTAACTGTCTACGAGATGGAAAACATATTGTGCAGTTAAAACATGCGCTAGTTCGCGATGAAAACTTTGCTCATCAAGTTCCATTAGATAAATTTGTAAGCACGCTAGCTTGCTATAATACTGCTTTAACATGGGTTGAAAATTATGATATGCATAAACAAAACGTTAAAGCTGAAAAAGATAAGGGTTACGAAGTAACAGAAGAACGGTTTCCTCCCCTACCCGATCCGGATTACAAATATGATTTTAGCAGTTATGTTGCTGATATATGCAGAAGTGTACGCAGCAGATTAGCCGCTGCTGAAACAGATAAAGAACGAAAGGAAAACCTTCTTAACTCTAGTGTAAGCAGAAATTTTAAGAGATTTTGTTCTTACGTTGTATACGAAACAATTCTTCGTATCGGCGCATTCCTACGAGAAACAGTAGAGCGAGCTAATGTTAAAACAATTAGCGATTCTATGGTCTGGTATGCTATTAAACAAATTCATAACATTACCGGAATTGATTTTCAAACAGTTCATGATACTATGACTACAAGATTAGAATTTTTCGAAAAGTTTAAAGACGAACGCAAAGAAGCTCGTAAAAATAATAAGAACGCTGTAGATACAGAATCCAAAGACGATAATGTAGACGACGTTGAAGAAAACGAAGAAAACGAAGAAGCTGAAGAAGAGGAAGAGGAAGTAGGTTCTGAAGAAGAAACTGAAGAAGTCGAGGTTGAAGTCGACGGAGAAGAATTAACATACGGTCAAGATGACGAGGACGCATAACACACTAATAAATAATTGATAATAATTAGTAATGAAAAACAATCGATAATTTAACATAGTTGATAATAACAAAAAAAAATAACTACGAATTTAAGCATCATAATTAATTTTTTTATACTTTATCTGTTTCATTCAGTTTTGTTCTTTAGCAGTTTATATTATAGCAGTTTATACTACAATTATCTTATGTAAAATAGTCAAAACACACATAGTTATACAATATTGTAATAAGTATTTATATTTAGTCATTTGCAACTCATAATAATAAAGCATGTTTTGCATATACTTTGTTTGATATTGTGTTATGTCTAATGGTTTAATTAAATACATTTCATAACTAAGCTTATAATGTAAGTATATGGTAGTTACTATGCTAATCATAATAAATAAAGCACATATTACTTTTTTGTGTGTAATTGACATTGTTAACCGGTAATAGTATTTTTAAATTTAATACTTTCATTTTTCATTTGCTTGTTTTTTATATTTGTGTTTGTGATTGGATTAATATAATTTACAAAAAAGAATCGTTATTTGTTTTTAGTGCTCTTTGTTATCAAATTTTATATTTGAGCATTTGCTAACTAATAAGTTTGATATTATTAAACCAGATCCTTACACTGCGCATCTATACCTTCTTTTAACACAGCTACAAACCTATCTACTTCAGCGTTTGTGTTATTATCGCCAAAGGATATACGGATAACGCCTCTTTTAATAACATCGGGAGCTCCGATTGCTGACATTACATGACTAGATCTGCTACTTCCTGTATTGCATGCACTTCCGATACTTATAACAAATCCTTTTTTATCCAAAAACTTTTTCAAATCAACATTACAAAATGGTCGACCTTTGTTTTTGCATATCGCTAATAAAATGGTGTTTACTAAAATAAATCCTTTTTTGTCCTCGGGCGGTCCTAGCGATACTAGCTCTATATCGCGTCGTGCGTTGTCATCTGTTTTATCATCGGTTTTAGCGTCTGTTTGTGTGTCAGCTGGCACTATAGAAGGCAGTTCTGATTCATCATATAAATAAGATTGATAAGATACAAATTTATAATGTTTAGATAATTTCTCTAAACATCTTTCACGCAAGCGGTATAGTTTTTTATTTTTTTCTGATCTGTTTACAAAGGCGTATTTCATTGCTGTTCCCATGGAAGCTATAGCCGGAACATTTTCCGTGCCTCCGCGTAATCCATCTTGTTGGCTACCATTAACCTCTGCGGTAATTTTATATCCATTAATCAAATCGTTAGACATAATTAGTAAACCTATTCCTTTTGGACCATAGAATTTATGAGCAGATGCTGACAAAGCATCTATACCGTCTTGTTTGATGTCTATCTTATATTTGCCGAATACTTGTACGGCATCGCTATGTAACGGAATACTATGAGCATGTGCAATCTTCGAGATTTCTTTGATGTTGTTAATAACTGGTAACTCGTTATTAGCATACATAATACTTATTAAACATGTATTCGGTTTTATTTCTTTTTCAACATCTTCGGGTAATATATTACCATATATAGTTGGTTGTATATAACTAACAACAGCATCACCAGATTCGGTTAGATCTTTAGCGCACTCCATACTTGCGCTATGTTCTATCGCTGACAATATTAAGTGCGGCACTAACTCACTACCCTTTTCCATCAGCTTTTTTTTGAAAGCCTTAACGCACGCACGAATAATAAAACAATTACTTTCACTCGCACCTGAAGTGAAAATCGCCTTGTGTGTGGCAGTTGATACGTTACATCTCGACAATATATAATCTTGAACATTGGCAATTAATTTTTTCTCGGGTTTAGCTAATTCGCTACTTGTAGATGGGTTGTAACATTTTAACCATTTAATATGAACCTTTTCTGCTTGTGGGCAAATCAGAGTTGTACCATTATTATCAAAATATACAGATCGACTTTTTGTTGGCATCAAATCTTAATTGAAGAAACTAACTTATCTATATAATATATAGATTATCCTATTTTAAAACAAAAAAAGATTATACTACAGTTAACAAATTGACTCTTGGTCTATACTACAGTTAACAAAGTTAACCAATTGACTCTTAGTCTATACTACAGTTAACAAAGTTAACCAATTGACTTTTAGTCTATACTAGTAATTTAAACTGAGACTTAGATGTACAATCATGTTGCATTTTTTAACTTAAATTGTTTTCTCGTTGTTCTGTTTTTGGTTCTACTTTTGGTTCAGGTTCAGACGTAGATTTGGGTTCAGGATCCGGCTCTTCATGCTTTTTTAATTTTTCGTTTTGACTTTGTATAAATGAAACCAAAAATCCTTCTTTAAACGATGCAAATTCTTGAAGAGCTGTAAACGTTTCTTGGTAAGCGGTTAGATATGCATCTTTGCATTTATTTAATTTTAACACTCTATCATTATATGTTTTTTCTAATCTTTTGAGAATTTCGTCAGCCGTTTCTTTTTTATCTTCAGATGGTTTTGTGTTATCCGGTGTTGACATATTGTTGATTATTGCACTATACTATAGTTAACGTAATAATTTTTAATCCTATACCACAGCTAATAAAATTAGCAAAAAGATTCTTTGAATCTATACTATAGTTAACGTAATAATTTTTAATCCTATACCACAGCTAATAAAATTAGCAAAAAGATTCTTTGAATCTATACTATAGTTAACGTAATAATTTATAATCCTATACCACAGCTAATAAAATTAGCAAAAAGATTCTTTGAATCTATATTACTACTGTGAATTATGTTTATATTATAAATATTTAGCAATTTGTGGATTATTTTCATTAGTATTTTTGAGAACTTCGGCGTATGTTCGATAATGTTCGACGTGGGATCCATTGCTGCTACATGCGTTTTTATATTTTTTTATAATTTTGTTAAGGTTATTGGTTATTCTCTTACATGTTGACGGTTCTAAAATCATATGTTGTATATCTTGTTTAGATACCCACCTTACAGATGATACCTCGCTTGCTTGTTTTTTGTCATAGAATTTATAAAAAGGCTCCCATTCGCCAACCGCATTGGCATAATAATATACATTTTGATAAATAGTGCCAAAATCTGTATATGATTCTACATAAGGTTTGAGATGCCATAATATAGTATACTTGTCGTCCGATACACCCGTTTCTTCATTAAATTCTCGTATAGCCGTTTCTATGTTTTTTTCATCTTTATCATAGTCTTTACGACCTTTTGGAAATTCCCATGGTGTATCTGCGTTCATGCTATTTTCAATAAGTCGTTTGAGTCTGTCTCCACCATCACGTAAAAAAGTTCGTTCAAACTTGTCTCTTTTTTTTAAATAAGACGAAGCCCATGGGTTTTTATTGCCTTGTATATACACTTTGTCTGGATTTTCCATATATATACGATACCACATATTTTGAAACTTCATAGTTAAGATATCCATTTTTTCATGATATGTCATATTATCAAATAGTTTTTTCAAATGACCTTCATTGTGTTTTCGATAATGTCCAGCAACAAATTCACAAAAATGATACGTTGTAGATTTTTTAACCATTAAAACCTGTGTCTTATATTTGCCAGACCTACAACATATAATACCGTATGATTTCTTAACTCTAGGCATAGTTGGTTTGTTCTACTATTTAATTATAATATATAAACCACAGCTTTAAAAAAAATTAAACCTTATCATTGACTATAACCGTTTTAGAATAAACTTTAGTTGACTACCCAAATGTATTTTCTGTTCCTATATGTAAATATAAAAATCCATCTTCGTTTTTACACTCGCTATGCAATACAGAAAGCAATTTAGAAGTTGTCGGTGGGGCGTTTTGTTCGGTAAATACAAAAATTGCCTCTTCAGGTAGCAGCTTCATTCTCTTACGTATTACGTAAACAAATTGCCCAACAGTCAGATCAGCGGGAGTTAAATATTTCTTTTTATCTAGAGACCATTTATCACGTTGACTATTTAATACTTCACAAATAATTGGTACTCTATCTGGATACTTTGCTGATATTTTCTTAGATTCAAATGCACGTCTTTCAAAATCGAATTCGTTCTGAAAATCGAATTCAGATACTGTGGATTTACCGATCGAAAACATATTATATATTTAGTATTAGAATAGTTGGTTTTGTTATTAGTTTATTACAATTGACTTAGCGAACTAAATTGACTTAATAAGTCTATACTATATCACTTATATAAAAAAATATAATTCAATTTTTATTAATAACTACCATCTTAGACAGGTTAGATGATCTACAGAACATTGGAATATATTGGGATTTGCTGAGATTTTATGCCAGTATAGATTACAGCTGGCTGGATTACGTTTATATTCGGCGGCTATTATATCAATCGCTGCTGGATTGACACATATTTTTTCCCAATATAAACATGCTGATCTGTAATATTTTTTGTATTCATCGAGTATTATATCAATGGCTCGATGATTACTACATATCGGGTCCCAACGTAATCTGTTACTTTCGGGATCGCGTCTGTATTCATCGCATATTATATTATCAGCTGCTGGATTGACACATATATAACCCCATTTTAAATTATTACTATCGGGATTACGTTCATATTCAGCAGTAACTATATCAATAGTATCTGGATTTTTACATATAAGGTCCCAGCGTAGATTATTGCTGTTAGGATTACGCTTGTATTCAGCTGTAAGTATATTACTAGCCGCTGAATTATCATATATAAAGTTCCAATCTAATTTACCGCTGTCAGGATTACGTTTATATTCAGCGGTAAGTATATTAATAAATATCGGACTACCGCAAATATAACCCCATTTTAAATTAGCACTATCAAGATCGCGCTTGTATTCCGCTTCAATCATATTAACAGCCGCTTCGTTTTGAAATATTTTATTCCAATGTAATTTACCACTATTATGAACGCGATCATATTCGGTTTCAATTATAATAATAGCGGCTGGATTACTGCATATCGAGTCCCAACGTAATCTGTTGCTGTTGGGGTCGCGCTTATATTCAGCGCGTATTATATCAACTGCTGCCGGATTTTTACATATGTTAGTCCAATCTAGTTTGTTGCTGCTAGGATCACGTTTATATTCAGTGTGTATTATATTACCAGCTGCTGGATTATGGCATATCTGCCACCAATCTAGTTTGTTGCTGCTAGGATCACGTTCATATTCGGCAGTAATTATATCAACTGCATTATTATTATAATATATATTATACCAATGTAATTTATTGCTATTGTAATTACGTCTGTATTCTGTGATAATTATATTACCAGCTGCTGGATTACCGCAAATATAATACCAGTTTAATACAAAGGAATTATAATATTTTTTATATTCGGCTGTGAGTATATTTATATATACGGGATTATCACAAATATCATCCCATATTAATCTGTCAGATTCGGGATCCCGTTCGTATTCTGCCTCAATCATATGAACAGCAAATTTATTTTCATGTAATATTTTCCAGTTCAATTTATTAATCGGTATCCAATCCAATAATTTATATATAGGATGGTAATCACTAATTAAATTACATAGCTCTACTGGAAATAGAGACATTAGTTGTATGTATTACGTTGATTATAGCAGCTGTTGTATAGAAAAAAATATAATTCAAATTTGACTACACTACCATATTAAGCAAGTTAAATGATCTATCGAACATTGGAATATGTTAGGATTCATTGCTACAGCTTTCCAATTTAATTTATATGGATTATTTTCATATATCGTTTTAAGCATATTTATATCTTTGGTATTACTACATTCATAAACCCAGTTTAGATCGTTATCTGTTCTTTGCTGTATTTCACGAATAATTCCCATGCGTTCATGTTCACTATTGTCAAGCATGGACCATTTTGATAAAACATACCACATTTGTCTATCACTGCTAGGAGTTTTATAATATTCAGCTTTAACTATTTCAGTTGCGTTTTTATTATAACATAAATACTTCCAATCCAATTTATCAACTGGTATCCAATCTAATAGTTTATATATAGGATGATAATCACTAATTAAATTACAGAGTTCTATTGGAAATTGAGACATTAGATGTATAGTTTCAGAGAATCTTTTTGCTAATTACATTAGCTGTTGTATGAACTTTACCAAGTTCTACGTTGATTACATTAACTGTTGTATATTCCTATATGATAAGTGTTTAATTAATATTTATAAAGTATTATTTCATTTTTTGCCAATGTGGATATCTCTCAAGCAATCCTTCGCTGTGTAGTATCATGTACATTAATAAATCATGCATTAATTGACCTTCTCTATTATATACTTCTTCGATATATTGAATAGATTTTAGAGTGTGTAAATCATATATTAGACTGTCCTTGCTTCCAATATGGCGAGTGAAGTAAGTGCGAGGATTTTTATTCTTACTATAAAACCATGATCCTGTGGTAAACGTTCTAGTATTATTATCTGGCACGGGTAATTTTAGCTTTATATAATCTTCTGGATCGTGATAATAATTACACGTTGTAGAATTTTTAAAGCTTTTACACTGTATCCCGTGCTCGCATCTAGCAGAACCGGCTGTCTTGTATTTGTTAATGTTAGCAAGGTTACCCTTTATATTTACACCTGCTACATTGATAACATACTGTTTTAATTCGTTTACGTAATAGATATTAGAAACGGGTATCTCGCAGCATTTTTCAACTGTCTTAATAGGTAATGCAATATCAGCAACAATGTTTTTCTTTTCTATCGGTTCGTATAACCGCAAAACAGCATGATCGTTTTCGGTTGGATATGTGTTAATCTGTTTTGTAATACCTTGTTTTTTCCTATGGAGAACAGCTCTATTATATATATTTGCAACATCCGCCATTCTCTTAGTAATGGCTTGAATATTTTTAATGTATAGTTTTAATTCTTTATTACTGCGTTCAAGATTATCTGTTTTTATAGCTATACCCGTTGTATGAATTGCGGTCAACATATCATCAGCTATAGCTAAATATTCTCGTAATGTTTTATCCATTATTGACTGTAGTATACAATTATGTAATTGTTAGTTTAAAAAAATATTATATCATCTTCTATAAACTGCTAACTTACCACTATACTATATCTATGTCTGGATATGTTACATTTGATATGTTGTTATAATCAAACCATACAGCGGATGATATAATATCATTCAAACCATACATTATTACATTTTTAATTTCTTCCAAATTAACGTTTTTCACATCTCGTAACAGAGTTGCTGGATCACCAAAACGAGGAATCGATGAGCATCTAGATTGGTATCCTATTTTAATTATTTGTTCTCCTCGGTGTGCAAAATTACAAGTTCTTAAATTGCTATTGTGATATCTTGCCATCTTGAAACGTTGTTCATCGCATATGTTTTTGTCTCTATATTTACATCGTATAGATCGGACTCTACTATACTCTCGCGTTGAATCTATTAGTTCAGGAAACGGCACCTTTATGTAAACACTAGGTACAATACAACAATACAAACCTGGTGGATTAATTTTATCTGAGGGATTATTATAATAACCAAACATAGGTTTTATATTTGTTAAATTGTCCACGGTGTATGTTTTAAACTGGTAGTCTATTTCATGCAATAGAACACGTTTATTTTCTTCTTTAGTTGATTTAACTATTGGTCGTGGTATGGTAATTTGTTTTTTTCGTTCTATATGATCTCGTCCTTTATATGACAACATGCCATATGCCGTACTATAAACAAAATCTTCCTCGGGCTGAGGATGTGAAATATCATCATAAACCTCATCGATAAAGTCTTCGCAATCGCATAATAGTGTTTCCAAAGATTGAATATGTTTTTTTAAGGTATGTACAAGCTTTGATCCATCTTTAATTAAATTAGTACCTTCATTAATGCTGGCTTCTGTATGATCTTTAAGCTGTAGTTTACAATATTTACTAACTAGCAAACTAAAAGATTTTTCTAATGTAGTAGTATAGAGTTGAAGAGAATTATCCATCTAAACTGCTAATATATCATATATAAAAATATCGTTTATATAACTTAATTAAATATATAATTTGAGCAAAAAACAACCAAAATTGAAAATGGAACATACTAACAGCAGAAAGTTAGTTACAAAGAAAAAATTAAGTAGAGAGTTAGTTACAACGAAAAGATTAAGAATGAAATTAGCAGCAAAAGCACATTTGGATAAATTTCTTAGTAGTGTTGAAGAATCTCCAGCTCAACGTTCAGCCGAATGGTATAAAATCAGGAAAAATACAATAGGCGGTAGTGAAGTTGATAAAATTGTAAAATTAAAAGATACACCATACTGTTTAAGTTTAGTAGCAGAAAAGCTAGGTATAACATCTTTTAAAGGGTGTCTATTTACTAGATGGGGTAATATATTTGAACATGTGACAAAACAATGGACAGAACTAGCACTAAA
>Ga0210050_1003514_pt1 | contig 13843 bp, 10 predicted proteins | sample CryGey132114_all_FD_185463 | JGI IMG/M metagenome (GOLD analysis project Ga0210050, IMG submission 185463) | Groundwater microbial communities from aquifer - Crystal Geyser CG22_combo_CG10-13_8/21/14_all (SPAdes) (version 2) | ecosystem: Environmental > Aquatic > Deep subsurface > Groundwater ...
CGAACACACAAAGCTTGGGAGAAAGCTATTCCTGACTTTATTCATTACTACAATACTGAGAGACCGCACATGGGGCTTAACATGAAAACACCACTGGAAGTGATTACAAGCTATTGACTAGAAAACATCAAAATCAAAAGCCCTGCATAGAGCAGAGCCTTGAATATTTTTTGGGGCGGCTAGAGGGGATCGAACCCTCGTGTCTGGGACCACAACCCAGTGTTCTACCATTGAACTATAGCCGCCACGTCAGCCACGAGCGACAGGCTTCGTGTCATCTGGGAGTACCCAGAGGCCACTGCGCCTTTTGCTCGCGTCTTCCTTTTCAATTCACTCCTTAACCTTGAGTACAAGGCCCAAGTAGTGAATTGGGAAAGAGATACTTACTTTCAAATTTTCTGGTGCCCCCAGCAGGGATCGAACCTACATCTAGGGTTTAGAAGTCCCTCGTTCTATCCATTGAACTATAGGGGCACGTCGTAGGTTTGATTCATTCGAGGATACTAGCCATTTAACACTAAAAAGTTTGTTTTGTCAATGTTTGCGCGATTTTCCATGGAAGGTTTTGTGTACGTCTTTAAGCCGTTTGTCTGTAACGTGCGTGTAGATCTGCGTGGTAGTGATTGATTCATGCCCAAGCATAACTTGCACTGCTCTAATGTCTGCGCCATTTGAAAGCAGATCTGTTGCGAACGAATGTCGCAAGGTATGCGGAGTGATTTCTTTAGTAATTCCTGCAGCCCGGGCATACTGTTGCACAATGCGCTGCACAGACCTTGGAGAGAGCGCTCGTTGATCTTGCTCTTTACGGCTTTCTGATTTTTGCGCGCGGTCGTGGGAAATAAACAGCGCAGCATCAACGCCTGCGCGCGCATCGAGATATTTTTTGATTGCCTCTTTCGCTGATTCAGACAAAAATATAATGCGCAGCTTGCCGCCTTTTCCACGGATAGTGAATTCGTCTTTTTTGAGGTTTACCGTATCGCGCGTGAGTTTGGTGAGTTCGGAAACGCGCAGTCCGGTTGAAAAAAGTGTTTCAAGAATTGCTTTGTCCCGCAGTTTTACAATAGCCGAAGCTTTTGATGCTTGCGGGGCAGCGAGTAAACGTTCCACGTCGTCGCCGTCAATAAAATCAACTTCCCGTGTTTGCTGTCGAGCAAGTTCAATTTTTTCTGGAGCAAGTGATTGTATATCTTGGCGCGATAAAAATTTAAGAAAGCTACGCAAGGCGATTAAGTGGTAGTTTTGGGTTTTAATGGAAAGCTGTTGGCCATGTTTTGGATCTTGGTACCTATTGAGCCAGAGTCGATATTTACGGATTGTTTCCATGGTAATCTGCGCAGCCAAAGGATTACCTGCCCCTGTGGCAAATCGTTTTAGGTAAAAATCATAATTACGCAAGGTTGCTTGCGAGCGGCCTTTTTCCAGTTCCAAATATTCCAGAAAGTCGGTGATAAGCAGTGCGATTTTTTTCATAGGTATACGTGTATTGTAAGACACAAACAGCGTATTGACAAATAGCAATCATTTCGGTAGTATATAGGCATTATCTACGGTACCTTGGTTGTGGCACGATCGACCGCAACTCAGATACCGCCTATTATTAAATCACAGATTTTTTGGACTCGCAGAGCGGGTTTAAGAAAAATCTGAATTATTACGGGCTATGTTGGACAAAAAGAAGAAGGATCGGATCATTGAAAAATTTAAAACACACAAAAACGATACTGGTTCCCCAGAAGTGCAGATTGCCATTCTTTCTGCAGAGGTTAAAGAGCTTACGCTCCACCTTAAAACCCACAAAAAAGATTTCTCTTCGCGCCGCGGATTGATCAAAAAAGTTTCCCAGCGCCGCAGACTCCTGCATTACCTACAGCGAGAGGACGAAAAATCGTACGAGAACGTTGTTGCGTCTCTACACATTAAGCGGCGCGCCGAGCACACACGCGCGCCAGAGGATGAAACCGCGATTTCCGAAGAAAGCACTCAAGCACCAGCTTCCGATTCCGAAGAAGAAGCAGAGGCATAAATTGTTATCATCTAAACCCTACCTGTTCGTGTAGGGTTTAGTGCGCTATGAGGGGAGTATGTATACGCGGACTCATGGTTTTGATCCAATTGGCTCGGGAAGAAAAATTACCGAATCCGCGTTCGCATTGGCCGCAGGGCAATGAGTATGCTAAAAAGCAGGGTTGACTTTTTGCTTAATTTCTTATAGCATAGGCGTATGGTTCAATACAAAGCGCAGCGAGTAGGAGTGTTTGTGGATGTGCAGAACATGTACTATTCCGCCAAAAATTTGTTCGATGCAAAAGTAAATTTCGGCAAAGTACTTGAGGAGGCCGTGGGCAGCCGCGAATTGATACGCGCTATCGCGTATACAGTAAAAGGTCCACAGTCCGACGAAGACAATTTTTTTTCAGCATTGGAAAAAATAGGCTTTGAGGTCAAGATGCGCCCATTGCAGGTATTTTTAGGTGGTGCAAAAAAAGGCGACTGGGATGTGGGTATTTGCATGGATGCGATTCGCATGGCATCCAAGCTCGACGTGGTAGTGCTTGTTTCCGGCGACGGAGATTTTGAATCATTGATTTCCTACCTTAAGTACAGCCATGGTTGTGTGGTAGAAGTAATCGCGTTCGGCAAGACAGCATCAAGTAAGTTAAAAGAAGTAGCTGACGGGTTTTTGGATTTAGGAGATCAAAAAAAGTTTTTATTAAAGAGATAATTATTAGTTGTGGCACTAGCGTCGAATGGGTTTATTTAACTTCTACTGGTCACACGACGAGCGGAGATTAAATAAGCTCCTTTGCGGCCTATTGCCGAATGAGGAGTTTTTGTATGGAAGAGAAAAAGTATGTAACCTCGGTTGGCGGTTCTGAGATTGTGTTTTTAACCGGCAAGCTCGCGTTGCAAGCCAATGCATCTGTTTTGGCGCGCCTCGGGGGAACTGAAGTGCTTGCCACGGTTGTTATGCCGGGTGAGGCTCGGGAAGACATTGGCTATTTCCCGTTGATGGTTGATTACGAAGAAAAGCTCTACGCCGCCGGGAAAATTAAGGGCTCTCGATTCATTAAGCGCGAAGGCCGCCCTACGGACGAGGCTATTCTTTCGGCGCGATTGGTGGATCGAGCTATTCGGCCACTGTTTCCGAAGTGGCTTAAGAATGACGTGCAGGTAATTTTGTCCGTGCTTTCGTTCGACAAAGAGAATGATCCGGACATAGTGGGACTGAATGCGGCCGCAGTTGCGCTTTCTATTTCTGATGTGCCATGGAATGGCCCTATTGGAGCGGTGCGTGTGGCGCGAAAAAATGGCGAGTGGATTGTAAATCCCAGCTATGTAGTTCGTGCTGAGTCTGAGCTTAACCTGGTGGTTGCGGGTACTGCCGAAAAAACCCTCATGATTGAAGCTGATTCCAAAGAGGCTACTGAGGAACTTGTGTTTGAGGGCTTACAGTTCGCACAAACGCAACTCAAAAATCTTACTGATGTGTGTTCCAAGATGCAAAGCGAGATCGGCATTGCAAAAAAGAGCGAGCCCGTGGCGCCGGCAACAGAAGAAGATGGTTCTGGGGTTGATCCAGCCAAAGAGGCAGAACAGTTTATTAGCGAGCGAATTGGCAGTGTGCTGTTTACCGGACCAAAAGAAAGCAAGAGTTCCCGCAAACAAGCAGTGGTAACTATACTCGAAGAGCTGGAAGAGCATTTGCGCACGCTTCAAGTTGGCAAAGAAAAGCGCAAGCTTGCATCTTCTGTTGCAGAAAAATGTATTGAAAAAGCAGTCACACAGGCTATCCTTAAAGAAGGCAAGCGCGTTGATGGCCGCGCACTCGACGAAATCCGCCCTATTGCTGTTGAAGTTGGCTTGCTTGCCCGAACACATGGTTCAGGACTTTTTTCCCGCGGAGAAACCCAGGTTCTTTCTGTGGTAACACTGGATTCACCGGGTTCAGAACAGATTCTTGATACACTTGAAGAAAATGACACAAAAAAGCGCTACTTCCATCACTACAATTTTCCTCCATTTTCAGTTGGCGAAGCAGGCCCGTTGCGCGGCCCAGGCCGGCGTGACATTGGCCATGGAGCGCTTGCGGAAAAAGCATTGATTCCCATGCTTCCCTCAAAAGAAGATTTTCCATACACCATACGCGTGGTGTCTGAGGTGTTGGGTTCAAACGGCTCTTCTTCTATGGGATCAGTGTGCGGCTCAACACTTGCATTGATGAACGCGGGCGTACCCATCAAAAAGCCGGTTTCTGGAATTGCTATGGGATTGGCTTCCGACGAAGAAGGTAATTACAAAGTCCTCACTGATTTACAGGATTTAGAAGATGGCCCAGGAGGCATGGACTTTAAAGTCGCGGGAACAGCCGACGGCATTACCGCGATTCAGCTGGATACAAAAACGACAGGTCTTTCTAATGAAATTCTTAAAGAGACGCTTGATCGTGCAAAAATCGCGCGTTTGGAAATTCTTAGCAAGATAGAAGCGGTCATCTCAAAGCCAGCTGAGCTTTCCCCGTATGCGCCACGCATCACCAGTATTTCAATCAATCCGGAAAAAATTCGCCTTGTTATAGGTTCTGGCGGAAAAACCATTAATGAAATTATTGATGCGTGCGGTGTTGAAATTGATATTGATGATGATGGTTTAGTAATGATCACTTCTGAAACCGCAGAGGGTGCTTCCAAAGCCGAAGAGTGGGTTCGGAATTTAACGCACGATGTTTCAGCCGGAGAGAAGTACCAAGGACGCGTTACGCGCGTTATGGATTTTGGCGCATTCGTAGAAGTGCTTCCAGGCAAAGAAGGATTGGTGCACATCTCTAATCTTGCAGAAGGACATGTTGAGCGAGTCGAAGATGTCACTAAAGTGGGGGACACACTCGCTGTTGAAGTTATGGAAATTGATGAGCAAGGAAGAATCAATCTTCGGGTGCAAGGAGTCGTCAAAGAATCTCCTCGCAGAGACAGTGGCGACCGTGGCCAAAGGTCTGGTGGTTCGCACGGAGGAGCTCGTCCGTTCCGTCCAAGAAGGTAAGAGCATTCCGAACTAATCTGTACACAAAATGTGTTCAACCCCTCCGTCTCTACACGGAGGGGTTTTGGTTCTGGTTTGCTCGTGCTACACTGGCACTATGCAGAATAAATCATACTACCAATTAGGGCCTGTTGCGGGCGGCTTGGGCATTAGTGGAAGCGTGACTGCAACGCGGCCGTTTCGCCGATGGAATATCTTTCCATTTGTGTATGGCTTGGTTGCGCTTGGGGTTATTGCGTTGGTATTTGCGTGGGCAACATCCCGCGGCAGCTTGCCACTTGCGAGCGCGCTTCCAGACACCGTATCCTGGTATGGGCGTATTACCATTCCGCGCGCTACTGCCTGGTGGAGTCGGATTATTTTTTGGCAGGATCCTTTGGAGAAGAGTAGTGATGCGCTGAAATTAGTAAGCTCGCTTGATCTGGTGCATTGGCATGGAAAAACATTTGCCGGCGATATCCTACCCATGCTTTCCGGCAGTATTGAGATTGCTGAGCTTTCGAGCGGAGAAACAGTGCTTGCGGCTGGTCTTTCAAACACAACCACCTGGTACGCGCTTTTTGAGGGTGTTTCTCAGGATCCAGAAGCTATACATACCGAAGAAATTTCTCTAGAAGGCGTATGGCAGAGTATTGCCCCGCAGCATAGCTCTTTTGCTTGGCAAATTCGCGGCCAGAAGCTGTATATTGCAAGCAGTGCATTCGTGCTTGAGGAATTGGGCGAGCCTGGGCCAGATACTGTGTTGCGAGCTCTGCAGGACGCAGAATCAAAAGGAACAACAGGGGTATGGTATGTGCGGACCCCAGAAGGCTCACTGAGCAGGAATCCATATAGTAAAACATTGCTTGAGGGAGCTCGGTTTCCTTTGGTACTTGACATTGATGTTTCCCCAGGAAAAATCAAATTTAGCGCGCCAAAAAGCGCAGACAACAAGCTGTCAAGTGTTGACGCAAGCGTACTCCAGAACTTATATAGCTCTTTGGATTCAAGCATGGTGCTGTATACATCTTCTATTGGGCAACAGTACAAAGACTGGCGTTCTTTATTTTCCGAAGATGCACAGCTGAATCTTGCAAATACAGAAGCATTATTGATGGATTTGTACGGGGTAGATAGTGCCTTGTTTTCTGAATCTCTTAAGGATTCAGAGCTTGTATTCCTTATGTCAGATCCTAAGGAACAAGTGCAAGATACGGAATCTGATTGGGTGGCCGTGTTTTCTAGTGCACCTGAAGACGTATTAAAGCGCGTTGCAGAGACATTGTTTGCCATAGGCCATCCATTAGATGTTCCCGTAGAGCTTGCCGATGGATCGGTAATGGTTGAATTGCGTGCGGACACAGAAGGTATTATATGGGAAGACATGTTTGTGCCTTATAATGGCGCTGAGTTAGTATTTGCCTCTTTGCAGGGGGCAGGAGAAGTGCATGGGTATGCGGTAGGAACTATTCCGGGGATAGGGATAGTATTAACAAACAATATTTCGCTTATACATCGCATAGTACTGGCTCAATCACACGCAGAAAGAGCATCTGACATGCCGAGCTGCGGGCCAACGACTCCTCGTACGGCTGGATTTCGGATTTCGCGCGGAGTGGTGCGGGATTTGTTGCCTCTTATTCCATCTATTCAGCAGATAATTTTGTCAGATGATGCAACTGGAGGAGTTATTGGGTGCGTAGTACTGCAATTAAGTAGTAGTCAACAGTAAAGGGGATTGACTTTTGCATTTAGGTGTGCTACAATGTATATGTTCTCTACTTTTTTGAACTTTAACATTGGAGACCGACCTCCAATTCAAAACAAAAACAAAAAACAAACGGTGTCTGGACCGGGAAACAAAAACAAAAAAGTACGGTTCGTTCGTATACAGATGAACGCAACCACATAGAAGGTAGAGATATGCACTTTAAAAGTCGGAATCGTGCCCTAACGTAGGGCTGTTTGAAAGCAAAATGTTGGATTGCCTAGGAACATGGACGTGACATGAGTGATGTCTATATTCCTAGGTAAGCCAGCTGCCACAAGCAGTCATCAGGGGGGCGCAGTTGGCCTATTTATTAATTATAAAGAGGCGCTCACTGCGCCCTCTAACGAGTCTTTCATTATACCGCACCACCTATGCAGGCAAAACGCCTGTTTTTTTGTTTTTGATATGATATACTGTAGCTACTATGAATACCACATTATTTGATACCGCCTTTTTAAAAGAACAAAAGCAGATACTATCTGCACGCAAAGTAAAACTAGAGGAAGATCTCGCTGCCAGGGGAACTAAAAAAGCATCTGATCCAAACGACTATAGGACCACCTACCAGGAGTATGGAGATGATGAGGAATCCAATGCCGCTGAGTACGCGCAAACCGAAACTAACCTTGGGGTAGTAGAAAAGCTTGAGGATGAACTCAAGAAAGTATCTGCAGCGCTTGGGCGCATTGAGAGCGGAACCTATGGCGTAGATATTAAATCTGGAAAGCCTATCCGCATAGAACGGCTCAAGGCAAATCCAGCTGCTGAAACCGACATCATTCTCACATGAGTTCAAAGCGTGCCATAGGGATAGCTTGTGTTGGGTTAGTGCTTGATCGCACGCTCAAATACTTAGCGCAGACAACCCCTGAATATACTGAGGGAGTTTTTACTGCGAACCACGCGCTTGGTTTTAAGCTTCATGTAAATACTGTATTTGCGTGGAGCCTTCCAATTTCGAACACCGTTGCCTTGTGGTTTGCGCTCGCAGTGATGGCTGGTCTTGTCATTGTGCTGTTCAAAAAACGTGCTCACCCTGAATGGACTGGACTGTGGCTTGTGCTTGCGGGAGCAATCTCAAATATAGCAGACAGAGTGTTGTACGGCGGAGTGATTGATTATATTGTTATTCCGTTTTCAGGTGTGGTGAATGTTGCCGATCTACTAATCATTGTCGGCGTGGGACTCTTAGTATTTCCACGCAAGGCATATGCTCACTAATATTGTTTCGTGCGCAGTCCTCGGTTTGGCTGGCGAACCAATTACTATTGAGGTTGATGTTTCGCGCGGGTATCCGACATTTATTGTGGTTGGGTTGCCGGATAAATCTGTAGACGAGTCGCGGCAGCGCATTCCAACCGCGATTCGCAATTCAGGATTTGAGTATCCATTTGCCAAGCGCGTGGTTGTGAACCTTGCGCCGGCTGATTTAAAAAAAGAAGGCGCTTCGTATGATCTTCCCATTGCCGTGGGAATTTTATTTTCTACAGAACAAGTTCGCGCTGACTTGCGCGAATCTGTATTTGTGGGAGAGTTGGCGCTTGATGGCAGCGTGCGTGGAACACGCGGAGTACTACCTATTGCGCTCTGGGCTCGTGATTCCGGGTATCGGTATGTGTATGTGCCCGCCTCAAACGTAGCCGAAGCAAGTGTGGTGCACGGTATTAACATCATGCCAGTTGCAACGCTTGCTTCTTTAGTTCGGCACCTGAATGGGAGAGAGTTAATTATTCCAGCTGAACACCTACTCGTCCCTACAGCCATACGCGCAGATTACTCCATTGATTTTTCTGATATCGCAGGACAAGAGCATGCCAAGCGCGCTCTTGAAATTGCGGCCGCAGGAAGCCACAATGTGGCAATGTCAGGGCCGCCGGGTTCAGGGAAAACCATGCTCGCGGGAAGCATGGTGACTATTTTACCGGATTTAACATTCGAGGAGCAGCTTGAGGTTACTAAGATTTATAGTATTGCCGGACACCTTCCGCCTGATACATCGCTTATTAACACGAGGCCGTTCCGTAGTCCGCATCATACTGCCAGTGGCATTGCGCTTGTCGGTGGAGGCGCGTTTCCGCGCCCAGGAGAAATTAGCCTAGCGCACCGCGGAGTTCTTTTTTTGGATGAGTTCGCGGAGTTTTCCCGGTCTGTATTAGAAAATTTAAGGCAGCCGTTAGAGGACGGGCGCATTACCATATCCCGCGCCCAAGGAAGTGTTACTTTCCCAGCTCGGTTTATTTTAGTCGCATCCTTTAACCCCTGTCCGTGCGGGTTCTTAGGAGACGCAGATCGCAACTGCGTGTGTACGCAATCACAAATTATAAAATACCGCACTAAAATATCCGGCCCTATTGCAGATCGCATTGATTTGCACGTGGAAGTGCCAAGACTGCCATTTGAAAAGCTTGAATCAATTGGAGGGGAGTCCTCGGCCGAAATACTCAAACGCGTTAATCGCGCTCGCGCAGCACAGCATGCGCGCCTATCTCCGTTTAAGGTGCTCACCAATAACGAAATGAACGCACAGCTTGTTCGGCAGTTGTGCGTGCTTGATGCTTCCTCCCGAGATCTTATTAAGCAGGCAGTGAATACCATGCACCTTTCCGCGCGTTCGTTTCATCGAGTGCTCAAAGTTTCCCGCACGATTGCGGATTTGGCCGGAGAAGATGCAATTACTGTATCTCACATCGCCGAGGCTCTACAGTATCGCCCCAAAGGCGACTAGAAGTAGTCGAGTGGATTTGCTCTGTTGCCGTTCACCCTGACTTCAAAGTGCACGTGCGGTCCAGTAGAGCGCCCGGTTGATCCAACAGCTGCTATGACGCCTCCTTTTTTAACACGATCTCCTTTTGTAACGCCAAGCTTGCTGTTGTGCGCGTACAATGTTTGAATGCCATTACCATGGTCAATAATAATGTAATAGCCATACCCGCCCGCGTTCCAGCCTGAGGTTGTTACAACACCGTCTTCGGCCGCATACACGGGCTGTCCTGTTTTGTTGCCAATATCAATTCCCGTATGCCGCCATCCGCGGAAGTACTGGGTGATGTGTTTGGCGGTTGTTGGCCAGTTAAATGTTCCCACGGCAGATGGGGCTGGTTTAAAGATGCTCGAAAGATCCGCAAGCCCAGTTGATGGCGCGGGTGCTGGGCGAGCAGGCGCAGGCGGGATTCCGTCTGGCACAACAACCTTGGCGCCAATAACGAGCTCTGATGCATCTGCAAGTTTGTTGACTTCAAGAATATCTTCCGGTTTTGCGCGGTAGCGCGTGGCAATTGCGTTTAAGGTGTCTCCACGAGAGATGGTGTGCAGTACACCGGTAACCGGCAAAATAACAAGATTTTGACCAGGTTTAATAAAGTCGCGCGGCCCGAGTTTGTTTTCCCAAAGAATCGTATTAGTGCTTACGTTAAATAGTTCCGCAACTTCTGAGATCGTGTCTCCATTTTGCACTACATACGTAACAATGCTGTCGCGTGGCTTTGGGGTGATGTCTGTTGCTGGCAGATCCGGCTTGAGTACTGAATCCCCAGTTCCAGATACTATTGTTGTGTCTTCAGTGTAGGGTAGTTGGCCTGTTGGCTCAACTGAACTTTGCACGCCGATTCCAGCAAGCGCTCGTTCGGGCATTTGAGCGTTTTGTGCGGCTGCATCTGCTGCAGGAATGCTTTCTTCAATGTATAATTCATAGTCGCTCTGGCTGATAAGCAATGTGTACATGCCGGAGTTTCTTCCAACCTCTTCTGGTCGCAGTTCGCGCGCTTTAAGGTTTGCTGTTGCAACAAACATAGAGAGAACAACAAGTCCGCCATAAAACAAAACATTGCGGCTGAAGTTTTCTCCGAATTGGCCCTGGCCGTATTCCTGTAGTTTTCCAAATTTTGCTTCGACTGTTTTGAACCCTCGATACAGGGGCAGTCCAAAGATCCATACCACGACTTTGAACACATGATTCGCAATAAATTTAACGCCCCAGAGTACTGCGCCTACTGTTTTGAGCGCAAATAAAACGATTCCAGAAACAAGGGTCAATAAAAGCACTGCATTCTTTTTTGCCAAAAGAACGTTTCTTGAAGGTTTACGCATTCGTTTGTAGGTATTTCCGTGTTGTAATCTCATAGTAGACTAGATACAATTATACCGCATTATAGGCAAAAGTGTTACCTAAAAAGCTAAAATGCATTGATTTTTGGGCGTAAAACCTATATGCTATTGGTATACCTATGGCAGAATACAACCATATTGCAATTGAGTCAAAGTGGCAGAAGCGCTGGGAAGAAGAGGGCGTTTTTAGAGCTTCTGATAAGCCCAAGGCCTCTAAAAAGAAATATATTTTAGATATGTTTCCCTATCCTTCAGGGGCAGGCTTGCACGTTGGCCATCCGGAAGGGTACACGGCCACAGACATCTATTCCCGTTTTTTGCGCATGAATGGGTATGAAGTATTGCACCCAATAGGCTGGGACGCGTTCGGGTTGCCCGCTGAAAACTACGCAATCAAGAGCAAAGTGCATCCTAAAGAAAGCACCGAAGCAAACATTAAAACATTTACGCGCCAAATAAAGTCGTTTGGATTTTCGTACGATTGGACGCGCGAAGTTAACACAGCTGATCCTGCGTACTACAAATGGACTCAGTGGCTGTTTTTGCAGTTGTACAAAGCAGGGCTCGCATACAAGAAAGCTGCTCCCGTAAACTGGTGTTCATCCTGCCAAACGGTTTTAGCAAACGAACAGGTAGTTGATGGTACGTGCGAGCGCTGCAGTTCCGAAGTCATCCAGAAAAATTTGGAGCAATGGTTTTTTAATGTTATTGGCAATGATCCAAAAGGAAAGCATGGTTCATATCCCGAGCGCTTGCTTTCTAACTTGGAAACTTTGGATTGGCCAGATCCTATTAAACACATGCAGCGGAACTGGATAGGGAAGAGTGAAGGATCTGAAATCACGTTTTCCATTGTCATTGCGAGCGAAGCGAAGCAATCTGATAGCCGCGATGGACGTGTTGATAAGATTGCTTCGTCGGCGAATACGCCTCCTCGCAATGACATACGGGTCTTTACCACGCGGCCGGACACATTGTTTGGGGCAACCTATGTAGTGCTCTCTCCGGAGCATGCATTGGTTTCTGAATTAAAAGGCCACATTCAAAATTGGGATGAAGTTGCATCGTACATCAAAGCCGCTTCCACTAAGAGCCAGCTTGAGCGCACGGATTTGGCAAAAGAAAAAACTGGGGTTGAACTAAAAGGTGTTAAAGCAATTAACCCAGGAAATAATGAGGAGGTTCCAGTTTGGATTGCAGATTATGTGCTATCAACCTATGGCACGGGCGCGATTATGGCAGTACCTGGCCATGACGAACGTGATTTTGAGTTTGCAAAAAAGTTTAAGCTCCCAATCAACCAGGTGATTGATAATGGCGAGGACGTGCCATCAGTTGTTCCGGGAACAATAATGAATTCAGGAACGTTTGATGGCATGGATTCAGAGAAGGCGAAATGGAAAATCACAAAACATGTCAAAGGTAAGCGAACCATCCAATACAAGCTTCGCGATTGGCTTATTTCGCGCCAACGATACTGGGGCGCGCCAATTCCTATTATCTATTGCGATACCTGCGGAGAACAGCCAGTTCCAGAAAAAGATTTGCCCGTTACCTTGCCAAATGACGTAGATTTTAGGCCAAAAGGGGAATCTCCATTGGCTCGGTCAAAGTCTTTTCATGACGTGAAATGTCCGCAGTGCGGCGCTGTGGCGCGCAGAGAGTCAGACACCATGGATACGTTCGTGGATTCTTCGTGGTATTTTTTGCGGTACATTGATCCACGCAACGAAAAAGAATTTGCAGACAAGAAAAAAATAAAAGCATGGATGCCGGTTGATATGTACGTTGGAGGAGCTGAGCATGCGGTACTGCATCTTTTGTATAGCCGCTTTGTCACTATGGCATTGCATGATTTAGGGTATGTGGATTTTTCCGAACCGTTTCTTACATTGCGCAACCAAGGATTGATTATGGGGCCTGATGGGCAGAAGATGTCTAAGTCCCGCGGCAACGTGGTTAATCCAGATGAGGTTATTGCGCAGTTTGGAGCGGATTGCATCCGTATGTACGAGATGTTCATGGGTCCTTTGGAGGACGCAAAGCCTTGGGACACCAACGGCATTGTGGGCGTGCGGAGATTTTTAGAGCGCGTGTGGAACGCGCACGCGTTTGTGGATACAGCATACCTAAACGAGGAGCAGGAGCGTATCGTGGGCCGTGAATTAGCAAAGACCATTAAAAAAGTCCAAGACGACATTCAGTCATTTGGATTTAACACCGCAGTTTCTCAGTGTATGATTTTTATCAATACTCTCTACAAGCATGAGCGGATCAGCACGCACGATTGGGAAGCATTTCTGAAAGCGTTGAATCCGTTTGCTCCGCATATCACCAATGAGTTATGGGAAATACTTGGCCACAAGAATGTTATTGAAAAAGAAACATGGCCCGAAGTTGATGTGTTGTTGCTTAGCCAAGATGAAATCACCTATGCAGTGCAGGTGAATGGCAAGCTGCGAGGCACGGTTGTTATTAGCGTTGGCGCCTCTGAAGGTGATGTTGTTAAAGCGGCAAAGGGCGAAGCGAACGTGGCTGTGCATTTGGAAGACAAGGAGATTGTTAAAACCATATTCGTAAAAGAAAAGCTGGTTAATTTTGTTGCGAAATAACGGGGCAGTGTATGAGAGAAGTAGTTGCCATACTCAAGAGCGGGGGAGTGATTATATACCCGACTGATACGGCGTACGCGCTTGGATGCGATGCGACCAATCAAAAAGCAGTGGAAAAGATTTTTAAGATCAAAGGGCGGGAAGCGTCCAAGACCTTGCCGCTAATTGCGGCTGATGCTGCTATGGTACGCGAATGGGCGGAGTTATCCGAGAAAGCGGAAGGTCTTGCGAAAGAGTACTGGCCCGGCCCTTTGACATTGGTTTTGCCAGTAGCCAAAGAAGGTCTTGCTCAATCTGTTATAAAGGATGATTGCATTGCCATTCGTGTTCCAAA
>Ga0210050_1003524_pt1 | contig 13809 bp, 17 predicted proteins | sample CryGey132114_all_FD_185463 | JGI IMG/M metagenome (GOLD analysis project Ga0210050, IMG submission 185463) | Groundwater microbial communities from aquifer - Crystal Geyser CG22_combo_CG10-13_8/21/14_all (SPAdes) (version 2) | ecosystem: Environmental > Aquatic > Deep subsurface > Groundwater ...
TCATATACCGATACCTTACAGCACGGTTGTAAACTGTCAAAAAACCTTTGACTCCTCTATATTTACTTTGTATTCTCATATTGCGCCCATTTGATTAATGAGTGCAATATGTATGTGAGGTTAGTCAGATAGTTACTCGTTTATGAGTTTCAGAATGATAAAGAATATAATGGCTTCCTGTAATATGGTCAATTTCAAATCCTGTTTTTTGAACAATTTTTAAAAGTTTCTTAGGAGTAAGGGAATGGATTTTAGGCATAAAGTTTCGCTTTGCTTTCGGGAACCCGAATCAAACTGATAAAACTTTCTTCATCAGAAAAAATTGGTTCCTTGCGCTTTTTAAGAGAAATAATATAACCAGAAATAGCGTCAATAGCCATCTCCTTTGCCTCTTTCAAGTTTTGGCCATAAGTAATACAACCAGGTAAAGAAGGAATAATCACCGTAAAACCGCCTTCTGGTTCGGGACGAAAAATAATATTAAATTGTCTTAATTTTTTATCCATACATTACATTTAAATTGTATTAAATCAAACTTCTGGTTCTGGACGAAAAATAATATTTAAAAAAATATTTGTTTTAATTTTTCAAATTAAAATAATATTTAAAAAAATATTTGTTTTAATTTTTCAAATTAAAATAATATTAAATTGTCTTAATTTTTTATCCATACATTACATTTAAATTGTATTAAATCAAACCTTAAAAAGTCAATCATTACACTACTATCTTTTGCTTAAATCGGACAGACGCCTGTCCGATTTATGTCTTTGATGGTATATTTTTTTCTTTATTGATTATTCCGCTTTCACACAGCCGACTTCGGTTTGAGAGGCGGAGCAAAGGTTATTACTACCACTACAATTCCCGTAACCATTGTCGTTCGAAGAAGAATAAATACAATGTTCTATAGTACTATCCCACTCCCACTGATTCTGCCAAGTCCACTGCCCCCACCCAGGATTAGTTTTGTAAAAATTCTCTCTATAATGAGAACCTGTAGAGCATGATGTTCCTGGCATAAAACCGCTCCAATTGTCGTTACAATTATTCCCAGTACAGCTTTGAGATTGCGTAGTACTATAATTTTCCTTCTTTGTCCAGCCGGATGGACATCCTCCACCTGCGGGTAAATAACACACTCCTTGAGCGTCTACCCAATTTCCACCAACATTATTACAATCCGTAGCGTTTGAAGATATTATTGTCGTGTCCCCGGTGGTAAGCGACTTCCACTGTGTTCCGTCATATACTTCCAAGTCGCTTCCGGTCCAGCGGATGGTGCCGGCATTTGGAGACGCGGAATCATCTTTCCCAACTTTAATTTGCCCAGCTACCTCAACATTATCCTGAAAATATCCGTTTCCAAACACAGCAAGAGAGTTTAATGAAAGTCCTCCGTCTTTCACTTGGGCTGTTGAGCCAATATGCACGGGTGTCGGGGTATTACCCAAAGGAGGCGCTTGTGTTGGACCGGTCCACGCGGCGAATATGTAATTGATAGAGAGAGCGAATGTGAATGCTATCGTGAGTAAAAGAAATTTTATTAGATTTTTTCGCATAATTTTTGATTAGCTTTACAAACTTTATGACTTTATAACTTTATGAACTTTATGAACTTTATGAACTTTATGAACTTTATGACTTTATGACTTTATGACTTTATGACTTTATGACTTTATGACTTTATGACTTTATGACTTTATTTATTATATTTCAATTCGGCAGATTTTCATATAAAAATCTGTGGATAACTTTGGCGGTTAAAAAAGGAGGGTCTGACCCTCCTTTTTTAGGCATTCTTAAAAATTTGAGAACTGCGAGGGCCACCCCTAAATGAAAGACCTTGAATTGGTTCATTTGAATGAACCTTAAGGAGTAACCATCCTTCAAGCACCTCGCGGAAACAATGGTGCCTGTCCCTATTATTATTGAACCGTCTTCTTTCTTCTTTGCGATTTCTTCTTCAGCGTTTTCAAAATCAGTGCGGGAAACAAGTCTGGAATCTATTATAATAAATATCAAGGTCGGACCTTAATATGCCATTTTTCGCGAACAGAAAAGATATTTTTGTTGACATACTTGATTGATAGAATTTGCTTTAAAAGAAACGCGCGCCGGTAATAAGAAAGAAAATAAAGGAAATAAAACGCGCGAAAATAGGACCGAATATGAATATAAATAAAAATAAAAAGCCAAAAATCGCGGCAAATCCGTATTTCATTGATATATCCATAAATTTTCTATAACTTTCCGCCGGCTTGGACGGCAAAATGGACGCGAATACTTTTGAACCGTCAAGCGGCGGAAATGGTATGAGGTTGAAAAATCCAAGAAAGATATTGACAAATACAACAATGCTCGCAATCTGAATGAATGGCGCGGATAAAAATTCAAACGCTATGCCGAATCTAATAAGCAAACCGAAAATAATCGCTATTAAAAAATTCACAGCAGGACCAGCTCCTCCCACAATCGCTTCTCCCCATCGCTGATTACGAAGATTATACGGATTATAAGGAACGGGCTTTGCCCAGCCGAATATAAATCCCGCTTGCGTCAAAATCAAAATAGCGGGAATTATAATAGAACCAGTTAAATCAAGATGTTTAAGCGGATTGAGCGTAAGCCGTCCTGCGAATCGCGCCGTTGGGTCTCCTAAAGCGTTCGCGGCATAACCGTGCGAAACTTCATGAATAACAATAGAAAATATAAGTATTATTATTATAAAAATAAAATCGGGCATAAATATGAAAAAATTGTTTTATTTGCTTAATTTAGAGTTTAATGATAACATAGCTTAAATATAAAGTATAAAATAAATAAAAACGCGAAATAACAATAAAAAAATACTATATTATTATTTTGTGTTTTTGACTTTTAATTTTTTATTTATGAAAATTTGCCCAATAACTCAAAAGAGTTCTAAAATTGCGGGAAGATACAGCAACCGCGTTCGCGCTACACAATTTAACCCTGTTGGAAATGTAAGAAGATACGCGAATTTTCAGAAAAAGAAAATATATATCCCCGAGCTTAAAAAAAACATAACTCTTGAACTTTCAACAAAAGCGTTAAAAACAATCAAAAAAAACGGCGCTTACGCCACTCTCAAAAAAGCAGGGCTTATTTAAAACAGCTCTTAACTAACAGCTGTCGGCTTCTTGGTAAAGAAGAAAACAAATAACAAAAAGATTTTTATTTTTTATAGAGTTTGCTATGCGTTCCTATTAAGTGAAAGATGATTTCTTCATCTTTGTCATTTTCGGAAAATATAGCTCTCCAATTTCCTGTAATATTTATACTTCTGTAATTTTTTAATTTGCCATTTAATTTGCGGTTGTTTAGTGTAGGGTTGAACTTATCTTTTATGAAAATCTCCAATCTTTCCTTAAAAGCGACACGAATTTCAAATGGTGTGTTTTTAAAATCTTTTATAAACTGATTTGAATAACTAATTTTTATCTTCATTTATAATCTTGTCTAAAAAAGAAACAGCGTCCTTTGAGTTGACGAATTTTCTGCAATTTCCCATTTTAATATCTCTTTCCGATTCTCTTAATGCGTCAATCATATACTTGCTGGGAGTTTTCTCTCTTAAGCTAAAGTGCGCCGTTTTTGTTTTTACAAGTTGTTTTAAATATCCGTTTATGAGAGCGCTCAAACTAAAGCCAAGATCATTGGCGACCTTTTGAGCATCAGCTTTAACTTTGGGGTTTGTTTTTATGTTTATAACACTTGTATTCATAATAATGATAGTATATACTTTGTACATACCAAGTCAAGTTGTTATCCCAAAACTTAATAATTCACACTTTCCCCGTCCGACTTGAAAATAATCGTTCCTCTATCTTGCGTGTTCAATATTACCGAATTAAATTGATTTAGCATTTCAATCACTTCTTTATGAGGATGCCCGTAACTATTATTTACTCCCGCTGAAATTACAGAATATTTTGGAGAAACAAAGCCCAAAAATATTTGCGCCGATGATGTTTTAGAGCCGTGATGCCCCGCTTTCAAAACATCGCTTCGCAGTTTCTCTCCGTCAAGAAAAACAAGATATTCTTCAATCATTTTCGGTGAATCTCCCGTGAGCATAAACTCCGTATTTTTATAAACAAGTTGAATAACAATAGACGCTGTATTGCTTTCAACATCGGAAACATCTCTGTCCGGAAATAAAATGTTCAGAAATACGCCGTCATCAAGCGTTACAACCATTCCTCTTTTGGCAAAAATTCTCTTAATTTTATTTTGCGAAATCACGCTCTCAAAAGCGCGCGATATTCCCGTGTCGTTTTTCGCTCCGGATTCTAAAATAAAATCAACAGCGTATCTCCGCAGAACATCGGGAAGTCCGCCGATATGGTCTTTGTCTGGATGTGTCGCTATCACAACATCAATAGAGCGGTCGTAAAAAGGCATCACTTTGCTTAATTGCCTTAAGACCGATTTGTTCGCTCCGCCATCAATTAAAACCTGATTGCCGTTTGGCGCTTCTATAAAAATAGCATCTCCCTGCCCGATGTCCAAAAAAGCAACTGTAAGAATTTTATTTCGTGTTTCAATAAAAATGCTATTCCATATAAAAAAGTTAGCCAAGAAGAGCGTGGCAAGAAGATACCATTTTATATTTAGCTTGAGAGATTGCATAAAGCGCATAGAAAAAGTGTAGCAAATTTAACATAAAATTATAAATTACAAATTAGTGTATGATATCTGCGTTATATTACTTTTAGATTTCATATTAAATAAATTTTTCTTACTTTTTTCCTAAAAAAGGATATAATATGCTTGTATGCAATATCAGGAACAAAAATTTAATATTTCTAAATTAAACGGTATTTCGGAAAAACAAATCGCGGCGCATATTGGACTTTATGCGGGATATGTAAAACATACAAATCTTATTCGTGAAAAAATTCGCGAATTTGAAAACACCGATAAAGAAAAAAATGCGTATGCGATCGCGGAATTGCGTCGGCGGTTTAGTTTTGAGTTTAACGGTATGCGTATGCACGAATATTATTTTGAACAGCTTGAAGGAGGCGCTAAAGAAATAAATCCTAATTCTGAACTTGTAAAAATAGTGTCGGAGAAATATGGTTCATTTGAAAATTTTATAGAACATTTCAAAACGGTTGGAAAAAGCCGAGGTATTGGCTGGGCTGTTTTTTACTATGACATTAAAGGCGGAGTTCCTCACATCGTATGGATAAGCGTTCACGAGCTCGGAGTATTAGCCGGACTTCCTTGCATACTCGCTATGGATATGTGGGAGCATAGCTTTATGGTTGATTATCTGCCAAACGAAAAAGAAAAATACATTGACGCTTTTCTTAATAACATCAATTGGAGCGTTGCGGAGAAAAGATTTAAGAGCGCGCGGACAATCTCCACATAAATAATCCGTATATAGCGTAGATTAAAATTGCCACCCATATGGGAAAATAATTTATTTCAATCGCCGTAAACGGAATAGACGCGAATATGTCCACCACTTTAAGCTGATAGGTCAGAAGCATATTTGTTACAAAAGCAAACGGAAAAGAAAGAAGTGTTGACACAAAACCGACCATACCGGTTAAAAATCCAAAAAGCATTGTGATTGGAATAAATGCAAGTATAAGAAGATTCACGGGAAGCGCCGAGAGCGACAGTGTCCCCATTTTGTATAAAAGAAGCGGCAAAATAAATATCTGCGTCGCGACTGTCGCGACGGCAAATTCGCGAAGTTGAAATTTTGTCGGAATTAGATGAAAATATTTTTCAATTTTTGGCGCTAAATAAATAAGCCCTATTGTCGCCATAAAAGAAAGCTGAAAAGAAGAATCAAACGCTAAAATTTTCGGATTATGCAATAACATAAAAAATCCAGCTATAAAAAGCGCCCGTGTTATCGCGTAAGTTCTTGAGGTTGAACGAGCGAGTAAGACTAAAAGAGCCATAATTGAAGCGCGGACTATTGTGGCGGAAGCTCCTGTCATAATTGCAAAAAATATTATAGCAATCGCGCCGATTGAAATTCCAAAAATATAAGGGAGGAATGAAAATAAACGCATTATCGCCTCTGCGACTATTGTTACATTGTAACCGGAGAGAACAACAATGTGTATAATTCCAGTTTTTCTAAAATCATCCTGAAGTTTTTCTCCGAGCGACTGTTTTGCTCCCACGACAAGACCTCCGAGCAGAGACGCTTGAGGGTCGGGGATTACTCTACCAACCCTTTCAAGAAAAGAACTCTTGAACGCGAACAACGCTCGTTTCACTATATTTCCATTTCCGCTTTCAATCAATTCAATTTTTGGATAAAACATTTGATAAAAAATTTCATCTTTTGAAAGATATGAAACATAATCAAAAACTTTTCCATCATTTTCTGCGAAATTTTTCGGTTTTTGGAGTTCTCCCTTAATATGAATTTTGTCTCCGTATGAAAATTTAGGATAAATATCCGCCGTTATTATCGCTTTGCCGCTGACTTCACCGCGAACAGAAGAAATTATATTTTCAAAATTAACGATTAATTTCGTATTATTTTCTCTTTCATCCGGCTCATCTACGACAATACCCTCCGCGTCAATTTCTCGCCCGACAAGAGCGTCAAGCGCGGGATTTCCTTTATTTAAATCAGCGATATCAAACCGCAAAATACCAAGACCTGCGGATAATATAAAAAGAGCGATTATAATCACTTCCGCTGAAAATAATTTGCGATAAAATATATAATATAAAAAGAAAAGCGCGCCTGATAGCGCGATTAAAAAAATTGAAAATGAAAACCCGAAATCAAAAAAGGAGCGAAATAAAATCCCGACGGAAAAACCTCCGACAAAAATATATAAATAATTTACTCTCATTGTCCTGAGTCCATCGCTTTATTCGCGAGATGGTCGGCTTTTTTGTTTTTTTCGCGTGGAATATAAAAAAATTTTATTTTTGAAAAATCTTTTACCTGCATATTGTGAATTTTTATAAACTGCGGAAAGAGTGTTTCCTCTTTTATCTGATATTTTCTAGAGAGATGATATGCGACAAGCTGACTGTCTAATTTTACTTCAATATCTAATTCTTTTAATCTGTCTTTATTGAATAATTTTTTAAGCGTTTGAAGTCCTATTATAACCGCTTCATACTCCGCAAAATTATTTGTCGCATTGCCGAGAAATTCCGACACTTCTTTCAAAACTTTCCCCGCGCCATCGGTAATCACGACGCCTATTCCAGCAGGGCCCGGATTTCCCCTCGCTCCTCCGTCTGTAAAAATAATAATTTTTTCTTTCATAAATAAACAATAGCACTAAATTTTTTGCTCTTCAAACAATAATTAATTTGCATTTTGGTATTTGTAATTTATTAGAAATTAGGAATTAGGAATTAAAAATTTGTTTGTCCTTTGACGCTTTGTATTTTGAATTTGTAATTTACAATATATCAACTATTCTTAAACGCAATTCGGGAAAATTGCGAAATGTGGATTTTTCAATTGACGCAATCAAATTGATTTTTTCTCCTTTTTCAAGAAGCGCGTCAAAACTTTCATTGTTCTTAAAAAAACCTATGGCGGAAATTATTTTATTGTCATTTTTTTTAAAATCAAGCTGTAAATGATTTTTATCTTTTCCGAAATGTTTTATTTCTGCAATCTTAATATTTTCAAAAAGAAACAATGGTTTTGGATTTCCCAAACCAAACGGAGCAAGTTGTTCAATTATTCCGTATGTATTCCAATTTATATCGTCAATTTCCAATCTTTTATCTATATACGCCTCTTCATTATCGCAATTATGTTCTTCTTTGGCTTTTATGTAAGATTTATTTAATATATCCTCAAGAAAATAAATATTCTCATTTGTAATAGAAAAGCCGCCAGAATAAGCATGTCCTCCAAAAGCGATAAAGGTTTCTTTAACCATTTCCATCATCTTTACAAGATTCACACTGCCGTCCGAACGACATGACCCTTTCAATATATCTCTGCCATCTCTCCCCCACAAAAATACGGGCTTCTCGTATTCATCAACAATAGAATTTGCGGCAAGTCCTAAAAGCGTCGGCCTCCAGAGAGGATTGCCCATTACAATCACTTTTTTTATTTCGGCAAGATTTTCAATTCTTTTTTTAATTTCTTTTACGATTGACGCGACAATTCCTTTTCGTTCATTATTTATTTTATTTAAATAATCAGAAAGCTCATCCGCCTGTATTTCATCATTGGTAATAAAAAGTTTAAACGCGTCATACGGCATATCCATACGAGACGCCGCATTGATGCGTGGTGCCAGCATAAAACCAATATCGTCTTCATTTATTTGCTGTTGATTGATTTTTATCTTTCTGCATAATTTCATAAGACCTACGCGCGGTGATTTGCGAAGGACTTTTATGCCGTAATAAGCGAGGCATCTATTCTCGCCGAGAAGCGGCGTCATATCAGCGACTGTCGCGATGGCAACCATATCCAGCAACCATTTTTCCCAGCCGTCTATTATATCAAAATCGCCTCTTTTTATAATTCCTTGCGCGAGCTTAAAAGCGACGCCCGCGCCGGATAAATCTTTGTATGGATATTCATCATTATTTTGTTTTGGATTGATAATCGCATATGCGTTCGGAAATTCACCAGCGGGAAGATGATGGTCGGTTATTATCACATTTATTCCCAACTCATTCGCGCGGTCAACGGAATTTGCGTCAGTAATGCCGCAATCAACGGTGATTATCAATCTCACTCTTTCTTTCGCGAATTCTTCAATCGCTGATTTGTGAAAACCGTATCCTTCTTTATGCCTGTGGGGAATATAATTTTTTACATTTTCATATTTTATTTTTTTGAAAAAATCATAAAGTATAACCCCGCCTGGTATTCCATCGCAATCATAATCGCTATAAATTATAATTTTTTCTTTTTTGTCTACTGCCGAGAGAATTCTTTTGACTGCTTTTTCCATATCTTTCATAAGAAACGGATTGTGTATATGGTCGTCATAATTCGGATTAAGAAATTCATTGGCTTTATTTGCCGTCTTTACGCCACGATAAAAAAGAAGTTCTTGCATAAGCTCCGGGTATTCTTTCAACTCATATAAGTCGTTTTCTGATATTTTTTCGCGAACAAAATATTTAGACATAAATTTATATTATCATATAATATATGCATATGAATGATTGTTTGTTTTGTAAAATAATAAATAAAGAAATTCCATCGCATAAAATCTATGAGGATGAGTATTTTCTCGCGTTTTTAGATATCAATCCGCAATCGCCCGGACATACGCAATTAATTCCAAAGAAACATTTCAGATGGATATGGGATATGCCGGTATGCGGAGAGCATAAACCAAATTACTGCGATTACTCGGCTGTGGCGCAAAAAATCGCAAAAGCCATCCAAGGCGTATTCGGCACGGACGCTGTTTGGTCAAAAGTTATGGGTGATGAAATCCATCACGCGCATACTTGGATTTTTCCAAATTCGCGCGAAGCAAAAGGAGATAAAAATGATTTTGAAAAAAACGCGGAAAAAATAAGAGCAAAATTGTAAAATTATACGCGATATTTCATTTCATATTATATTCTCTCGCTGATTGTTTGAGTGCTTCTATACCGAGCATTGTTCCGTCTAAAAGAAATTGCAACATAGCGCCTCCGCCTGTTGAGACAAATGAAAACTTATTTAATAAATTGAGATGATTTATTGACGCTATCGTATCGCCTCCTCCTATAAGCGTTCTTGCCGAGCTGTTTGCTATCGCGCGCGCCAATACTTCTGTTTGCTTTATAAATCCGCGCTCATATTCTCCAAGCGTGCCGTTCCAAAGAATAAATTTTGAATTTCGCGCAAGCTCGGCAAGCTGTTTGCCACTCTTCGTTCCAGCGTCTGTTATATTATCTTCATCAGATATATCTTGTAGTTTTTTTATAAATACGCCGTTGTTATTTTCAACCGTTACATCGGAAGGAATTATAATTTTCTCGCTTTCCGCTAAATTTTTAATATCTGCGTAATTATCCGATATTAATGACTTTCCAACATTAAAGCCCCGCGCCTTAAAAAAATCATTGGCAAGCGCGCCTGAAACATATACCGTATCGTATATATATAAAAACTTTCGTATAAGAGGTTCTTTTGTTTTGAATTTTACGCCTCCCAAAATACATAAAGACGGCGATTGCGGAATTAGCGCGTCTGAAAGGGCGTTAATTTCTTCTTGTAACAGAATACCTGCGTAACTTGGTAAATAATTCGGAATGCCGACAATAGATGAATGCTTTCTATGAGAAACAGAAAAAGCGTCATTTACATATATATCGGCAAAGGATGCGAGTTTTTTTGTAAATTTTTCATCATTCGCGGATTCACCATTGTTTGAACGCAAGTTTTCAAGAAAAACTATTTCGCCGTCTTTAAGATTGTTTAAAGCGTCATCTGTCTTTTTTCCAAACACTTCGCCTGTAAAAAAAATGGGAAAATATTTTTGTAAATATTTATATATCGGCAGAAAAGAATTTTTTGGGTCTATTCCAAGGTGTCCTGCCAGAATAATCTTCGCGCTCTTGTCTTTTAAAAAATTAATTGTTTTTAGAGCGCATCTTAATCTAAAATCATCCGTGATTTCGCCGTCTTTAATCGGAGCGTTCAAATCGCTCCGCAAAAAAATTTTCTTTCCCTGAAGATTATTAACTTCTCTTATGTCTTTTAATTTCATATTTATTCTAACTATTATCCGCAATTTTCAGAATTTCGCCAAACTTGCTTGAATTAAGCGAATTATGCCCAACTAAAAATCCGTCAGCTTCTCCTTGCGTAAGAAGAAGTTCCGCATTATAAGATTCAACGGAACCGCCATAGAGAATTGGCACGGAAAATGCCAATTTTTTATCATAAAATCCTGTGATTATTTTTTTTATAAAAATATACATTTCATGCATTTGATGAGGAAATATAGCATTATCGGCTGTTTTGCCTATTGCCCATATCGGCTCATACGCGATAATTAGATTATGAATATTTTTCTTTTGCGCTCCTAAAAGAGCGCTTCGTATCTCTTCTTCCAAAAATTTTAAATAAAGCGCTTGTAAATCTCTTACTTTTTCTCCTATGCATAAAATTACATTTAATCCTTCTTTTAAAGAAGCAATAACTTTTTTATTTACCATTTCATTTGTTTCTCCTCGCTCTCTTCTTTCTGAATGTCCTATGATTACATATTTTGCTCCAATATCTTTTATCATTTCTGGCGACTGTTCTCCAGTATAAGGACCATCCTTTTCCCAAAATACATCCTGAGCGCCAAAAGCTATCTTATGTCCGAAATAAAATTTTTTAAGTTCAGATAAATACACGGAAGGAGGGCATATAACGGTCTGCGTGTTTCTGACTTTGCTTGCTGTCTTTTTAATACCTTCAAAAAGTTTTTTGGCTTCTGCTAAAGTTGTCGGGTTCATTTTCCAGTTGGCGACAATAAGTTTTTTGTTTTTAATCATATGCGTATGGTAACTTAATTTAATACACTCCTCAATATAAAATATATTTGCCTAAAACTATTGAAGTATTCTCGATGAATTAAATCTTGTAAATACTTCGTTGAAAGTATTTTCGTTCGTTGTTATAACAATAGTATTTTTATCCAAGAATGAATACATAAGCAGTGTTTTGCTATTTTTGTTTTTTAAAATTCTCACATCTTTATTTTTTATAACCGCGTCATTAAATGTTATTGCGGAAAATACCGCCTTATTCGTATCATCCTCTTGATTAACTTTTTCTGTATTCGTGTCTAAAACATTAAATAAAGGAGCGAGGTCTTCTTTTATATCGCTTTCCCACTGTAACATACCCGCAAAACTATTTTCATAAAAACTTGTCTTCAAAATCAAGAACGGCTGACTGCCGCTTCTTAATATATGAATACCAAGCATAAAAACAGTTTCAAGAGAACGGATAAACGACGCGGTAACGCGCGCTTCTATTGAATTCAAAAAATCTACGGAGCTTATTAATTTTTTATCCACTGCTCCGCTTTTATCTTCTGTGGATTTGACAATAGAAATATTTTTTATTTTACTCTCGGGAAGAGTCGTTTGTTTTTTAATAAAAGAAAGTCCGCTTAAAATCTGCCTTCTTGACAAATCGGTAATCTCAAATTCTTCAATTTCGTCCGCAAATATAATTGACTTTATTTTTGGCTGTATTTCCACTATATCACTTTTTCTTTTCCCATAAAAATAAAAAAGAGCGCTAACTCCAAATACAATAAGAGTAGCGCTTAAAATAACAATGCTTGCCTTTTTGACATATTCTTTTGAAGAATAATTTTTTTTGTTTTCTATTTTTTCTTTATTTTTAACATTCCTGTCGTTTTCAGCGGTTATAATACCCACAAATGAACCCTTGCGATTTTTCATAGCGTTTGCTATATCGTCCTTATATGTGCGAAGCGGTTTTACGGATGTTTCTTTATATTTATCAAATTTATTTTTATTTTTATATTTTTGCTCATTAGCGTCTATATTATCTTGAGATGCCTGATGATTCTGCTTTTCATATATTTGCGTTGACGGTGGTGGCGGCGGCTGTGTTGGTATTGATGATGGTGAATTTTGATTTTGCGGTTTGATTTCTATTTTTTCACGCGCGTCGCTATAGACATCCTGTTTTTGCAAAGGATTAAAATTGTTTCGTGGTGATGATGTATTTGGAGTTTGTTGAAATTGTATTTCTTCTTCTGCCATTATATCAATTCTAACAAATTAGAATTGTTTTTCAATTTATTATCTTCCTCTATATCCCAATAAATATCTTCTTGGGTTTTCGCACATATCAATAAAATCATCTGCCGCATCGCGAAGTTTGCCCGACGATGAACGACCAAAAGAGATTATTTCAACTTGGCATCCTTCTTTCATTTTTAAATATTCAACGAGTGGAATAAAATCACCATCTCCTGTCGCTATAACAATAGTGTCTAATTTAGGCGCCATAGTTACGGCGTCAATCGCAATCCCGACATCCCAATCGGCTTTTTTCGCGCCTCCAAAAAATATTTGCAGTTCTTTGCTTTTTATTTCAATGCCAAGTTTTCCGAGCGCTTCAAAAAAACCGCTTTCTTCTCCGGATTCTGTTGTTACAACATACGCGACTGCCCGAATAAGATTGCGTCCCGCCAGCGCGTCTTTTATAACATTGCCAAAACTTACTTTTGATTTATATAAATTTTTAGCGCTATGATAAAGATTTTGCGTATCTATAAAAATACCAACTCGTTGGTTCTTATGTTTAATTATAGACATAAATATATTTCTGCATAAAACTGAGCGTTATTTTTTTAATCCAAGCTTTTTAATGAGAGAATTGTATCGTTTTTTGTTTTTTTTCTCCAAATATTTTAAATGCGTTCTGCGAGCGGCAACCATACTTAAAAGTCCGCGGCGCGGATGCCTGTCTTTGTTGTTTTTTTTAAGGTGTTTTGCGAGTTCTTCTATTCTTTTTGTAAGAATTGAAACCTGCACCTCCGGAGACCCCGTGTCTTTGTCGTGAATTTGCGTCTCTTTTATTATTTTTTCTTTCTTTTTCTTTGTAATCATACCTTTTATCATAATACCAAAAATATCATTTTTTGCAAGTATTAGTGGTAATGTCCACAAAAAATACTCAAAAAATAAAAACTGCCCGTATAAGGCAAGTTGGTTTTTATATTTCGCCACCAAAATTAAATACGCCACGCGTATGGCGTATTCAATTTGGCAGGATATTTTAAACTTTGCATGAACCTTTTTTGAGGGAAACTGACCCGCCCTCGC
>Ga0210050_1003526_pt1 | contig 13795 bp, 13 predicted proteins | sample CryGey132114_all_FD_185463 | JGI IMG/M metagenome (GOLD analysis project Ga0210050, IMG submission 185463) | Groundwater microbial communities from aquifer - Crystal Geyser CG22_combo_CG10-13_8/21/14_all (SPAdes) (version 2) | ecosystem: Environmental > Aquatic > Deep subsurface > Groundwater ...
TCTATTTGGTAAAATGGCAAGAACTTTCCTAAAAGCAATAAGGGTGAATACAAGAGGGGAACTAAAACAGAGAATATTAAATGTGGTAGAATAGATTAATAACAAACCAGTTGTGCACAAGTGGAAGAAATTTAGTTTTTTTAACTAATTGGCAAGGTTTTTATGAAACGATATAATAGATAATGTTCTAATAGCTACAAAATTTTAACAATCTAACATGAACCAAAATAAAAATAACAAGAAAATTGAGATAAACGATAAAGGAAAAATAAATTTATCCGGGTTTGTTTCTACCGCAGCTTATTATACGAAATTTTGATATTAAATAAATAAATAAATAGTGTCCATCCACAAAGTAGAAAATAATTTATTTTTAAAAAATTTGTTTTTTTCTTAATATTTTTATTTGACGGATTTCGTTTTCTCTAATGAAGATGTAATTAGTGTTCATCTATAAACTCGTAATTTTACTGAAAATCTGTAAGATTTTCAATCTTTAAAAATCTGTAAGATTTTTAAATTGTCAAAAACATAATAATTTACCTTGAAAAAGTTAAAATTTTTTCAAAATTTTATACTTTATAGATGGACACTATTTAACAATCTAAATTCTTTTATATTCCTATCTCAATTTCAGATGTTAGTTTTTTAAGACACGCTATTGCCGCAAGTGGTGCCAGATAAGATGTTTTTGGATTATCAGGAGAGGGTAAATTTTTTGCAACCGTTAAAATTTCCCCGAAATTTCCCTTAATACAAATCTCGTGGATGTTTTCGCGTACATTCGGATCTGCAATAATCTTTACCTTTGTTTTTTTAAATCCAATTCCAGCCAAACTCAAAGTTGCCGCCACATTGATATTTTTCGGAAATTTAACAACAGCTTCATTTGCATCTCCGTTAAACAAAATTTTTTCTTTGTCTGCTATAATTCCTAACGATTTCGGATTTTTTCTCGTTGTCAGCGTGACGCTTTCAATACCTCCGAGCATTGCTGCCTTGAGCCCGTCAATGCCAACAACTGCCCCGGAAGGGATGTAAATTTTTAAATTTCTCTCTCTTGCAGTTCGCTTTATTTTTGCAAGTAAATTTTTGTCTGCCAATGCACCAACACTCATAATCATTAAATTTTTATCGTGCTTTAAAATCTCAGTTGCATAATTTTTTACTGCCTGCTGTGATGCTGCCTCCAGTATTAAATTTGTGTCCGCTTTAATAAATTTATCAAAGTCGTCAAAAAATTTTATTCTTTTTTTTGTTTCACCAGAAAGAAGGTTATGACCATCTTTATTCACATCAAAAACACCAGCGAATTTGCAGTTAATTTTTCCTTTGTAAATTGCCTTGATTATGATTCTTCCGATATTTCCGCATCCGATAATTCCTAAATTTAACATTTTGTTTATGAATTTATTTTTTATTCAAAATTTAATTATAATTAGAAATTTTTAAAAATAATTAAATCTGTAAATATAGAAATTTAAGATAACTATATATAAAATGAATGGAGCAGAAGCCCTTATAAAATCACTTGAAAGTGAAGGAGTTAAAAATATATTTGGAATATTGGGCGGGTCAATTCTGGATGTTTATGATAAAATTCTGGAATCTGATATAAGGCATATTTTAGTTAGGCATGAACAGGTTGCAGCACACGCAGCAGAAGGATACGCAAGAGCATCCGGAAAGACAGGAGTTTGTTTTGCTACATCTGGACCAGGAGGAACAAATTTAGTTACCGGAATTGCTGATGCATTTCTGGACTCCGTACCCGTTGTCGCAGTAACCGGGCAGGTTCCAACATATATGATAGGAAAGGATGCTTTTCAGGAAGCAGATACAATGGGAATCACGATGCCTATATCAAAACATAATTTTCAGATAAGAGACCCTGAGACAATTCCAACAGTTGTAAAGTCGGCTTTTAAAATTGCATCAACGAGAAGACAAGGTCCTGTTTTAATTGACTTTCCAAAAGACATGCAAAGAAAGGACATAAAAAATAAATTTGTTTATCCAAATGATGTTGACCTGTTGGGCTATAAAGAGATAAAGACAGAAATTCATCCAGGTCCCGTAAAAGCTGCTTCGGAATTGCTTTTAAATGCAGAAATGCCTTTAATTCTTGCAGGAGGAGGAGTAATATCATCAAACGCATCGGCGGACTTAATACAATTTGCCGAATCGCTTAATATTCCTGTAGTAACAACATTAATGGGAAAAGGAGTAATCCCCGAAACACATCCTCTTGCGGTAGGAATGGTTGGAATGCACGGAAGAAAATCGGCAAACTACTTAATCAGCGAGTGCGATATTTTATTTGCCGTCGGATGCCGGTTCAGTGACAGAGTTACCGGGGATATTAAGTCCTTTGCCCCGTATGCAAAGATTATTCATGCAGACATTGACGCTGCTGAAATAGGCAAAAATGTCCGGACAGATGTGCCAATAGTCGGCGATGCAAAAAATGTATTGCGAAATATCATTGAAATGACAGATAAATTAAAAAGTAAAGAAAAGTACGCATGGAGTGAAAAAGTAAAGAAATACAAACAGGAATATGCTCCTTTTTATGATTATGATTCAGCACCATTAAAACAGCAAAGGGTTATGAAAGAATTAAATGAATTGATTGACGATAAAACCATAATTGTCACAGAAGTCGGACAATGTCAGATGTGGGCTGCACATTATCTGAATGTCAAAAATCCGAGACAGTTTATAAGTTCCGGCGGTTTGGGAACAATGGGATTTGGATTTCCTGCATCTATTGGCGCAAAGGTTGCAAGACCTGAATGTAATATTATAGATGTCGGAAGCGAGGGTTCTTTTTTAATGACTTCCCAGGATTTGGCAACATGTGTTGTTGAAAATATTCCTGTTGTTGTTTTGTTGCTTGACAACAGATGGCTTGGAATGGTAAAACAGTGGCAAAATTTGTTTTATGATAAAAGATATTCTGCAACATATCTCGGCGAAGTTCCTGATTTTGTGAAATTTGCAGAAGCATTCAGCGCAAAAGGTATAAAAGTTGAGAAACCGGATGAAATAAGACCTGCTTTTAAAGAAGCGATAGAGTGCGGAAAGCCGGCAATAATAGATGTTGTTGTTGACAGGGAAGAGCATATTCTTCCAATGGTCAGACCAGGTGGAAAATTATTTGAAATGATTGAAAAAAATACAGAAGTTGAAAAATAAAAAGAAAAATAAAAAACATGCCAGTAAAATGTCAGTAAATGAATATATACTCAACAACGGCAAAAGATGCACTTTTTTATAGCACATTCTCAAAATCACAGAGATTTAAAATATATAAATGTAGGGAAACAAAATGAGCGTATTTTAAAGATTTGAAAAACGCAATTTATAAAGTTGCGCAGTATACAGTATATAATATAATATCTGACTGCAATAAATTTGCCAACTTTTCACCCCACTTCGTTCAGAGATTTAAAAAATAAGAGAAAAATTTATAATTTTCAGAATATTTAAAATTTAAAACAAAATTTTAAACAACTGAAAACGCAAAATACCATATAATTTATTCAAAATGAATGGAAAAAAAGAAGAAAATCCCCGGGATGAAAGTATTATAGAGGATGTTAAAAAACTGGCAAATTTACTTGGAAAAAGCGAAGATGAAATTTTATCATTAATTGACAAAAAGAAAGATGAAATGGGAGGACTGATTAATGATTACGGCGCATTATCTGGTGTTGCCAGTGATTTTGGCGTACGAATATCTGAACTGACTGATGAAAAAAATATTTCGTTTTCAAATATCAAAGATGTGCTTGATAGGAGAGAAATTTCTGTCAATGTTATAGGAAGAGTGAAAAGGGTATTTCCAGTAAAGGACTTTCAGCGAAAAGATGGAACAGCAGGAAAAGTCGCCCGCATAATAATTGCTGATGAAACCGGAGAAATTCCCGTTGTGTTGTGGGATGCGCACTCAGAAATTTCCAGTAGAGTTAAATTTAATGACATAGTCCGGCTCATTAAAGGCAATACAAAGGTGTCGTCCTTTAACAATATTGAAAGGGTTGAAATAAATTTAACAACATTTTCTATCATAGATATAAATCCAGAAAACAATGATGCAAAAATTAAAATTCTCGAAATTTCCGAACGCATTCAGACTATAAAAGAAATAAAAGAAAATCTCAAAGACGATAAAATGCCTGTCTGTGTGGTCGGAAGGATTATAAGCGATATTGAAGGTAGTGAATTTGAAAGGGTTGACGGAAGCAAAGGGGTAAGAAGCCCGTTTTTTGTTGAGGATGAAACAGGAACAATACGGATAACTGTGTGGGATGATATGAAAGACAATAAAGACAAAGGTATAAATTTTGGTTGTGTTGTTAAGGTCAGAGGTATAGCAAGGAGAGGAATGTTTGGTGATGTTGAAATAAGTACAAATTCAGCAGGCAATATAGAGAAAAGTAATGCAAAGTTAAATTTACCCGAATTAAAAAGAATATCTGCCCTTTCCTTAAAAACAGGGGAAATTTCTGATAAATACGAAACATTAAGCGAAGACGAAAAGCGGATATTTACCCTGACAACAAAAGGAATCATTAAAAAAAATTTAGGAGTGAAGGAATTTGAAGGCATTCTGGGCAATGTCGGAAAAATAGGAACATTTATGCTGAATGATGGCACGGGAAACATCAGAGTGGTCCTCTGGAACGATGATGCGGACTTTGTGGAAAGTGTCAGCGAAGGCGATGCTGTTGAAATTAAAAAGGGAAAGATAAAGAAAGGCATGGAATACTGTGAAATTCACATAAGGAAAAGGAGTGATATAAATTTAATTGACAAAAAAGAATTTGCCGGCATGGATATTCCATTTTTAAAATCAGAGGTGGTTGAAAAGAAAATTTCAGAACTTTCTGACGGAGATAGAAATGTCAAACTGGTTGTTCAGATCGCAGATATTGACTCAAACCAGCAGTTAACATATCCTTCCTGCCCGACATGTAATAAAAAGGTTATGAATGTCGGAAATAATGAGTGGTATTGCGAAAGGTGCGGAGCAACCGTTGAACAGGTACCGAAATTAATGATCCGGCTAATTGCATCGGACATAAATGGAGAGGAACAAATAGGAGTAATATTTTTTGGAAGCAATGCAGAAAAAATAATGGGAAAGGATATCTGTGAAATTTTAAATTTATCCGGGGAATCGGGAGAACAGGTAGTTATAGACAAGGTAAAAACAGAGATTCTTGGCAGCGTCCGAACAATTACCGGGCATGCGAAATATAATAAAAATTTTGCGAACATGGTATTTTATGCAGATGAAATTGAATGAAATTTAGATGCAGTAAATATAAAAATAATTTATGGTTATGTGCCATATGAAAGTAGGCCACTTATATTTTTGTAAATTATCAATTGAATTTTGAAGATTAAATAAAAATTTCAATAAATAATATTTTTGATTATAAAATTTATAACTTTAAAATTTTTTGTTTTAGATTTATTAAATTTATTAAATTTATATCTTTATTTGTATTTTAAATTTATTTATGAAAAATTTAATATAAAAGAGGTGGCTCATCAGTCTAATTACAGCGGTAGCTTTTAAAAAGGTTCCATAAAATTTATATGGATGCAGCCACCACTTATACACAGATTATTACACAAGAATACGATCTACTTTGTAGGTAGGTTATTATAGCAGTCTAATTATTGAATTAAAAACATACCAAATTAAAAATGAAAGAAATAAACAAAACAAACAAAACGAATAAGGTAAATAAGGTAAATAAGGTAAATAAGGGTAAATAAGGGTAAATAAGGGTAAATAAGGTAAATAAGGTAAATAAGGTAAATAAGGTAAATAAGGTAAATAAGAGCAAATAAGGCAAATAAGAGCAAATAAGGTAAATAAGGTAAATAAGAGCAAATAAGGTAAATAAGGTAAATAAGAGCAAATAAGGTAAATAAGGTAAATAAGAGCAAATAAGGTAAATAAGGTAAATATGAGTAAATAAGGTAAATAAGAGCAAATAAGGTAAATATGGTAAATAAAGTAAAGATAAGAAATACAACGATTGAAATAATGCAAGGAGACATTACTGATAGGAATGTCGACGCAATTGTAAATGCTGCAAATAACGAATTACAGCATGGTGGAGGAGTCGCACTAGCAATTGTAAAAAAAGGAGGATATGTAATTCAGGAAGAAAGCAACAAATTTGGATTTTGCGAAACAGGAAAAGCAGTAATAACAACAGGGGGAAATTTAAAGGCAAATTTTGTTATTCACACACCAGGGCCAATTTATGGTGAGGGAGATGAAGATAAAAAGCTAAAAAAGGCAATCTTATGTTGTTTAAATTTAGCCAACAGTAAAAATTTAAAAAGCATGGCATTTCCGGCAATCAGCACAGGAATTTATCGCTTTCCGAAAGACAAATGTGCAAAAATAATGCTAAATACAATTGCCAAATATGTTAAAACCAAGGATACAGATTTAAGAGAAATTTTCGTTGTGCTTTATGATGGTGAAACATATAATATTTTTGATAAAGAATTTAAAAATTTAAAAATTTAGAATTTAGACCGTTTATTACTATAGAATTGCATTTCAGACCTTTCTCCACTCTAAATTTGCCTGTTCTAACCTTTTTATTGTATTGTTTCTCTGTTCGCCGTTTAATCCGTTCCAGTCAATCAATGTAATTTCCGGTTTCGGAATTGTTTTAGAAATCATTTCTTCAATCATTTCTTCATTGAAATTATACTTAGGCATTATGTGTCCGAAAGCGATGTCTTTGTTTAGCAAAATTTTTGTAAATTTGCCCGCATAATGATTTCCACCGATGCCTATCGCAACCTTTATATTTTTTTTATTTTTTTTATTTAAATTTATATCAATATCACACATCCTTTTTATTACCTTGCCTGCTGCTTCACAGGCATTTAAATCGTTCCACGAATCTTCACAGCTTCCGACCTCAACAAATACAATTGGAAAATTTAATGTTGGTCCGTGATGGGTAACTTCAAGTGTTACATCATATTTTGAAAGATTTTGCCGTTGTTCCCGTTGTTTTTTAAATTCAATAAGTGCTTCTCTTATGGACAATGCAGGTGCAATTGAAAGACATTTTTCATCCCCTCCGAGTTTTGCATCGCTGAAATTTCCTGGAGAATGAACGCAAAGCGTTTGCTTTTTTGATTCGGATTTGTGCCGGGATGCAACGATTATTAAGTCAATTTTATCATTAACGATATCGTAAATTTTAGCAGGCAAGTCGTTTAAATTTATGACCTTTTCATCAATTCCAAAAATAATGTTGATGCCCTTATCTAAAAATTTTGATATATTTTCTCCTGCGATGTCCTGATGCGAATAAAGGACTATTTTTGACATTTTGAATTTATTGTTTTTATTTATTTAATTTTTCATTACTTTTATTTAATTTTTCATTACTTTATTTATTTAATTTTTCATTACTTAAATAATTATTTATACCTTTAAATAATACAAAGTTATGGCACTAAAAATTGCTGTTCTTGCATCAACAAGAGCAACTGATATGCAGGGAATAATTGATGCAATAGAGCATGGAAATTTAGATGCAGAGATTAAAATTTTGCTCAGCAGCAGGAGGGATGCGTATGCACTTGAAAGGGCTAGAAATAACGGAATTGAAAGCATGTTCATAGATTCCGCGGGAATGAGCAGAGAAGAGTATGATGAAAAAATAATTACAGAATTGAAGAAAAGGAATATTGAACTGATTTTGCTTATCGGATATATGAAAATTTTAAGCAAAAAATTTATTGACGCTTACAAATTTAAAATAATGAATATCCACCCTTCTTTACTTCCCGCATTTGCCGGCGGAATGGACAAAAATGTTCATAAAGCGGTTCTTGATTATGGATGTAAAATTACAGGATGCACTTTACATTTTGCTGATGAAAGTGTTGACGGAGGTCCGATAATAATTCAAAAAACATGCGAGGTTGATGACACAGACAATGAAAACACATTAAAAGAAAAGGTTCAAAATTTAGAGCAAGAGGCATTTGTTGAGGCAATAAAATTATTTTCGGAAAACAAAATAAATGTTGAAGGCAGAAATGTAAAAATTTTGACGGACTAAAATTTCAAGTGTAAAATGGACAGAACTTAATTTATTCAAGATCAGTATTTCCGAATGAAAAGTTTTCATTAACAATTTTTGATATTTTTAAGCTTTGTTTTTTCTATCAATTGATAATTTACAAAAATATAAGTGGCCTACTTCTATTTGGCACTCAATCATTAACCATTTTCTGGCAGCAGTGTAACCAAAAATTTTCTGTTTTATACCTTCCCCAGAATTTCATCGCCAAGAGATACATCATATATCGCCTTTTTCCATTCGCTTATTCTTAAAAACAGATATGTTATCACCAAAAAAAATGCCATGGAAATCAGAAATAAAAATCCAAAAGCATCACTCTGAAGGGCAGGCATAATTTTGTCAATTTCATCAGTTTTTTCTTTGCACTCATTTGCCAGTTCATCTTCATTGTGTGATTTATAAATTGTTGATGCATCGCTAAATTTTTCCCGTGCGGAACCGAATTTAACAATTGCATCAATTTTTTCACTCATACTCACATTTTCAACATTCCCTGTTGTTATATTTGTCAGATTTAATTCGCTCAAACCGTTTTTTACCAATCCATCTGCCTTTGTCATATCTTTATTATATTTTTTTTCTGTTTCCTCTGCCAAGACCTTTAAAGATGTTGCTAGAATTCCTTCTTCGCAAAGTTCATAACCCAGCGATGCGTTTTTGTAGTAAGAAATTTTTTTTCTAGTTATATTTTCATTGTTTCCCAGATTTTCAAAGAACATCGCGTTATCATAAATAAATTTGTTGAGCAGCACATTAGCACTTTCTACTGCATCTATCTCTTCAATATATTTCGGATTTTTTGGGATTTGTGTCCTTAAATTTGCACAATCCCTTATTGCTGATTCCTTTGCGGTTAAATCGCCTTTTTTACTGCCAAGATAAATCTTATTAAACTCAACGAGAAAATTTTTTGTTTCCGATGCAAAAATCTGCATATCTTGTGATAAATTTTTCCTTTCGGTTGTGTAAAGCATTATCAATACAACCTGCTTCATATTATCAACCTCTGCGTATTCAAGGCCTGCCGCGGGATTTAAATTTCTCAAATCATTAACTATGTCACCTTCTGCACATGCATTGTTTATCGTATAAATTAAGCAGTAACTGAAACAAACGAACAATAATAAAATTAATAATAAAATTTTCTTCATTTTTAAATTAAATTTAAATTAAATTTAAACAATTGAGAAATTAAAATAAAATAACATTCTTTTCTTAATTTATTTTATTACTGATAACAAAAAATTTATAAATTTAACAAAATGAGCATATTTAAGAAGATTAAGAGGACGCTTGATTTTGAAATGTGGAAAAGAAAAAAGGATGATAAAACAACCCTGGATCTTGACAGTCCTCTGACATTTAAAGTCGGAAGTGTAGGAGAAATTTTTGATGATGAGTTTGAAAATTTGGGACAAGTCAGATACGAATGGGGAGGAGGGATGTGGGATGAGTGCCTGCTTGAAATGAAAGACGGAAAGAAAAAATGGCTGCTCGTTGATGAGCCGAGATTTATCCTGTTCAATGAAGAAATTTTTATCCCAGCAGGAAACATTAACAACGGGTGGAATCTGATAAATAACCGGAAAATTTTTGTTGAATCAAAGAGAAAGACAACGGCAACGAATACAGCAGGCTATGCGGAAGTTAAGGTGGGGACCGATGTTCAATGCTATGATGGCTATGATGAAGGCAAAAATTTTATCTCAATAAGAGAATATCTCGGCAAATACGAAAAAAACACAGTATTGAGGACCGGAAGAAAAATCAGTAGGTTTGAAATAGAAATATATGGGTAAAAAGAGACAGAAGATAATGTCAATCAGATAAAATAAATCAGATAAAATAAATCAGATAAATAAATTTAGTTATGCAAATCATATAAAATAAATCAGATAAATAAATTTAGTTATGGGCTTTTAATTTGTTTTATAATTTTAATAAAAAATTTAATAAATAATTAATATAAGTAAAATGGCATTTTTGCACGACCCGATGACTTTATTTGAAGTCCTTTACAGCGCAGTAATAATTATCGGAATTGTAGTAATCAGCGGATTTTGTCTGACACTCGCAATTTTTCCGAAGAGGGATGAAATTGAGATAATTGAACGGCTTGGATTAAGTGTGATACTGGGATTTACTCCTTTTGTAATGTTGTATTTCTTTGATAAAAATTTTAATGTTCCGATAAATTTTATAACAAGCGTTTTGTTTGTTGTTATTGTCTGCATTGCCGGATTGGCTATATGGATACACAGAAAAGGGATGACAAAACAAAAGATTTAAAACTACAGTATAAAATTTAAAACTACAGTATAAAACTAACAGTATAAAATTTAAAACTACAGTATAAAATTTAAAACTACGGTATAAAACTAACAGTATAAAATTTAAAACTACGGTATAAAAATACAAATTTAAAATTTTACAAATTATTAATTAATCATAAAAGATGGATGTTGAAGCACAACTAAAAAGAGACTATGTTCTTAATGTTATTAAAAAGAATAAAAGAATAGACGAAAGGAAATTTGATGAATACAGAAAAATTTCTATAAAAAAGGGATTTGTTGAAGGAAAAGCAGAGGGCTCTGCTTATGTAAAAATAGGTGATACTGAGGTACTTGTAGGGGTAAAGATAGATGTGGGAACACCATTTCCCGATACCCCCGACGAAGGGGTTATAACTATTGGTGCTGAGTTCAGACCTATTGCATCTCCTTCGTTTGGTTCCGGTCCGCCTACACCTGCTGCAATAGAACTGGCAAGGGTTGTAGACAGAGGAATAAGAGAATCAAAAACAATAACAGCTACCCAGATGACAGTGCCGAATAGTGAAAGTACTGATAGTGACGGAAATGTAACAAAAAAGGTCTGGATAGTGCTTATAGATATTCACATAATAAATGATGACGGAAATCTTATAGATGCGAGTGGAATTGCGGCAATGGCGGCATTGCTTGATACGAAACTTCCGAAATACGAAAACGGAAAGATAATAAGAAATGAATTTGTAGGAGGACTTCCTATTGTGAAAACAGCAATTCCTATAACCTTTACAAAAGTAGATAATAAAATTTTACTTGATCTTAATTCAGATGAAGAAACGGCAATGGATGCGCGGCTGACAGTTACAACAACAGATACAATAAATGCGATGCAAAAAGGAGGAAAGGGAAAATGGACAATTGAAGAAATAAATCAATGTGTGGATATTGCATTTATTAAGGCAGAAGAAATAAGAAAGATTGTTGAGGCATAAAACCCGCGGGTTTATAAAAATGGAAAACATAACTGATGCAAAAGTAAAAGATGCAAAAGAAGCAGTAGAAATAGTTAAAGAGTTTTTTAGAAAGGTTAAAGGAGCAGAAATAAAAATGGGAACGAGGGAATTAATTGACTGGATGGATTTTGGTGTGATTTCTGTTCAAGAGTTGTCTGGAGGGGAAGGGACCCGAGCAAAGGGCTACAAAATAATATGTGATTTTAAAGAAAATCTTTTTGGTGATAGAAAAGAGACATACGATATTACGGTGGGTTTTAACGGAGAGGTAACATCCGTTAAAAGAATAGAAAATGAACAAATTTGATATAGATCCAAAAGAGATAGTAATTGATACAGGTCCATTATTGGTCCTTTTAGCTGAACATTATGGTCATAATACTATAACAAAATTTAGTTATACAAATAATGACATTATATTATTGTAGGAATTTCTAAAAAAGGTCACAAAAATTTTGATAGATTAAAGAAAAATAAGGGTATAAAAAAATTGTATTTGTTTAGATAACTGGATTTTACCTCGCCATATTTGATTTTGTAGTTATTTTTTCACACTTTTCACATTTAATTTTTTAAACAGCTAAACAAATACAAAAAACTATACAAAGTGAAAAAAGTAAAAACAATTGTGCTTTCGGGCTATGGAATTAACTGTGAGAATGAGACCGCTTACTGTTTAAAAAAAGGTAATTCCGATGTGGAAATTGTACACATAAACGACCTTTTAAGCAATACAAAAGATCTTATGAAGTATCAGATTCTGGTATTTCCGGGCGGATTTTCTTTCGGAGACGATATTGCAAGCGGGAGGGTTTTGGCAAACAAACTCAAATTTAAAACAGATGAAATTTACAAATTCATAGAGGGAGGAAATTTAGTTCTTGGTATTTGTAACGGATTTCAGGTTCTGGTTAAATCAGGAATATTGCCTGGAATCAGTGATTCAGAACATGCTGCTCATAAAGCACAACAGGCAGCATTAACCTTTAACGATTCAGGAAAATTTGAGGACAGATGGGTTTATTTAAAGATCAATAAAAAATCAAAATGTGTGTGGACAAATAATTTAAGTAAATTATTCCTTCCGGTCAGACACGGCGAGGGAAAATTTTTCTGCGAAAACAAAATTTTAACAAAAATCAAGGAAAACGAACAGATCGTTATGCAATATGCTGATGAAAACGGAAATTTTGTGGGATATCCTGACAATCCCAACGGTTCTGTTGAAAATATTGCCGGAATTTGCGACAGGACAGGGCGTCTTTTTGGACTGATGCCGCATCCCGAGGCATATAATTGTCCTGAAAATAATCCATTGTGGAAATTTAACAGCAATAAATTTCCCATTGGAACTGAAATTTTTAGAAACGGAGTCAGGTTTGCAGAAGAAAATTTAATGTGATTCATTTTAAAAAATCGTTTTAACCTTTAAAAATGGAAAAATTTTTAAATACTGAAAAATTTTTAAAAAGCGGAAAGGTCAAGGATATTTATGAGTCAGGAGATAATCTGAAATTTAAATTTTCGAACAGAATCTCTGTGTTTGACCAGATAATTCCAAGCGAGATTACAACAAAAGGAGAAGTGCTGTGCAGAATTGCAAAATTCTGGTTTGACAGAGTTGAGAAAGAGAATATTTGTCCAACACAATATGTTCCGGATGACAGAAGCGGGACCAGATCAGACGAGATGTTGGTTAAAAAGACAGATGTAATTCCTCTTGAATTTATAGTCAGGTATTACAGCGCCGGCTCTTATTACAAAAAGCACGGAGGAAAATACGGGGAGAAATTCAGCGAGCCAATCGTTGAAATCACGACAAAATTTGAGAAATACGACCGCTTAATTACCGAAGAAGAGGCAATGGAAATTTCAAAGTTAAAGAGGAGTGATCTGGAAAATATTAAAGAAACAATATTAAAGATAGATAAGGTAATTGAAAAGCAGGTGGAGAAGGGAAATTTAATCCATGTTGACGGAAAAAAGGAATTTGGGAGACGGAACAAAGAAATTTTACTTATTGATACATTCGGAACGCCCGATGAGGACAGATTTTGGGATGCGGAAGAATATAAAAAGGAAAATTTCACTGAATTAAGCAAGGAATTTGTCAGGCAGTATTATGAAAATTTATTACACATTTGTCCGAAATGTAATGAAAAATTCAGCTACAGGGACTTTCTTTATGCGCAGAGAGAGAAAAATTTAAGCGAGCCATTAATTCCGCCTTTACCAAAGGATATGATAAAAAAGGCAGGAGATTTGTATGTGGAAATGTATAAAAGAATTACGGGGAAAAAATTTTAAATTTATTTGTTTGTTTTTTATATTTATTTAATATCAAAATTTAATTATTTATTTA